>Ga0210050_1005092_pt1 | contig 10561 bp, 9 predicted proteins | sample CryGey132114_all_FD_185463 | JGI IMG/M metagenome (GOLD analysis project Ga0210050, IMG submission 185463) | Groundwater microbial communities from aquifer - Crystal Geyser CG22_combo_CG10-13_8/21/14_all (SPAdes) (version 2) | ecosystem: Environmental > Aquatic > Deep subsurface > Groundwater ...
CAACAAATCGGGCGTAATCCCGCTTTTTATTTTTATGGTCGGTTTGGCCGCGATTCAATATTATCTGCAGCTGCTGTTCGCTGAAGCGATCATGTCAACCAAAGAGAAGCACCGCCTGCCCGGATTAGTCGGCCGCTACGCGAGCCGCGGTGGCAAGATTTTCGCTTCGGCGGTGGAAATCATCGGCGTCTACGGCTCAATCCTGGTCTACATTATCGTTGGCGGGATTTTTTTGCATCAGCTGGTAGGCCCTTATTGGGGCGGCGAAGTTTTCATTTATGCCACCGCTTTGTTCGCCGCGGTAACTTTGATAACTTTTTTTGACTTAAAAATGCTGGCCGGCACCGAATTGGTTTTAACAACGCTACTGGTTTTGGCCATCGGCTTGATCGTCTGGCGCGGTCTCGGCCATGTTCAGTTAAGTAATTTTCATTTAATTAATTGGCCTAACGCTCTGCTGCCTTATGGCCCGATTTTTTTCGCCGTGGGCGGCGGCGCGGCCATACCGGAAATCTGCCGCTTATTGGCCTATGAAAAAAACAAAATCAGGAGTGCCATCGCCTGGGGCACCTTTATTCCGGCGGTTTTAATGACGCTTTTCGTTTTAGTGGTTTTGGGCATTACCGGCGCCGCCGCCACGCCGGACACCTTGACTGGCTTAGCCGCGGTAATGTCCGACGGAATCGTGGCTTTTTCCTTGATTTTCGGGCTGTTATCCATCATTACTTCCTATATTGTTTTCGCCCAGGCCTTAGAAGAGATTTTCCAATGGGACTTGGGGCTGAACAATAAATCGGCCTGGTTTCTGGCTTGTTTCGTGCCGTATTTATTGTACCTAATCGGCTGGGATGATTTAATTAAAGTGGTGAGTTTAACCGGCGCGGTTACGGGCGGCTTATCCGGCATAATTTTAATCTGGCTGATGTTTAAAATTAAAGCCAAGCCGGAAGTCGTTTCGGCGATTAAAAATAAATTGACCAAGCCGGCCGCTTGGTTTTTGTCCCTGCTTTTTGTTTTGGGATTTATTTATGAAATTTTTAATAATTTCTGATATTCACGATAATTTAGCCAATCTGGAAAAATGCCTGAATTGGGGCAGGGGCCAGGGCATTGCCAACGCAATTTGCTCGGGCGACGTGGTTGATAGCGAAACCTTGGCGTATCTGGCGGAAAATTTTAAGCTTATTTATCTGGCGCGCGGCAACTTGGAAATATACGACGAGCTTGAAGTCGGCAAGTATGAAAACATAAAATATCTGGGCAGGTTCGGCGTTTTTGAAGTTGACGGAAAAATTTTGGGGCTATGCCATGAGCCTTGGTGCATAAAAAAAGTATTGGAGTTGAAAAAATGCCAAATAATTTTTTACGGCCATACCCATGAACCCTGGATAGAAGAAAAAGACGGCGTGACGCTGGTTAATCCGGGAACTTTGGGCGGAGTGTTTAATAAAGCCAGCTTCGCGGTCTGGGATAGTGAAATTAATAAGCTAGAGCTAAAAATATTAGAACTAATTTGATTATATCGCGATGAAAATTATTTATGATTAGTCAAATAAAAAAAGTGGCCTTAGCTGCGGTCAGGCAGGCCGGTCAGATGCTAATAAGGGAATATGAGAAGTTCAATCGCGCCGAAGTGATGTTAAAATCGCACCATGAAATTTTAACTAAGGCGGATTTAATGTCGCAGGAGATAATTATTAATGAGTTAAAAAAATATTTTCCCGCCTATGGCATTGTTTCCGAGGAGCGGCCGGCGGAGAAAATTTATTCCGAATACGTTTGGTACTTGGACCCAATTGACGGCACCACTAATTTTTCCATGCATAATCCGCTCTGGTCCATTTCTTTAGCTTTGGCCAAAAATGACGAGTTGGTTTTCGGTCTGGTCAACGCGCCCAGGCTGGAAGAAGTTTATACCGCGACCATCGGCCAAGGCGCGGAACTGAATGGCAAAAAAATGTCGGTTTCTAAAATTTTTCAAGGCAAGGTTTTAAATACTTTTTGCCATGGCCCCAAAGATGCTGACATAAAGAAAGCTTTGGCTTATTGGCGCCGGCAAAAATTAAACGAGCTGGATTGCCGGCAGATGGGTTCAGGGGCGATTGAACTTGCTTACGTGGCCTCCGGCCGGGTGGAGTCTTTTTTGGCGCCGGGCACGCATGATTGGGACGTGGCGGCCGGGGTGCTCTTGGTGCGCGAGGCCGGCGGCAAAGTCACGGATTTTGACGGCCGTGATTGGCGGCTGGGCGAGCCCAATATCGCGGCTTCCAACGGCAAAGTGCATAGGCAAATACTTAAAGCGATTAATAAATAATTTTTTCATGAAAAAATTAATTATTATATTTTTAATTATTTTATTTCTAACGGCTTGTTCAAGCGAACAAGCGACTAACGATATGCCGAAAAAAATCAGGCAGCCGGCCGTGGCCGGACAATTTTACCCAAACGAGCCAGGCGCGATTACCGACCAAATTCAGAGATATTTAAAACAGGCGCCGGAGGAGAAAATTGACGGCCAAATCAAGGCCATTATGGTGCCGCACGCGGGCTATGATTTTAGCGGGCCGGTGGCGACTTATGCTTTTAAAGAGTTTCAGGGCAAAAAAATAAACACCGCCGTGATTATCAGTAATTCGCATAAAGCTTATTTTGACGGCGCGGCGATTGACCCTAGCGACCTTTGGCAAACGCCCTTAGGCCAAGTGGCGGTTGATAAAGAATTGGCCGACAAATTGATTAAAGTCGATAGCGCGATAAAATACGACGCTTCGGTTCATGGCCAGGATCATGTTTTAGAAGTTGAAATTCCGTTTCTGCAGGTGGTATTGGCCGGTGATTTTAAAATTGTACCGATTATGTTCGGCAATAAATATGACGATACTTACAAAAAATTGGCAGAGGCCTTAAAAGATAATCTGGGCTCGGATGATGTGGTAGTGGTTTCTTCCGATATGTCGCATTACCCCAGTTATGAAGACGCCAATAAAATTGATAAAGCAACTTTAGAAAAAATAAAAATCGGCAGCGTGGAGGAGTTGTCCGACTACGTAGAGCAAACGGAAAATGCTGGTTATATCAATGAGCAAACCGTGCTGTGCGGCATTGACGCGGTTAAAACTTTATTGTATTTGGCTGATTTGGCCGGTTGGGATAAGATTGAAGTTTTAAAATATTTAAATAGCGGCGACGTGCCGGTAATCGGGGATAAGGCTAGAGTAGTAGGCTATGGCGCGGTCGCTATCGCTCAAGTTAAAAATGAAAATATCAAAATGAAAAATGAATTAAATAGCGAACAGCAAAAAATATTATTAAAAATTGCCAAAGACACGGTGGAAAGTTTTGTGGCGGATGGAAAAATACCCGAATTTGATATTACTGACGAAAGATTAAAGCAGAAGCAAGGCGCTTTTGTGACTTTGACTAAAAATAAGCAACTCAGGGGCTGTATCGGGCAAATCGTGCCGTCAGCCGACCCTTTATGGCAGGTGGTGCGCGACATGGCGGTAGCGGCCTGTAGCGAAGATTATCGTTTTAATCCGGTTGGCGAGAGCGAATTAAGCGGCCTTGAATATGAAATAAGCGTTTTGTCCGCGCCGGAGATGATTGGCGATTGGCGCAAGATTGAATTGGGTAAGCACGGGGTGATTATCAGAAAGGGCGGCCGGAGCGGCGTATTTTTGCCGCAAGTAGCCACGGAAACCGGCTGGACGCTCACCGAGTTTTTGTCCGAGCTTTGCTCGCAGAAAGCCGGGATTAGCTCGAACTGCTACAAAGACAAAGATACGGAGATACAAATTTTTAGCGCGCAGGTGTTTAAGTGATTTAGAGAAAATTAAAAAAAGCAGGGTGGAAAGCCCTGCTGCTGAGTCCTTTTTTTCGTCAACGCCGTTAAGTTCTATGGCATAGCGGGTTGTGCGAAGGTTGTAGGCGCGAACGTTTCAGAGAGCCTGTTGACGGTTTCGACCATGGTTCCGGCCGCGGTTGGCGGCGGGAAAATATACGTCAGCACCTATTTGGCGGATATTTTAAAGAAAAAACAAACCGCCTCGGTTTTGATAACTGGCATAGAAAGAATCGAGGGAAATTTTAGAAAAAACGAGGTAGTTGAAATATATAACGATGAAAATAAAATTTTGGGCCGAGGTCTATCCCGTCATAGTTCCAACGAATTAAAAAATAAAATTATTTGGTATGATAAAAAAACCGATATTGAAAAGTCAAAAATAAAAGCCGCGGATATTGTGGCTGTGCATTACGACTATTTTTCTTTCGTGTAAAATTAATTATTTTCTAATAAGACCCTGGCTTTTAACCAAATATTTATAAGTGGTTAATTCTTCATTGGCGAAAGGTCCGCGGGCATGAAGTTTCTGCGTGCTGATTCCGATTTCGCCGCCCAGGCCGTATTCACCGCCATCGGAAAATTGGGTTGAAGTATTTAAGTAAAGGCAAGCCGCGTCAATTTGTTTAAAAAATTGAGCGGCTTGTTTTTTTGATTTGGTGATAATGGCTTCGCTGTGGCCCAGGCTGTGCCGCTTAATGTGATTAAGCGCTTGATTAAAATTGTTTGCCACTTTAATAGTTAAGATATAATCAAGAAATTCAGTATCAAAGTCCTGGCTAGCGGCCTTTTTTAATTTTTGGTAATTTAATTTTTTTAAAGCAGTGCAGCTTTTTTGGTCAGCCCTGATTTCCACTTTTCTTTGCGCCAGTTCGGGGGCGATTATTTTTAAAAATTTTTCGTAGATATTTTTATGGAGTATTACTACGTCCAGGGCGTTACAGATTGAAACTCGCCTGGTTTTAGCGTTGATAATTACTTTTTTTGCCAGGCTTAAATTTGCGCTAGCGTCAACATAAGCATGAACTACTGAAGCGCCAGTAATAATAACAGGCACTTTGGCGTTTTCTTTGACAAAGGAGATCAGGCCTTTACCTCCGCGGGGGATTAAGCAGTCAATTTGTTGATTTTTAACTAAATCAAGCGTGGCTTTTCGCTCAAGACTACTTAAATCAAGAACGATATTTTTATCAATTCCGGCATGAGCCAGGATTTTTTTAATAAGGCTTACTAAAATTTTATTGGTATTCGTTATTTCAATGCCGCCTTTTAAGATTACGGCGTTGCCGCTTTTAAAGCATAAAGCGAAAGCGTCAATGGTTACGTTGGGGCGTGATTCATAAATCATGGCGATCAGACCGAGGGGAAAGACCACCTTTTCTATATTTATGCCGCTGGGGCCGGTAAATTGCTTTATGGTTTTAAAAAGCGTATCCGATTTTCCGGCGATTTGTTTTAAGGACACGGCCATGGCCTCAATTTTATTGCGGTCAAGGCTTAGTCGTTCGATAAAACTTTCGCTTTTATTATTTCGCCTGGACTTGGCGATATCTTTAAGATTGGCCCGGATAATGCTGTTTTGATTTTGGGAAATTAATTTTGCCAAATTTAATAAAACCCGCTTTCTTTTTCTGGCGTCTAAACATAATAAAGCAGTTGAGGCTGATTTGGTTTGGCTGATTAATTTGTTAAGATTATTTGATTTCATAGTGGGAAATTTCTTTGGCGCGCCGATAAGCTTGATTAATAGCTGATTGCCATGCTTGATAAAATTTTTTCGTATTTAATTCGTTTAAAGCCGCTTCAGTCGTGCCCTTTTTTGATTTTACCATTTTTATCAAACTTTTGAGAGTATAAGTCTTTTTTACGTCTTTAAAATATTGTAGCGAACCTCGGAATAATTGTAAAATGATTTGTTCAGACTGTTCTCGCTTAAAACCCAAATTAAGCGAGGCCCTAATCAGCGCGTCCATGAATAAAAAAATATAAGCCGGTCCGCTACCGGAAATAGCTGTTATCTTATCTAATTCCGATTCCCGGCTTACTCTAAAACTATAACCAAAATTAGTAAATATTTTTTTGATAAAATTTAGTTGATTTTTAAATTTTTTATCTTTGGCGTACCAGGCAATCACGCCTTGGCCGACTTGCAGCGGCAGGTTGGGCATGACTCTGACGATATTTCGGCTGTTGATAATTTTTTTAATATTGTTTATTCCAACCCCGGCCATAATGGAAATGAAAACTTTATTGTTGGTTTTGGCCGGCTTTAAATCGTAAAAATCTTGCGGCTTAAGACAAAGGAAAATATAATCGCATTTTCCAACTAGCTCTTCAAAGCTTTTTAAACAGACTGCCCTCTTAATTTTGGTTACACCGATTGAGTAGATAAAAAAATTAATTTCCGCTTGTTTTGCTAAAAGCTTAAAAATGGCTTGGCCCATGTTGCCAAAGCCGAAGATACCGATATTAGTTTTTTCGCAAGCTTTTATCATGGATTTATTTTATTAGATTATCTTGGTTTTGGCAAGTTTGTTAATAAATTTAAATAAGGCGACACGATATTGATTTTTTTAAAAAAATCGTGTAAGATTAAATCATATTTTAATTATCAACCAACATTGAATTATTTGCTTGCGAAAAAAGTTTATGTCAAATTCAAAAGTTAAAAAAAATATCAGAGAATCGAACATTAATAAAATGGAGGAGGAGGGCGACATGAAAAATAACAAGGAGATTACTAGGCGGGCGGATGATTATTCGCAGTGGTATTTGGATGTTATCGCGGCAGCGGGTCTGGCAGACAATTCACCGGTTAGGGGATGTATGGTTATTAGGCCCAGTGGTTATGCCATTTGGGAAAGAATACAATCCATTCTGGATGGCATGTTCAAGAAAACCGGTGTGGAGAATGCTTATTTTCCATTATTGATTCCGATTAGCTTTTTGGCCAGAGAGGCGGAACACGTGGAAGGGTTCGCCAAAGAATGCGCGGTGGTTACCCACCATCGATTGGAAACTGACAGCCGCGGCAACTTGGTGCCGGCTGGCCGGCTGGAGGAGCCGTTTATCATACGGCCGACCTCGGAGACAATTATGTATGAAATGTACAGCAAGTGGATTAAGTCGCATCGTGATTTGCCTTTGCTGATTAACCAGTGGTGCAACATTATGCGGTGGGAGTTGAGAACCAGGCCATTTTTACGAACGACCGAGTTTTTATGGCAGGAAGGTCATACGGCGCACGCTACTCGGGATGAAGCTGAAGCCAGGGCGATTCAGATGCTGGAGGTCTATCGGATTTTTTCTGAGGAATTTATGGCAATGCCGGTAATTTCCGGTAAAAAGAGCAAGTCGGAAACATTCGCCGGTGCCGACCACACTTATACGATTGAAGCGATGATGCAGGACGGCAAGGCTCTGCAATCAGGCACTTCCCACTTGCTTGGCCAGAATTTCGCCAAGCCGTTCAACGTCAAATTTTTAGACCAGGACGGCAAGGAAAAATATGTCTGGCAGACCAGCTGGGGCGTTTCTACTCGTTTGATTGGCGGGTTAATTATGACGCACTCGGATGATCAGGGGTTGGTTATACCGCCCAGGCTGGCGCCGATTCACGTGGTTATGGTTCCTATCTGGGCATCGGCAGAGGAGCAGGCGAAAGTTTTGCCCGAGGCTGAAAAATTGGCGGAAAAAGTCAGGCAGCTTGGCTATGTCGTAAAAATCGATGACCGCGATATGCGTCCGGGGCCAAAATTTTATGAGTGGGAGAAAAAGGGGATACCTGTCAGGATTGAGATCGGACCCAAGGATGTAGCTAAACAGTCGGTTATGATTGTAAGGCGGGATACGGGCGAGAAGCAATCAATCGGCATGGATCAGGCTCCGGAGCATGTCAGCAGCCTCTTGGATAGAATCCAAAAGAATCTGTTCGCCAAGGCCTTGAAGTTCCGCGAAGATAACACTCGGGAAGTTGACGATTGGGAGGCCTTTAAGAAGGCGCTGGAAGAAAGGGGCGGTTTTATAAAAGCTCATTGGTGCGGCGACGCAGCCTGCGAGGAACGAGTAAAAGAAGAAACCAAGGCCACTATTCGCTGCATACCCTTTGACCAAAAGAAAGAAGCCGGCAAGTGCCTCATCTGCGGCGGCAAATCAGAAGGTCGTGTGCTGTTTGCCAAAGCATACTAAGATTAAGGCATGAAGATTAAGGCACTTGACAAGCCTATTCGGTTGTGATAGACTGAAAAGTCAATTTAAAAAATTCCCCTAACCCTCCCTCGGCTTACTCGGGACAGGCTCTTTATCAAGGGGGAAGCAGAGGCCGATTTAAGCGGGCCAGGCACGACAAGCATGGGGATCTTCCTGCCAGGCGCAATATGGATTTTTCTGTGTTTCGCCTAGCGGAAATTTTCTTGCCTGCCCGCTCAAGTTGGTCTTTTTTTGTTTGAAAAAACCGCTAGTTTTTTAAGCCGGCGGTTTTAAAATTTAATCATATTGTTGAAGGAGTCTAATGATTTTAAATCTGGATTCGGCTCCCCGTATCGTGGTACGGGGCAGGCTACGGCCGGAATGACAAAAGAAGTTTAGTTTACGGCCGGGGTTGAGCTGGCGGTATCGGGCGGTCCGCCGGCTGGCGGAGATAATTCTTTTACGCCCAACAAGCAAATCTCCTGCCAGGGCACGTAATGGGAGGAAAATCTTTTTTCTTTAATTAAGCCGTCGGCAGAGGTGACTTTATAATCAAAATAAGTGTCGGCGCCGTTATGGGCGTGCTCGGTGCATTTTTTCTCACCCGGTTTTAATTCTAAAGTTTCAATAATCTTGGTCGGTTCCGGCTTAACGATATTATAAATCACGGGTTTGGTTTTTTCCACGACTCGGCCGTCGCGCGCGCCCCAGAATTCAAAAGCTAATTCATCGCCGGAAATTTTTGTTTGGATTAAGATGTGGCTGGCCAGGTCGTTAATAAAGCGCAGGTCGGGCCAGGGGTCGTAAATGGTGGCATCGGTACCGGCCGGTTCGTAATAACTGACGCGGTAGGAATGGTTTCGCCGCATAGTGATGGGCAAGCCGGTAGCTAGAGCGGCGCGGAACATGGTGGTGCCGATTTGGCACAAACCGCCGCCGAATTCCGGCGTGGTTTTACCTTCTTTGATTACCAGTTCCGGCAGGTAGCCGGTGGCGCCGTCAACTTTACCCAGAGCTCTATTTAAAGAAAACTCTTCGTTCGGTTTAATCAGAATGCCGTTAAGAGTGTCCGCGCCGTTTTTGATGTTGTGGCGGCGGTTAACGGGCGAGCCGATAAAATTGGACCGGCCGACGCCAACCAGCTCCTTAATGTCAAAGTTATTGACATTATCCGTACTAACCAGCGTCGGCTGAATTTTTACCGTTAGTTCAATCGGGGCGCCGGCCAAAATTTCATTTTCTATTTTAACGATGGAAGCGTCAGCCTCGAGTGAACGTCCGTCTTGGCCGCCCTGGAACTTGATTACTTTGCCGTCTTGCATTTCAAATTTTGCTTCCAGCACCGGCTGGTCAATTTGGGGTATAATTTTTTCCGCGAAATAGGCTTTGGTTTTATCATCGTCCAGGCCGACCCTGACCTTATCGGCGGCTGAACCACTGGGTTTTAGGGCCAGCAGGCTCGCCAGCTGGCCCTGTTCAATAAGCCATGTAGTTTCCCCGTATTTTAAAGTCAGAGGCGCGGCTTTTAAAATCGCTTCAGCTTTGCTATCAACGTTTAAGCAGTCCCGCGAGAGGATTTTGGGGTATTCGGTAATGGTGGCGAGTTTTATTTCCGCTGCGCTTAAACCGGTTAAATTATTAATCAGCTCGCCAATCGCCGCCTGGCAGTTAATGGCTTTGCCCATTTTTTCTTCTTTGACGGAGAAGCTGTAGGCGGCGGTCGCCGGGTTGAAGCTAACTGCCAGGCCGGCGTCGCGCGCCGGTTCATAGGCATCGGCGAAGTTGTCTTTTAAAGTTTTGGCAATTTTGTCTTGGTCGATTGCCACCAGCAGGTCAATCGTTTTTTTGCTTAAAAGCAGCTGAAGCTTATTCCCCAGGTTGGTTAAAAAATTTCGGTTTCGGCCATAGTTAAAGGCCGCGTCAAGCGCCAGTTCGCTTTTAAAATTAATGATCTGGTATGCCAAAGCGGCGTCGGCCGAAGCGACTACTGGCTTGATTATGGTCTGCTGATTTTTATAGGAGAAAACCACGCCGCGCTGGCTGATTTTATCTATTTCCAAATTCAAGAGCCGTTTGGCCTGTTCGGCGGTTTTACCGCCCAGATTAAGGTTGCCGATATAGACATTAGGATAGATTTTAGAGGCGAAGGTTTTATCGAAAGTGATTGAACCGATGGCTAAGGTCGCCGGCAAAATAAAAAAAATGATTGCTAACGTAAGCAACCACGGCCGTTTCCAGAAATTAATTATAGCGGCGCCGGTCCCGGGCATTTTAAGTTTGGTTAATTATTTCACTGATGATATCTTTGGCGGTTTGCTTGTCTTTGGCTGCCCGCTCACTATCCTCCAAGATTTCAAAATTTAAAGCCGCGCCTTCAGACAGGTTGTCCGGCAGTTTATTTTTTGGCCAGCTTAGGCTAGCGCCGTCAGCAGCGATTAAAACAGCCCGATCTTCTTCGAAGCGGTCAACGGTCAATTTGATTTGCATAAATTATTTTTCTTTAACTTTGACGGAGATTTGCTTGGCGCTTTT
>Ga0210050_1005095_pt1 | contig 10556 bp, 10 predicted proteins | sample CryGey132114_all_FD_185463 | JGI IMG/M metagenome (GOLD analysis project Ga0210050, IMG submission 185463) | Groundwater microbial communities from aquifer - Crystal Geyser CG22_combo_CG10-13_8/21/14_all (SPAdes) (version 2) | ecosystem: Environmental > Aquatic > Deep subsurface > Groundwater ...
TTGTTGTTAACGAACCTCTTACTCATTCCGAACAAATTGTGACTGCTGGCGATGACTCCAGTGGAATAATATTTGGCAAAAAAATCCTGGAGCTTTTAGGTTTTTCTTGAGCACCGCTTTCTACAGAAAAGGGAACCTCCGTGCTGGATTAAGAGACAGGTCGGGTTATCGATAGTTTGTGAAGGACATATCAATTCCAAAATCTTTTCCCTTAAGGCTGGCTATGACCGATTGCAAGTCGTCTTTATCTTTTCCCGTGACTCGCACCTTGTCATCCTCCAATTGAGCCTGCATTTTTTTTAAACCGAGGCTTTTTATAAATTTGATGACTTCCTTTCCTTTATCCTGGGGGATTCCCTGTTGGACGCTAATAACCTGTCGGACCGTATCTCCTGATGCGGGTTCAACAGCTCCATAGTCCAATGCTTTAATGGATACCTTTCTTTTGATCAGCTTGCTTTGCAGAATATCAATCACTGAATTTAGTTTGTGTTCATCATCCGCGAGAATGGTGAGCTGGGCCTTTTTCAAGTCCAACTCGATCTCACTTTTACTTCCCTTAAAATCAAACCGTTGCCTGATTTCAAGCATGGACTGGTTACAGGCGTTCTGAACTTCTGCCATATCGGTTGTGGAGACAATGTCGAAGGATGAACTTTTGGAAGCCATATTGCATATCCTGATTTTGATGTTTGAAGATTTTGTTCAAGAAATTACTGTTAAGATTTTACGAGTTTATCATACAACACCATATGCCAACATGGCATTAGCAACCTTGACAAATCCGGCAAGGTTGGCCCCTTTGAGATAGTCGATACGGTCTTTTTCTACGCCATAGTTGATGCACTGCTGATGAATATTTTGCATGATTTTTTTCAAGCGCTCTTCCAATTCATCACGATGCCAGGCCATGCGAATGCTATTCTGGGTCATTTCCAGGCCTGAGACGGCAACACCCCCGGCGTTTGCCGCCTTGCTAGGGCCAAATACGATCCCTGCCTCGCGGAAGGCCTCGACGGCTTCTTTATTTGAGGGCATATTGGCACCTTCGGCAATGCCAATACAGCCATTTTTAATCAAGATTTTTGCATCCTTTTTGTCAATTTCATTTTGTGTGGCACAGGGGAAGGCTAAGTCTGCTTTTATCGACCAGGGTTTTTTATCTTCATAGAACTTGCAGTTGAAATTTTCGGAAAATTCAGAAAGGTTTCCCCGGCGAAAAGTTTTTAATTTTATGATGTATTCCAGTTTTTCTTCAGTCAGACCGTCTGGGTCGTGGATGAATCCCGTTGAGTCGGACATGGTAATAACCTTACCGCCCAACTGCATTAATTTCTGGGCCGCATATTGGGCAACATTCCCTGATCCTGATACCAGGCAGGTTTTTCCCGCAATGGTATTACCTTGATGTTTCAACATTTCTTCCATGAAGTAGGCGCATCCATAACCTGTGGCTTCTTTTCGTATCAAACTTCCACCAAACTCAAGAGCCTTTCCGGTTAAAGCACCTGTGAACTCATTTTTCAGGCGTTTGTATTGGCCAAACATGAAACTGATTTCCCTTGAACCCACTCCAATATCCCCAGCGGGGATATCCATATGCTCGCCGATGTGCTTGGAAAGCTCTGTCATAAATGCCTGGCAAAAACGCATGATTTCCCGTTCGGACTTTTCCTTTGGATTGAAGTCTGCCCCGCCTTTTCCGGAGCCCATGGGAAGAGTAGTCAGGCTGTTTTTAAATGTTTGCTCAAAACCCAGAAACTTGAGAATGCTTAAATTGACAGAGGGGTGAAAACGAAGGCCTCCTTTATAAGGCCCAATAGCGTTATTAAATTGCACTCGGTAGCCGCGATTAGTGCGGATATTTCCTTCATCATCTTCCCAACAAACACGGAAAATAATTGTTCGATCCGGTTCGGTCATCCGCTCGAGAATTTGACTTTCGATATACTTAGGGTTCTCATTGATAAAAGGGATAACGCTGGTGGCAACTTCTTCAACCGCTTGATGAAACTCTACTTCTCCAGGGTTTCTTTTTATTAACCCTTGCATGAACTCGTTTTGATCCAAAATAGTGCCTCGTGTCATCATAATATTTCAGTCCTTCAAGTTAATTTTAGAAACCCTTGATAATAAAAGTACTCTATAATGGTTTGACAATTTTCTTTTTAACTTAAAGTCGGAGAATAGTTTAAACTATTCCCTCTATATATCATGAATGCCCAATCACACCCCATTTTAACTGAATTATCACAACAATTACCTGAAACCTCACTGACTTATAAATACATCCATGGCCCTGAAAGTTTTACCCAGATCAGTGATCAGGCCAGGGAAGAGTTTTTATGCCTGAGTGATCTTGAGGCTGAACAGGGAAAAGGATTTTCAGGGAAAACGCAGTTGGTCCAATATGGTTATGAAAGCTGGTTGAGGGATATGGAGGACGATGATGATCGCCTGCGACTCGTTGGTTTTCTCAAGCTAATCATTGAGTTGGCAGACGAGTTGGCAGACGAGTAGCGATGAAACTTCACCAGACCTCATTTCAGCCGTTTTTTGAAAATCAGGTGGAAAATTAAATTGCAATAATGGTCGATTTCTTTTTTCTCATCAGCTTGACCAGAATAGTTCCAGAATCCATACAATTTGGCAAACTTGATCATTTTCTCCGAATAAAGTTTCCAGGTATAAAATTTTCGGATGCGGAGAATGGACTGCTTTGAAATTTTATCCCAATAATCAGGGCGCTTTTCCAGAGTATTAAAGAACTGCAGAATAGGGGCGGTGAGCAACCCCGGTTGAGTGGGGTTGATCCAAAATCCGTTCTTTTGATTTTCTATGATTTCCAGGGGGCCGCCGAATTGAGTGGCAAAGGTTGGCAAGCCGCTTGCCATGGCCTCCAGGACAGTTAGTCCAAAGGCTTCGAACAGGGCCGGTTGAACAAAGACACCGCGTTTATCCGCAATGATTCGGTAAATTTCGCCGCTTTCAGCTTTAGAAATCCGCATCCCTAGCCAGCGAATTTTCCCCTGTAAATGATATTTTTCTATCAAGTCATACATTCTTTTTAGTTCAAAACCTTCTTCCTCATCGGCAGAATTGTTGGCATAAATACTCCCGGCAATAACGATCAGGTTTGCCTTTTTTTGAAGTTCTTCGTTTTGTCCATAACTCTCCACAAGGCCGGTTATGTTCTTGATTTTGTCGAGGCGGGCCATGGTGAATATAGGAGGATTCGAAGGGTTTTCGAGATGACCGTATATATCGTTCCCCTGTTTTTCGAAAAGTATATTGGCCAAATCTTCGATTCTGCTTTTCAATCGCTGATCCAACTTGGTAAACGGGAAGAATATGTTCTCATTGACACCCGGAGAAACGACATTAAATTTGGGATGAAACAGGTTGATCCCGTTAACGACTTTAAATAATTCCGGCATGGAAAAAAGGTAATAGGATTCATATTGTCCCAAAACTGAATCCGTTCCTCTGATCTCCTGAAAAGAACTGGCGATCACAATGTCAGCTTTATTCATGGAAATCAGATCGGCGGTAAACTGGAGGGAGAAATTATAGTCCTTTTCCATATCCTGCCAAAACAGGTCGGAGCAAAGATATTTTGATTTTTCCAATGCATGGGCAATATTGCATTGGATCACTCGCAACCAGGAGGATAAAAGGGAAGCGACAAGGTTTCCATCTGAGTAATTTCCAACAATCATATCAGGTTTTCCATCAAACTCTTTCAATAGCTCTGTTTTGCTGTCCAATGCAAATTGTTCGAGATAGGGCCAGATGTGAAATCGGGAAATCCAATTGGGAATGGTGCGCATATCTTTATCTTTAAATGGCACACGCAGTATCCAACTATTCAGGGTTCCGTTGATTTTTTCAAGCCGCTCATTACTTCGGGTACCCTCATTGTTTGGAATCAGCCGTGTCAGCACAATGATTTTAGGAAGCGTTTCTACGCCGGATGACTTCAGGCTACTCAATAGATAGTTTTCCAGCGCATGGACTTGATCCAGGATGTAAACAATTTGACCCCCCGTGTCCGGCCGACCCAGCACATTCTCCTGGCCAAACCATCCATGCGGGGAAATGATAGCCACCTTGGAGATCATGGGAATGCGCTCAATAAAGGATTCCAGAAAATCAGACTTGGGTTCTTCGAGAAGGTCGGCGAGAAGACGCATCGTTTCGAGAATTTTTCCCGCGGTATTTCCAAAACCTTCAAAAAAGCCCAGAGATTTTAAATACCTCGCCACGGATTTTTGGGGAGCTTTTGATGGCACTTTTTCCAGGTAATTAATGGATTTTTGTAATGCATCAAAAAGTTGATCCGGGTTCTGGATTACATTTCCATCGACCAATATTTGTTTCCCGTTGATGGCATGAATTTGCAAAAAGTTGCATAAAAACTGGCTCCAACTGTCCGCATGGTGTTGAAGTTTGCCAGCCATGAAGCTGGTCAGAAACCTTTGGCCTGAACCGATCTTTTTAAAATCTCGAATAACAGGGCCGGTGCTGTAAAAAGGTTGGAAATCTATGAGAAGCTTTTTTTCTGGAGGTGAAAATGATACCCCCGTGATCTTTTCGCGCAAATCGAGAAACTCCTCCGCGCTCAATTGGTCAACGAGTTTATTTTCGCTTTTAATTCCGTAAAATTTATATTGGGCGATTTGTTCCCGAAAAAGAACAACAAGATAATTTTCCTGAAGAAGGATTTCCTGGGTTTTTGAAAAAAATAAATCCAGGCTATTTCCCCGCCGGTTTTGATTTGACCCATGACAACGGTGGCGACAAAATTCCTTAAAACCTAATAGGATTTCATTGTGTAAAAAATGCCGGGATTCTCTCTTTTCGAGCTCGTATACGAATTCTCGGAAGAGCGGAACCTCATCTATGGGTATGATTGAAGAAAGCTCAATGTTCTCGCTCAATTATTCCCCCAGAAATTTATAATGGCGTATTCCTTCAAGTATGCCTGCGGCGTATTTTTCATTGGCAAAGTATATACCGCGTTTCCCTTTGAGTTTTTCAAGTTCTGCGCAGTAATTTCCAACGACAACTCCTTTAGGGTCGCCCTTCAGCATTTCTTCGTCATTCCCTGAGTCTCCGCAGACCAGAAAGTTTTCCAAAGGGATGCCCCATTTGTAACTGATATATCGAATGGCTTTTCCTTTTGAAGCCCTCTGTGGAAGTATATCCAGAAAGGCCCCATGGGAATAAATGAGATTGTAATGGCACCGGTTGGTGGTTAAAAGGTCGTGGATTTTTTTTATGTGATTCTCATTGGGGTCCATGAAATAGCTGATCTTGAATTGCCCCTCAAAATCATTTTTCTGTGGTACAAGAAAATCCAGACTTGCCAGCAATTTCTTGATCCGTTCTTTTTGCCACTTTTGGTTGATATGAGTGGCCCAGCCAATGTCCGGGGCTTTCAAACCTTCATAATAGATTTGACTTCCAATGGAGCTTATAAAAATATCAGGTGGGTCCACGTTATGCTCCGTAAGATGGTCTATGGCAGATTCGATGGTGCGTCCGGTGGCAACGGCAAACCCAATATCATGATGATGCTTGCGTAGCAGGGCCATGAATTCATTTAAAGAATCAGCGTCTCCGATTAGGGTATTGTCGATGTCGGCAACAATTATTTTATTCAGCTTAATAAGCCTCTTTGCCACTGGAGTGGCGGCTTTCACAGTTAGCGGGGTTTTGGTAGAAGCTCGGGTTAACTTTATAATTGCCTCCAGATAACGGTCAATGTGGGCACCCCATGCATAATGTTTCCGAACATTGTTGATTCCATTTGTAGAAAATTGTTTCCATAATTCTTCATCGGCAATAATTTTTTTTATAGCTACGTTTATGTTCCCAGGGTCCAGGACATCAACCAGAATGCCGTTTTTGCAATTTCCAATAATATCAACGGGCCCACCATCATTGGTAGCAACTATTGGAGCGCCGCATGCTCCCGCTTCCAAAAGCGTCAGGCCAAATGGTTCGGTCATTGCCGGGTTGACAAAAACACCTTTACTTTCGGCCGTTATGCGGTAAAGCTCAGGAACCTCAAAGGTGAAATCATGTTTTTTGGGACAAGCCATCTTTCCGTATAAATCGTACTTGTCCATCAGTAACAGGGCTTCGGTCAGAACCCCTTTTTCGTTTTCCTCCATCTCTGAGATATCGCGGCGAATGCCGAGAAAAACAGCCAGATTCGCCATGGCTTGTAATTCTTTATTTTCCCCAAAGGCCTGGATTAATGCCGCGATATTTTTCCGCTTTTCGGGTCTATTCAATGCCAGAATCAAAGGCTTGTCGGGGTTCATAAAAAATCGATGGAGCTCATTGAGAATTGCCACTTTTGCCTGGCGATAGGATTCATCCTTGATTTTGCCGATCTGCTCCTCGTAGTAGGGGAAAAACCGGTCCAGCTCCAGGCCCGGCGGATTAACGATAAATTTTGGGCAATCCTTGTTTTTATAGAGTCCATACTGGTTGGTTATCTCCTGCCTGGTGCTGGAAATTACCAGATCGGCGCAGGTCAGAACCTTTTCTTCTACTTCCAGGCGGCGATTCATGTGAAACTTTTTGTTGATGTCTTCACTGGTCATTCCACTTTCCATTAATTTTTGGCGCTTGTTTTGGCCCAGGGAGTGACCCGTGAAAACAAAAGGGGCACCGAACATCGAAGCCAGTGTCATGGCTACATAGCCTCCATCAGCATAATGGCCATGGAAGATATTTGGCTCCAATGGTTCCTTCTTCAAAAACTTCAGGGTTTTATCGACATACTCATCCATGTGGGGCCAAAGTAATTCTTTCCTGATATATTTTCCGCCTCCGCATGGAATGCGGACGATCCTGGCCTTGCTTGAAATTGGTTCAATTTCCACCGAGTAATCGCGGGATAAATTCCGGTCCTGAATCCAACGGGTGAACAAGTCAACTTGCGCCACCTCTGGTCGATTCGCAAGCGCATGAGCCAGCTCCAGCACATACTTCACCTGCCCACCGGTATCTGCGTCGCGTCCCATCTCGACATTGTTTGAGCGGATTAACCCGTGAATGCTGAATAAAAGGATATACAGGCTGGTTTTATTTTTTTTCATGGTTCAACCATTATTTTGGTAAAAGTCCGGGTTATCCGGAATGGCTCCTGCCAGTGTGCAAATCTGAGATGCAAATAAAGAGGCTTCATTTAACAATTTTTCATCCTTCCATTGATTGAGAAAACCAAATACAAGCTTTGCTGAAAATGCATCACCTGCTCCAACACTGCTCTGAAAGTGCTCCACCAAGCCGGCTTTTTGAGTCTGAAAAACTTCCCGGTTTTTGCGGTGCATTTCACTTCCCGCTTCACCTTTGGTAATGCATAAAATATCAATATCGTATTCTGATAAAATTTTCCGGGCTATGGATTGAAGGTTGTCGGAGGCGCTCCAATTAAAAATTTCCTTCAGCTTGAAAACCTCCTCATCGTTGGCCTTTAAATAGTTACAGCCTGAAAGGGATTGTTGCAGGATGTCACGGTTGTAAAAAGGGGGGCGCAGGTTCAGGTCCAAATAAACCGGGATGTGTGCGGGTAATTCTTTAAGAATGTTTTGAAGGGTTTCCCTGGATCGAGGATCACGTTGAGCCAGCGTGCCGAAATAAATCAGCGAGGTATCCTCATCAAGAATTTTTCGGGTATTTTTGTCCCATTCAATATAGTCCCAGGCTTGGTGGGCGGGAATCTCAAAGCTATGCCCAGCCATTGGTGACCTATGCACCCGCACTTCACCGGTTGGATGCTTTGGGTCTACCTGAATATTCTGAGTCGGAAGTTTGGATTTTCGGGCAAAATCCAATATTTCCTTTCCCCGCGGATCGTTGCCAACCCTGCTGACAAAGCAAACTGGAACACCAAAATGGTGCAAATGAATGGCAAAGTTAAACGGAGCCCCGCCAAGGCATTTGCGTTCAGGAAAAATATCAAAAAGGACTTCCCCAAAAACAATCACCTTTCCAACTTTATTTGCCACAAGGGTACCTTTCAGTTTAATCCGAGAAAAAACTTCCGGCTCTAAATTAAGGACACCAAATAATTACCAAAATGGGCAATTCTTATTTTAAAGGTTTTGAGGCTGTTGATCAAGATATACAGCCTTTACCTATGACCACCCTGATGAATTCTTTTTAAATTGGGTGTACAGGGGTATACTTTGAGCGGGAATGGATTCTTATTGATTCAAAGAAATTAACTTGATTTTTATGAGGCTGAATGAATGAGCACAACTATCATGGTAGGATATTTTGCGGGATTTTTAACCACGCTTTCGTTTTTGCCACAGGTGGTGAAAACATGGAAAAGCAAGTCAGCTTCTGATCTTTCTTTAGGGATGTTTTCGGTTTTTAGCGTGGGGGTGCTGTGCTGGCTTAGCTATGGAGTTTTGCTCCAGGAACCCCCTATTATTTTCTGGAACACAATCACATTGGTATTGGTGTTGTCCATCCTGGTCATGAAATTGAGGTTTGACTCATAAAGGCTTAATCTTCCTCGTTGGAAAAATGACGAATGTAATGGATCACTTGCCAGATTTGTTCATCATCCAGATTCTTATAAGCTGGCATAGCGGTTTCGGGTGAACCATTTTTGATTACCCAGAACAATTGCCCATCGGGCAGGCCGGTCATTGTCTGGTTGCAAGTGAAGTTGCGCGGGCTGGGGGTCAGTTCGCGAAATAAAATACCCAACCCGTTCCCGCTGATTCCATGGCAAACCCTGCATGGGCCTGGTTGTGCGTCAAAGTGGAACAGGGTCTGTCCGGCAAAAATATTTTCAGGAGATGGGGGCAGGGGATTGGTCAACCGGAGAACCTCATCCGGGGCATTGGGCGTAGTTCTCATTTGTGGGCAGAGAGGCAAGAACTCCAAGCCACCTTCCATTTTTACTCCCGGGTGTGTTGCCCATGTCAGCGAAACCGGCATCGTGGCCCAGAGAATTATCCAAAGTGCAACTATACGAATCATTTGTAGCTCCCTTAAAACCTGTTGTTAAAATGATCGGGATTAAAGAGAGTTTATTCCCGTATAGTGAATGTTTAATTGTTGTTTGCCGACTGCGGACCCTTCCCCCATTTTATGGATTCGATAAGAGCCTTGAAGTTCTGGTGAGGGTGGTAATAGGCTGAGTATCTGCCCCCTGTTTCAGAATCCATGGTTGTCCATGTACGGGGAGGAAAATCTTCAAGATCGGTGATCTCTATATCCTTGTCATCCTCTTTGACGATTACCAGGTATCCCCTGTCCGTTTGAAAATTATTCAGGCCAAACAAAGTTACCGCTGTTCCCTTCGGACCTCTCAGGTTGATGGTGTAATAATCCGAATGTAAACCCAAACCATATTCAGAAAAATCAGCTCGATCTTTATTTTCAGTGAAGCTTAAAAGTTCTGCACAATGCCCACATGAGCCGTAATAAAACAGGCCACGTCTCCATAGATCCAGATTGGCTTTGCTTGATGCCGATGCGGCTAACGGAATTATCAGAATAAAAAGCAGTATGAAGAGATTTTTAAAACTATTCATAATCAACCTCCTTTAAGATTCGGGAATATTCCTTCTGCAGAGGCATGTATAAATAATGCTCCTAACATTACAACTTTGTCAAGGGGCCAAAGGTCCGGCACTTTAGGGGAACTGCTTACTTTGGGTTGAAACATTAAGGGTTGTCTACCTTAACCATGTTGGTTTCAGGTTGAAATTGAGGTTGTTCGGCCTTGAGGAGGTGGGGCTGGAGGACTCAATGATTTTCAAACTGCTGTGGGCTGGGGTTGGGGCATGGGCTGTCCAGAAGCGCATTTCATAAACATTTTTTTTTATGAATGTGAGTGGAACTGTTTTGCCAGGGGCCAACTCAGTCAAAAAAAGTACTTCCTTTCGATCCTCTCTTGAAAACAGTGTCAGATTTAGAATCGTTGTACCGCAATCATTTTTTAAACTGACTTTTGATTTGGAAGGGTAACTTCTGGTTTCCCCCCGCACGCAATAATGTTGTAAGAAAATCGTGGTCGCACCGGTTGATAATTCCGACAGCGCATTTTTTTCTGGACTGTAAGTGGAGAACTTGCAACTGACAAACTCTGGGTCGAAGCAGAATTTCAGACCTGAAGACTCCGTTGATTTTTTAATTGCCGGAAGAAACATACCTTGTATTGTATAGATGTCACCATTGACCTTGTATCAGCGAAGTCTTACTATCCGTATAGGTAGCGATATGATAAGTTTGTGTGCAATACCTGTATGCCCGCGTAGCTTTATGAACAGTTTGACGGGAACCCCGGTTTCGATTATTCTGCTTATCTAAACCCGTTATTCATTTTTTTTGCGTTCTATTTTCGCTTTTTATTCGTATGTGGATTCCCCTGAATTGCCATAGTTTTTATTCTTTGTTACGCGGGCGAAGGATATATGTACAAAACCCGTCAGTTAGTGAATATGCTTGGGGTTCTGGTGACCGACAAGGGACCCTTTGTCGTTAAAGGCCGGATTGAGAAAGACTGTGGGACTGTA
>Ga0210050_1005106_pt1 | contig 10539 bp, 10 predicted proteins | sample CryGey132114_all_FD_185463 | JGI IMG/M metagenome (GOLD analysis project Ga0210050, IMG submission 185463) | Groundwater microbial communities from aquifer - Crystal Geyser CG22_combo_CG10-13_8/21/14_all (SPAdes) (version 2) | ecosystem: Environmental > Aquatic > Deep subsurface > Groundwater ...
AAATTTAATAAATATTTCCGGTTTTCTTTAATCAAATCTCAAAAACAATTATTTAGAAAATCAATCCTAAAAATGTTCAAATTAACCTATGAATAAATTCTCACAATTTCAAAATAACTCCTGCACAATAATCTTTAAAAAATAAAATAAATCTCTAAATAAATGAAACGAAGAGAATTCCTAAAAGGTTTAGTTATGAGCGGATTATATTCCGATTTAATATTTGATAAACAAGATTTTCATGATCAAATTTACTTAACCATTGACGATGGTCCAAGCAAATATACAGACCCCATAGTTGAAGAACTTGGAAATCAAAAAGCCATATTTTATATTGTAGGTTCTCGAGCAATTAATGATAAAGGATTTTCCTCAATTTGTAATGTATTAGAAAACAACCATTTAATTGCCAATCATTCTTATAATCATCCTAATTTTAGTGAAATAAGTTTAGACACAGCAAAAGAAGAAATATCTAAAACCGACGACATAATTAATGAAGCTCATGAAAAAACAGGCGTACAAAGAACACACAAATTATTCAGATTCCCTTATGGGCTTGTAAAGAATTCTGTTCTTCCTTTCTTAGAAGAAAAAGGATATGGCCCTATTGGCTCGTGGGAAAAAAGTTATTTAGATTGGAATATTGATACACAAGATTGGATGCATTATTCTTCAACAAGTTATAAAACCGAAGAGCAAATAATGGAAAATTGTAGAAAAACAAAACAGGGAAATATTGTTTTATGTCATGAAAAATCAATAACTCTAGAAAAAATTATTCCTTATTATCTTGAAAATAATGAGCTTATTCTCCTTAAACCAAATTCTTTAGTCTAGTTTCAATTAAATCAAAAGGAGGTTTTACAGGATTATCTTTAGGATTCAAACTTGTGCTTCCTGTCTGTCTTTCAGATACAAACCTCAATCCCTTTTCTAATTCATAAGATTTTAATAAATTCAAATTTCTCCCATCATTTAATGGAACATTAATCAACTTCATCCCAGCTCTTTCATAAGAATTCTCAGGAGCTCCCCATCGCAATTCAGGAGGATGATTAGGATTAAAACTTAAATCAAATAATCTCTTTTCCACATCATTCAAATCAAGACCAAAATCTTTCCCAGAAGAACTAAAATAATGCAAAACCTCTAAATCAAATAATCTTTCCTTATATTTTAATAAATTTTCAACTAATTCTTCTTTAGAATTAAATTTACTATAATTAATTCCAGACAAATTAGGAAAACCATTAATCATTTCTTCCAAACGTGTTGCAACATAATTATATTTATTCTTCCTATCAATATCACTTGAAGGAGAACTCCACATTTCCCATCGCCCATTAGCTTGATAAATATTCTCTGATGAAGAATCATTAGGAAAAACAATAGGGCCATTTTCTAAAACATCTTTCCATGCTTCTTGAATAAAAGAAGCCCTCTCTCTAAACATATGACCTAATTCACTAGTTGCAATTTCCAAAAAAGACAACGGCTCTTCAACACTTCTCTGAAGCCGCGCACGAACAAACTGCGGAAAAGAATTAACTTTCTTACCATTTATTTCCAAACCTCCTAAATTTCTAAGAGATTTAATCTCTGCCATAGTTAAATATTGCTCGACGGAAAAACCAAATTTTTTCATTTCTTCATTTGTAAAATACCTAACTCCCTCATTATCTATTTTAGAAAATCTTAATGAACGAAAACCATCATATGCTGTTCGAAAATCTCCATCCATGGAATCTACAGAATTAACATAAGATAATGCAGACAAAGTCTGATTAAATGTAATTGAACGGTCAGGATGAGAATCTAAAAAATGCACTTCGCCAGAATCATCAACTTTTCCAACTACAAGACAATGCCCATTAGCATTATAAGCCATAGTTCCTGGAATTAAAAAATTCCTAGAGATTTTTATTGGCACAGAATCTGTATCTTCCAAAAACGGATTAGTCCGAAAATTCCCAGAAACAAAATTATATCCTTCATCTTCTCCAGCCATTCCTTTAACAATCCAATCTGAAAAATCCCCGGCAAATGAAGCACTATGAACAATTTTCACAGGATGATTTCCAAAGGAATATCTTATATCTCCTCCCCTTTCCATCTTAATTTTAGTTATAGAAGCAGGCAATCCACGTCGATAAGAATAATAATTAAACAATAATTTAGGAAAACTCCCACAATGATTCTGACTATCTAATAAATTCAAATTCCTCTCACTCAACTGAGGATTTCCATTTTCCAAAAAATTTTCTTGATTCAATAAATTCATTTCGTCATCAGAAAAAATCCTATTAATCTTCGCCATTTTTTGTTTAGAAGTTCCATTTCTCTTAAAATCATAAATATTTTCTATCCAAGAAGAATATTTTGCAACCTCTTTTTCATCCCAACTTCGAGAATGATTCCAAACCCAATTTTTAGCATCAGCCCTATTAGAATAAGCAAGAAAAGGTAAAGCTAAACTTGTCTTCAAAAAATGCCTGCGTGATAAATTACCCATAAACCAAGAATAAAAAATAGCTATTTAAGTTTTATATTGAAAAAATATATATTTTCAAATCCTCTTCTCAACTTTAACTGCTGTAGGCGCTTCTCCACCATGCCAAGTAAATCTCGGTCGAACTCTCATCGGATAAATCCTTTCAGAATTATCATCAAGAATAATCGCGCTTCCTTTTAACGACGGCAAATCATCAATATATTTCCTAATATCATCTAAAAGATAAGTTTGCATAATGCTATTCAATGCTTCAATATCTGGCGCAGCGGTCAAACGATGCGCAATAACAATATCGCTCTGAGTCATAACATCTTTGTGAATCTGCCCCGGTTGTTGCGTCGCTAAAACTAAAGAAATTCCAGGTTGTCTTCCTTCTCTAAGTAACTGAATCAAAGCATCTGTTGCAGAAGTTTTTCCTTCTTTCGGTAAAAACTCGTGCGCTTCATCAATAAAAATCCAAACCAACGGCGCTTTCCTTCGTGAAGAATAAGAAAGATAATCAACTCCTTGTCGAACTGCCTCAATCTCTTCTGACTTCCTTGCAAACATACGTTCATTAAACAACTTCCTAGAAACTAATCCAATAACCAAAGCCCGAACATTAAAAGCCCCAACAGAATTGTAAACACTAAGATCAATAACACTTGTCTCGCCCGCTTTCAATAAATTTGTAATTTCAGTTTCTTCGTCGTCTTTATTTCCAAAAATTCCCCACGTAGATGCTGCCTCAAATAAACCAATCGCAGCGTTTTTATCTTGAATAGAAGCATTTTCAAAAGTTTTTATTTTCTCAACAATATCAAACAAATCAAAATCTCCTTTCTCTTCTAAAGAATAAATTACTCTCTGAATCAAAATAGAGACAGGTTCAATAATTCCCAAACCAAAAAGTAAAACCCAATCTTCAGCCTTCATTTCAGAAACTTTCAAAGCGAACGGCGCATCAACAGGAATTCCCCTATGCAAATAATCTTCAAAATGTCCATAAGGAACAAAAACCCTAACAGGTAATTTCTTAGGTTTCAAATCCCATTCAGCCAAAAGTTCTTTCTCTTTTTCATTTTCATATTTCATAGTCCAAAAAATTCCCATTGTATCAAAAATCAAAGGAGCAATATTTTTTCTTGATTCATCAGAAAGATTAGAAATCTCCTCGGCAATAGTCCCTAAAGTATAACTATTATGCACAATAATATCATTAGCAACAAAATTATGATTTCCAGGAACACAAATATCATAAACAGTAAAATTTCCTTCTAAAATTTCCATAGAAATAATTTCATCCCAAAAAATATCTGATTCTGCCAATAATCTAAGACCTAAATGATTATCTGCTTTAGATATCTGTAAAAGAGTCTGTCTCGAAGGCGCATACCTAATTCTCTCTCGCATTGCTTTAGGATATTTATATCCAAACTCTCTTCCAACATCTGCCCAATTTTTAGGACGATAAGTTTCCCAAATTTCTTTAGGAATAGTATCAACATTCGGATTTCTTATTTTTAATTTAATTTCTTCATAGGCAATCTTTTGCCTTTCTTCTTTCTGCCCAAAAAAACCAATCTGATCTATAAATTTCAAAACATTTTCAGAATTAATCACAAGTTCATATGAAATAAACTCCTTATCTAACTTTTTAATTTTTTTATTTCTTATTCTAGAAATTATCCCAAACCGCAATAACAAAGAATGGACCTGTCTTATAAGTTTTTTAGACGAAGAAGAATAAGACATCTCCCAATAATCATCGACTTCATAGATACTTCCATCACAACTAAAAAGCCGATTCAAAAATAAAATCAAACCCCCTCTTTCCAACTTCATAATATTTTCAGAAATAAATTTTTCTGTTGCAAGCAAACCAAACATTTGCTCTCGCTCAATTAATTTTCTAATACTTCTCTTTTCATAAGTATTTTTAGAACCTTTAAGAAAACGCCCTTTAAAATCTTTCTTTCTATCAAAATCTAAAATTTTATTTTGCCAATTAGGACTCCTTATCCTATAACTATTTTTTTGGTCTTCAACTAATTCTAATGAGGAATCAAATTCTTCTAAAGAGTTTTTAAAATCATCAACTATTTTTTTATCAGCATTAGAAAATAAAACAACTTTCTTTGTATGCCCTTCTGCAAGTAAATAAGATAATAATTTAATTTCGCATTCAGGAATTTTATTTTTCCCAAAAAAAGAAATTTTCCGCGGAGTTGCAATTCTACACCCTATTTTCAAATCTTGAACAGGTTGCCAACCTTTTATTGTAAACAAAGGATGTTCCGGTGTTAACTTTATTTCTTTTCCACTTCTTAGTTTTATATTTAACATTTTTTTAACATCTCTAGAAAAAAAATCAGATTTAACAGAATTTTCCAACCTCAAATTATTATTTAAAGAAATTACTTTTTTATCATTATTTTCTAATTCTTTAATTGGAATTTGAGAACCATCTTCTAATGTAATTAAAGTATCTCCACTCAGACACTTTCCACTTCCCCTTTTTCCTGCAACAAGAACAACATGACTCCGAGCAACATCCATAAAAATATTATTTGAAAGACTATTATACTGTCCCATTTTAACAAAACCCTTTCCCAATCTAAGAAGTCCTTTCCCCTCAAATCTTTTTTTGTCAGATTCGTCGCGTCCAATAATTATATCATAAGGCATAAAACCAAAAAGAAAGAAGATTATTTAACCTTTTCTGGGTTAACTTCATAATAATGATCTACTCTTCTTGCTAAATCATCATGACTCTTTCTGTCCTTAAATTTCAATGCACCTAAATCATGATAAATTCCCTTAAGATTGGAATCAATTCTTTTTTTATAAATCTCTTTCTGGGCACGAATTTTATAACTACTTTTTTGATCAATAAATTGTTTTAATTCATCAATTTGGCTTAATCTTTGTTCTATAGAAGTTTTTAATGCTTTTGAATCAAAATTAACAACAGAATCTTCACTATCAAAAAAATAATGTAACCTTCTTCGAAGCATATGATAAAATGCTCGGGCCATAAATTAATAGAATTTTAGGTTATAAAAAACTACTGGTTTCAACAAATCTCTCATTAACCAAATCTTTTTAAACCGTTTTTCTCTTAAAGAACTATGACAAAGATTTCAGAATTAAAACCCGGACAAGGCTCAGTAAATATTGAAGTTACAATTAAATCTCTTGACGAACCGCGAACATTCAATAAATTTGGAAAAGATTTACGAGTTGCAAATGCAATTGTAACTGACGGAGAATCTGAAATTAAATTAACTCTTTGGAACGATGATATTAATAAAGTTAAAGTTGGAGTAGTTGTAAAAATTACTAACGGCTATGTTTCAGAATTTCAAGGAGAAAAACAATTAACAACTGGAAAATTTGGGAAGTTAGAAATTTCAGGTGAAGGAAAATCAAAAAGTGAATTCTCTGAAGAAAGTCAAGAAGAACCAGAAGATAATTCTAGTGAAGAAGGCGAAGATTATTAAAATTTAAATTTTAATAATTGAATTAAACTTATTTTGAAAATATTGTCTTATAACTTCATCTAACTCTATAACTTATTCTAAAAAGAGAAAATTAATAAAAATATTCTCATAGATTTCTTCAATATTAACTTAATTTAATACTCCAAGCGAAGCTCGCTATTTTCCCTAACTCTTAACACTCGCTATTTTCTACAAAAAAATCATTTCAACTTAACAAGATAATCAATTTCCTGTTCACTTAAATCTAATTTTCTCTGAATTTCTTCATCTTTCAAAATATATTTAATAAAATGAAATTCTTTCATTGCTTTCTTTTTTGAACAATGAGTTTTATGCGCGTATTTTGAAACAATTGTATTTTTATTTTTATTTTGATTATTGGCTAACCAAATTTTCAAAATCCTCGTCGGTTTTTGATATTTAGTAAATCCTAACTTTGGAGATTTCTTTGACAAAGCAATTCCTGCTGAAAGAAAAATATTCTGGTAAACTAAAAATCTCCAATGTCTCTGTTTCATAATTCTACCTCTAAACACATCTGCAAGAGATAACATCTCATACGCACGAAATAATTCTTCTCCTGAATATTCATAAGGAATATTTTCTTCCAACCAAAGAAAAATTTTATCTAACGGAAGATCAATCTTATCATAAATCCAAAGAGTATCATCTCGCATTAAATCCTTAAAAATAAATTTCATAGCATTAAAAATATCCATTTCTTTATTACGTTCATCTAAAGTTAAATAATTATTCTCTGGCCCTTCACTTAAAACAAACGTCTGTAAATCATTAATCGCAGCCCTAACATCTCCATTAGCCCTCACAGAAATTGAAACTAAAATTTGATTCTCAATGTCTAATTTTTCTCTCGCGACGATTTCCTGTAAAATCAAAAAAATATCTTTATAATTAAGCTCTTTAAGAGGAACAAGTTTACATTGTTTTCTAAGTCCAGAAAATTTAGCGTCCCAAATATTATTAGCTGTAACAATAATCGGAAAATGGCTTGTTTCAATAAGAGAACTTAATTCCGCTAAACCACCTCTATCTTTCATTGAACTTAACCCATCAACTTCATCAACCAATAAAACTTTTCCTTTTTCAAATAAACTCGCTTGTTCCGACGCTGGTTTTAATTTTTCCTGAAGCTGTTCTTTATTCCTAAAATCAGAAGCATTAAGCTCAAAAATTTCCAATTTAAAATATTTTTTAACAGCATAAGCCAAACTAGTTTTTCCAACACCTGGCGGTCCGTGAAGCAAAATCGCTTTTTTTACATTTGGAAAATACTGAAAAAAATTCTTTATTTCAGAAATCGCACTATCTTGTCCTTTAAAATTATCAAAATTATCCGGACGATATTTTTCTCCCCAATGAACAAAGTCAACCATTTTTGTCTCCTATATTTATTATCAAACTCTTCAATAAATTTGTAGTCATGGAAATCTCATAGCCCATCACTTTCATTTAAATTTACTTCCCCCTACCAGCCATTACAAAACTCGCAAGTAAAGATTCTAATTGAATAAATTCATCACTTCCTTCAACAAGTCTAAATTCAATTTCTCCAGTGCGTTCTGTTAATCTAACTTTCAATTCAGGGTCGATAGAAAGATTCCAAATTTCTTTTTGAATCGCTTTAATTATATCGCTCGCTGCGATACTTTCTTTCAACATTACATCTAAAAGTTTATCTTTAGCATTCCTAAAATCTCCACTTAAGGCATATTCAAGAATAACTTTCACATCAGAAGGTTTCGCGCTAGGAACAATTATATCAACAAGATCTGAAGTAATAACATTACTAATCGAGGCAGTAGTCTGCAACAAATTCACAACTCGTCTACAATCTCCTTCAGATAATTCAAAAATTGTTTTAATCGCCTCTTCCTCAATTTGCAATTTTTCTTTCTCTGAAATACGTTTAACTATTTTCTCTATATCCTTTTTTTCTAATAATCTAAATCTAAAAACAGCGCAACGAGATTGAATCGGGTCTATAATTTTAGAAGAATAATTACAGGACAAAATAAAACGGCAATTTGCTGTATAGTTCTCCATAGTTCTACGCAAAGCGTTCTGTGCTTCATTTGTCAAAGCGTCGGCTTCATCCAAAAAAATTACTTTAAACGGAACTTCTGCAAGCGCTTTCGTCCTAGCAAAATCTTTTACTTTCTGTCGAACAACATCAATTCCTCTTTCATCTGAAGCATTTAATTCAAGATAATTATCTCTCCACTTTTCTCCAAATAATTCTCTAACAACAATTAAAGCCAAAGTGGATTTTCCGACACCTGCCGGCCCTGCAAAAAGCAAATGGGGAATATTCATAGCATTAGTCAAAGATTTAACTCGTTTAACAATGTCCTCCTGTCCAACAAGTTCTTCAAATTTCCTCGGACGATAACGTTCTGTCCAAATATCACTTCCATTTTCAGCCATGAATTAGTATATCACAATTCTATTAAAAAGATTGCTGTGCTGGAGAATACGCGTCCAAGTTAATAAGTTAATTGCTCTTTAGTAAGGTCAAAATTAAAAGTCATAAGAAATTCATCTAGGATTATTACTACTTAGCTCGCTCTCTCTTCAATCTACGATTTCTCTTAGCTTTACGCATCTTTTTACGTTGCCATTTCCAACGCATCTGACGCTTTTTTTTCCATCTTCTACTTGAACGCTTCATTTTAATAATAATTAATTTATAGTAAACCCTTTAGAAAAAATAGGTTTTTAAATCTTCTCACAGGGAGATTTAGTTAGTTGCTCTTTTTTTAAATCTTCTCACAGGGAGATTTAGTTAGTTGCTCTTTTTTTAAATCTTCTCACAGGGAGATTTACCTGGAGTCAATTTTTAAATTATGCGGTTCACATAATTTACCTTATTTTTGAATTTTTAAATCTTCTGACAAGAGATTTATCTTATTACAAATTTTTACTAATCCAAGACTTTACTTGATTTTCAGAAAGAGCTCCAACAAATTCATCAACAACTTTTCCATTTTTAAAAAGTTTAACCGCTGGAATACTTCTTATTTCATACTCTCGTGGTTTTTCAGAATTTTCTTCTACAGAAATTTTCACAAGAATAAATTTTCCGCCAAATTCTTTTTCAACTTTTTCCAGCGTCGGACCTAAAATCCTACACGGACCACACCAACTTGCCCAAAAATCAACAACCACTGGAATTTTTTTAGATGTTTCAATTACTTCCTTATCAAAATTAGCATCATTAATATTTTTTACCATAAACTAAATCAGAATTAATATTATTTAAACTTGACTATGGAAAATAAAACAATTAAACTCACTTCTTCAAATTCTTCGTCTTATCAATAACTTCTTTCTTAACTTGGCTATTCAATTTTTTCTCTAAACGGGCCTCAATATTCTTCTCAATTTCTTTAACATCAACTTTCTTCCCCGATTTTATAGCCACTTTATTCTTAATTTCCTTTGATTGTTTCTTATTCCTAATAATAATAAAAACAGCAATACCTGTCCATAAAACAAAAAGAACAACATAAAACCAAGAAAACACAAAAGCCCCGTCCTCTCCAGGACTCAACATTATATCAGAAGAAACACTTCCATAAACAATTGCAATAACAATGAAAACTGCAGTCAAAATCATAATCGCCTTCTTAGTTTCCATAAACAAATTAAACAATCAGTGTTTTTAAAATCTATTCTTAACCTCTAAAAACAGTGGTAGATTTTATTTTCTTTGCCTTGAAGAAATCCTTCGTAAACTTTTCGGCAACCTTATTATCAAATAATTTACACGAGAAAACATCAATAAACGCTCTACCACCAACATCATCTAAATGAACAACAATCGTCGAAGTTTCAATGAATTGAATTGCAGAAAGCCCAAACAAATCTCCCTCACCAAATTGGTCGACTAAAGTCTCACCATGGGGCTTCATTTTAATTTGTTTACATAATTCTTTTGGAAATTTTTTTAGATGCTGTTTATTAGTAAGCAATTCCTTAGGACAGTCGTATAAATCTATCGCTGTCAATTGTCCCCAATAAGATGATTCTGTCATATCCGCATAAAGTTTGTGATTTGATTAACCATTTAATTATGAATATTTGAATATTATTATTTATAAAGTTATCCCCTTTGCTCCAATTTTAATTTTTTGGGAAATTTTTTGCAAAGCTTTCAGCGACGAGGATTGGAAATAAAATCGTCGCGTCTCCGTAAACTTTTATCGCTTCTGCATCTGGAAGAATTTTTCCCCAGGAAATTGCTTCCTCAGGAAGAGCTCCTGCATCACTACCATCAAATTCCTGCGCAGTATTAATATAAACAGAGTAGTCCGCGCCATTTCTCAACATATTCGCATTCAAAATATGATGCTTAACAATTCCAGAACCCAAAATTAAAACACCAGATTTTTTCAATCCAAAAGTCAAATCATTAAATCTTTTCACATCTTCAGCGACGTCAACAATAAAATCCTCATGTTCATATTTAAAAAAATAAATATTATCTCCGATTGCCCCGTCAGTAATAGCCGGACAATGAAT
>Ga0210050_1005123_pt1 | contig 10503 bp, 9 predicted proteins | sample CryGey132114_all_FD_185463 | JGI IMG/M metagenome (GOLD analysis project Ga0210050, IMG submission 185463) | Groundwater microbial communities from aquifer - Crystal Geyser CG22_combo_CG10-13_8/21/14_all (SPAdes) (version 2) | ecosystem: Environmental > Aquatic > Deep subsurface > Groundwater ...
ATCGAGTAAGGCTTCGAGATCATCGATACGATTCTTTAGGGTGTAATCGTAACCGCTATCATCTGGCTTATCCGACAGGCCACAGCCAATATGATCCGGCACTATGCATTGATGCGTGTCTTTTAAGGCGCTAACAAGATTGCGGTAATAAAACGACCAGCTAGGGTTACCGTGAACCATGACCACAGGTTCACCTTGGCCTTCGTTGATATAGTGTAACTTGTTGCCATTAAGGCTCAGAAAATGACGTTTAAAGGGCAACAGAGTGTCTAACATGACGCTTCCTATCTTTTGTTTATTCGAGCTTATGCGAGTGAGAAGTTTGTGAGTGAGCTATGTGAGTGAGCCACCCAGGCTTATCGGCGCTATGATTAGGGCAACTGGCACACTAATTCAGGTAAAAGTGCAGGTAAAATCGCGAGGCGCCTTTACCACTTAATGCCTAACATCATGCAATTTAAACCACTGCCGATACCTAAAAAGCTCACCTGATCCCCAGGGCGTAAAAATCCCTGATCGTGGGCCATGGCGGCGGTCACGGGCAAAGAAACCGTGCCCATATTGCCCAGCAATTGATAGGTCGGAAACTCTTTCTCTGGTGGGATATTGAGTGCACTCAACACTTGCTTGCGGTTCGATGCGCCCACTTGGTGGCAAATCACCTTATCCACTTGCTCGACCAACCAATTACGCTGCTCGAGGAAATGCTCCCAAGTGTGTTTCGCCAGCTCGACCCCTTCTTTGAGGAGTGTCACCGCATCGGTACGCATAAACTCGCGGTAAATATTATGGCCGACTTCCTGCAGCCCCCACTGGCACAACTGGTGATGCTGCGGCGCAGAGAGGTGTGATGCCCCAAGTAATTGATGTTGACGCACATTCGCAAGCGGTAAGCTGCCATCGGTCAAGATCACGGCAACGGCGCCAGAACCACCGGTTAAGGTCGCAAGGGATTGCGCAAAATTCTGCATAGTGGGATCGGCCAACATATTATCGATAGTCACATCGACAATGTCCCGCGCCGACTCACAGGACACCACCATACCCGCCTTGATTTGCCCGAGTTCAATCCGGTTAGCGATATCTAAAATGCCCGATAGCACCCCAAGGCAAGCATTACTGATATCGTAAATCGCGGTGTCCTTTGACACGCCAAGTTCGGCGGCGATGCGGCATGCCGTCGCAGGTTCGTGCTGATCGCGGCACACTCCCGTGTACACCACAGCCCCTAAATCGGCGACATCTATTCCCGTTTCAACCATGGCTTTACGGGCCGCTTTAATCGCCCCGTCGGACAATTGATGTCCTTTGGGCCACCAACGGCGCTCTGTGATGCCAGTCAATGCTGCCAACTGTCCCATAGGAATACGGAACTTTTGATATAGAGGCGCAAGACGAGACTCTAGCTCGCTACTGGAAACCACCACAGGTGCCAGTTCATAGGCCAGGCTATTAATAAATACGCGGGAATATTTCATGAAACTGTTTTATTCGCTCACTAGAATGGCTGACTTAAGGGCCAGCTTTCAGTTGTTATTCGTCATTAATGCGACATTTGAACAAGAAAAGCCCGATGATTCAATAAAAAACCATCTTCAGCGTAAGACTTGTCTCACACTGACTCACATCAGCCTAGGGACACAGGCGCTGACAAGATCAATTTCAAATTTACTAATACAGAAATAATTCATAAAAAACATTGCTGTACAGCACATTTTAAGACGCTACTTTTTAATCGTCCGATTTTAATGCCAAAATCAGCGCATTTCTCGGCGTGACGCTGTTTGCACAAAATTCGCCCACACTAACCCGATAGCCATGCTCCTGCAAAAAACAGCAGCGATCGAGGATTAGCCAGCGCTCGAGTAGACTGCGAAATAAATGCGCCACTAAATCGATACGCCGAGTCAATCTTTGCCTTTGCCGCCCACGTTCGAGCCAAGCCGCAAAATCACAATGTTGCGGTATGAGGACGGATTTTTGCTGCGCAGCCCACAGGCAAAAATCGGCAAAACTGCCACTGAGCTGGCTTTGTTTTAATGAGGGTAAAGGCAAATATTCATCAATTTGTCGACATTGGCGTTGCAACGCATCAAAACCTAAGCGCCAAGCGATTTCTTGATGGCGCAGCGCCTGTTGTTTCGCATTAGCAATCACACTCTGCTGCAGCGGCAACTGCAAGTCGTGACGGCTGAGCTTCAGTGTGCTCTGCTTCGCAACTGTCGATAACGGCTGATAATGGCTCGCTTGAATTAAATGATAACAACAGGGGGAAATTGCCAGCGCCCGCGTGCCCGCTTCGGTGGCAAGTTTCAACAGACGCACATGCAAATCGCCACAGGCATGGAGCGCAACCGCCTGTTGCTGGCGCGTCAACGGATTTTCATTAGCACTATGGTGGCTTTTCTCCTCCTCATTTAACCCAGCATCAGTTCCAATAGCAAAGGCATCGGCACAGATAAAACGTTGGGATAACTGCCATTGCTGCGCAAACGCCTGTCCCTCTTCACAGAGCTTTGCTTGCCACTCGAGGCTAACCACATCCACACCGCGGGTCTTAGCAATCAATCGACCTAGGTGGCCCTTGCCCGCGCACCACTCCAGTACGGGTAAATCAAGATCAGGAATATTCGCGACAAAGGCGGTAATTTGCGTCCACTTACGCCCCTTAATATTGGCGCTGAAATGTGCGCTGCCATCAAATTGCATCTCAGGCGTTTGCACTAATGCCGCGCCGCTTACCACAGGAGTCGCCGTCAACAAAGACAGATCCCAATCTAGCCCTAGCGAGTGAAGATCTTGATTTAACGCGGGTAATAGGGCTTTGACTAGCCTAGCTTGCTCGGCATCTAGGTTATCGAGATCGTCATCACTGATGTCCCACAGCCGCTGTGCTAAATAAGGGAAATCCGCCTGCCATGGCAGGACGTTGGCCTCAAAGGCACGCACCTGCCATAGGGGGCGGCTCTGCTCGAGCAATTGATTAATCTGGTTAAATTGCTCTTTATGGCTAGAGGTATTTTGAGGATTTGTTTGATTCACTAGATGCCCGGTATAAAAAATACGTGTGATGGTTCAAGAAGACTAAGGCTGACTTTCACAGCTGAGTTTAACGGCTGACTTTAACTGCTGACTTTAGCAGAGAATCTGCTAGTATTTCGCGCCTTAACCTAACTTTACCACTCCCGCTATTGGCCGCGAACAAAGCACACCAAGGGATAGACGAAGAAGATACCCATGCTTTCACCCTGCGTTGCCCGCTGCGGCTTAAACGATGAAGACTATTGTATGGGCTGCTTTCGCCATATTGACGAAATTGTTGCCTGGCGCGATGCCAGTGAAGCCGAGCAGCATTCAATCATCGATAAACTTCCGGCCCGCAAGGCGCATTTCGAAGGCATTGAAAACCAACATATTCTGAGCCGAGCCAAATGGTTAGAAGCCGAGGCGCGCTTAGCTAAAAAATAATAGAACGCTCAGTGCTTACCCCAGTTTATTTTTTCATCATGGCCTTTAAATCGGCAAAGGGATTATAGGTCGCCGCCGCTTGCTTCGTTTCTGTGGTGTTACCGTAACGGATCAGTTCTTCGAAGCGGGAATGTTCATTGTCGTGACAATACAGGCACAGTAATTCCCAGTTCGAGCCGTCGGATGGATTGTTATCGTGGTTATGGTCCCTGTGGTGAACGGTCAGCTCGCTCAAATTTTTCGGAGTGAATTCACGAGTACAACGGCCACACACCCAAGGATACAGTTTTAACGCCTGTTCGCGGTAGCCGCTCTCGCGTTTGGCTTTGTATTCCCGCGCCTCGGCTAACACTTGGTCTAACTTACTCTGGCCTTGATTTGTTGACATGCTCATACCTAACCTAAAAACAACCACTGATAATTTCCCCAAGGATAATCCGAGTTATCGCTTGGGGCAATATGTCCCGTTTTAGCAAAAAAACGCAGCGTCTATGCGACATGTCCTTGGTCGGCATTAGAAAGATGCAAATAGTGCAGGTACTTTTCGTACTGGGTCACCACATCCGCCAGGATCTGCTCCTCGGTATAACCCATCACATCATAATGCTGGCCGCCCTGCTCTAGGTACACTTCGGCGCGGTAGTACAAGGTATTGCCCTGCTCTAACTCTTCACCTATGGGATTTACAATCTCAAAGCAACGCATACGTACCCCGTATACAAAGGGCAAGTGGACTTCATTGCTGATCACTAGCCGTACTTTACCGTCTAAATATTCGAGATCGGCCACTATGCCCTTAGTCATAAAGTGCTGGCACACCTTAGATAATGCCGGTGTTGCTACATTATTAAGAAATATCCGCGCTTCTTCCTCGGTTGGGTGCGCAACGAGCACCTCAATCCGCTCTTCCCAACTGATATTGGTTTTAGCGTACTGCACACTGGTGGTATGGAGTTGCACGCTGTTGATCTTCAGCCAATCGTCTTTCAAGGCTTTATAAAGCCCCAAACACATCAATAACATCACACATAAAAACGGCAAAGCACTGGCGATGGCCGCCGTCTGCAGCGCCTGTAAACCTCCCGCCAATAACAGCACCGAGGCCACCACACCTTGGAGTAAGGCCCAAAATACCCGCTGCCAAACGGGGGCATGATTATCCCCACCCGAAGTCAGATTATCGATCACCAGCGATCCCGAATCAGACGAGGTAACAAAGAAAGTCACCACTAAACAAATCCCTATCCCCGACAATAGGCTCGGAAAAGGCATATGCTCAAAAAATGCAAATAAGGCCACAGGCACATCGGTATTCACGGCATCGGCTAAATAAGTCGCGCCTTGATTCATAATGGCGTCGATGGCGGAGTTGCCAAACACTGTCATCCACAGGAAGGTCAGCGCAGATGGCACAAACAATACACCTACTAAAAACTCACGTATGGTACGGCCACGGCTGACTCGCGCAATAAAAGTCCTCACAAAAGGTGACCAGGAAATCCACCAGCCCCAATAGAGTAAAGTCCAGCCACCGAGCCAATCTTCCTTGTGTTGATAGGCATATAAATTAAAGGTTTTATTGACAATATCACTTAGATAACTGCCGGTATTTTGCACAAATGCCTGCAAGAGCATCACTGTTGGGCCAAGGATTAAGACGATAAGCAGTAGGACAAGCGCTAGCCCAAGGTTAAGCTCGCTCAGTCGTTTAACGCCCTTATCTAACCCAGAAAACACCGAAAGGGTTGCAAGTAATGTAATACCAACAATCAAAGCGACCTGCACTAAGGTGTTATTGGGAAAGCCTTTAAACAAATAACTTAGACCCGAATTGACCTGTAACACGCCAAAACCTAAGGAGGTTGCCACCCCAAACATAGTGCCCAGCACCGCGAAGGTATCGACACTATGGCCAATCGGTCCATGAATACGCTCACCGATTAAGGGATACAAAGCACTGCGGGGTAATAGGGGTAATTTATGGCGATAGGCAAAATACGCTAGACTCAGGGCAACCACAGCATAAATGGCCCAGGCGTGGATCCCCCAATGGAAGAAAGTGATCTTCATCGCCTCTTTGGCGGCGGCGAGGCTTTCTGGTGTGGCATCGGGCGGCGCCAAATAGTGCATCACTGGCTCGGCCACCCCAAAAAACATTAAGCCTATGCCCATACCAGCGGAAAATAGCATGGCAATCCAGCTTTTATAGCTATAGTCAGGCACTGAATGATCTGGCCCGAGTTTGATATCACCAAAGCGACTTACCATCACAAAGATGATGAAAATCATAAAAATAGCAACGCTCAAAATGTAAAGCCAACCAGCTTTAACTTCTATCCATGACTGCATTGACTTAAAAAACAAGTTGGCCTCGGTTGGCCAAATGGCACAGATCATCACCATTAAGATGATAAAAAAAACCGACGAATAAAATACCGGTGGATTGATACTCGATTTAATCGACATGAATACCCCTAGTGGTGATAGGTTTCCGATGGATGACCTCCGGCATAAGCTCCTAAGCTTTAGCCAAATGGTCAACTCACGATCATTCCAACACTCGCGGTATTAAGCACACCCAAAAGCATCAATAACAAAGGCTTAATCTCTGCAATACCTTGTTATCTCATACTTATATCCAACCGACCTCAATATACGAAGACGTGTAATAAGGTTGTTTGGGTATAGATATTTAAACGATAAAAACCTGCGCGTAGCACACTGGATAACGCTAAGAGCACATATGGCGTTCAATACCACAACATAATGCTGAGTTTAGCTGGAATAATCAGTATAAAAAATGGCGACCAACATGGTCGCCAAGCGATTATACCACAAAAGAAGGTAATTTTAACTTTTAATACCAAAACAGTAGTTAAGCTGGTTTAGCGTTAACCGCAGCCGAATTGGGTGTCTGTGAAATGCCCGCCGTTAAATTAAAGCGCATTGCCTCTTCAAAGGACCAATCGACAAGGATCAAATCATCCCGCTTCACAAGGCTTGTCACCCCCGCCATCTGATAACTTAACTGGAATAATACTGGCACCCAATCGCCCTCCGGCAAAGCATCGAGCAAGGGCTTAGGCGGTGTGTCCGTCATAATAAAACCCACCACATAACCACCATTGGCTTGCTTGACCAACACGGTTTGCTGAGTATTGGTTTTGCCCTCACGATTCATTAAGGAAGCGATATCACGAATACTGCCATAAACAGATTTAAACAGCGGAAAACGCATCAACTGACGTTCAATCCAGCCATAGAGCCACACAATGGGACTCACCGAAAACAACAAGCCCACCGCAAACACTATGGCCACGACTAAGATAAAGCCCGCGCCAACGAAATGTTGGTTAATCCCTACCAACGCTAAAATAAAAATCCCTAAACCATCTAAAGATACAAACAATGACCAAAACAACCACAGGCTTAAAGCCATGGGCAGCAGGTTCATTAAGCCACGGGCTAAGGTTTTCTTCATTGCAGTCTCATTTAATCAATGGGATAAAAAAAGGCATAAAATATTTACGCCCAAAAGGCGTTAAATGCTACCACAGAGTCACTCTTGCACCAGCACTTGATGTAAGGTATCTGACACTTATAGTCTCAAGCATAGAAATAGCGTTCAAATTCAGGCCATCTCCGAGCCATTGAACCATTCTAAGGAAAGTAAGATGCGCGTAACCCGCTTAGATCATTTGGTCTTAACCGTAAAAGATATCGAGGCCAGCGTCGCCTTCTATCAAAGCGTATTAGGGATGAAAAAGTCCGTGTTTGGTCAAGGCCGCATCGCCTTAAGTTTTGGCGATCAAAAGATTAATCTCCATCAAGTGGGCGCCGAATTTGAACCTAAAGCCGCCCTCGCCACGCCCGGCAGTGCCGATCTGTGTTTTGTGGTCAGCCACAATATCGAAGAAGTGATCGCGCATTTAAACGCTCTTCAGATTGAAATCATTGAAGGCCCTGTGCTACGAACCGGCGCCACAGGCCGGATTAACTCTGTCTATATCCGCGACCCAGATTGTAATCTGTTGGAATTATCCGAATACCTGCCCGCCTGCGCACAGTAGGTAAAGTGTCATCTGTCAGTTCTGCGAGCTGGATGCGATCAGAACTGCAGGTGGTTTTGATTGGGTTGCTCCCACGAGGGATATAGGTATCGTCAGTTGAACGGCATTGATAGCCACTATCTCCCTAGTGACACGCCGTCCCTTTATTTAACAAGAAGCGTCCCTAAGAACTCTACTAAAACATCCATGTTTTAGAAAGTCACTGGTGCAACAATGCCAATCCTCACTAGCCCTTTAGCTGTTCGTTCAGCTAAAAAGCTATTGCCCCAAAGCAAGATAACTTTATCGTCAGTTTGCAGCATGAATTGTCATTGTTTCCCCTGTGACTCGCCATAAACTCGTCCCTGAGGGCTCGACGGCGACATCCATGTCGCCAACGGTCACAGTTGCAACAATGCCAATCCCCACTAACCCTCTAGCTGTTCGTTCAGCTAAAAAGCTATTGCTCCATTGCAGGATAGAAACAACCATCATTTAGATCTTGTGATACATCTCGTTGACCAAACTTTAGTAATGCACAAAGTGAGTAGAGTAACGGTGGTTATTCAGTACGAGCTCAGACCTAAGCTAGTATTATGAATAACACAACTCAAATACTTGGCGAAACATCACTATTCAAATCTTTCATCTGTATTTCGAGCTCGTTCTTCTTCCCATTTTCGTTCTGCGCCTATCCAGCTTCGTAAAGACGCTTTCTTTAAACTAGCCCATTGCTGAACTTTTGAATCGCCAAAATTTTCTAATTCAACATATATGCTGAGGCGAGCCTCAAGGAAATTCGCATGCGACCCAGAAATCACGCTAGGTCTGCGGGTTATATCCATTTTTTCCAGTACCTCTACGGTATTGGGGCTGATGTCCAAAAGCAATCTCGCTTCTTTGCTCAGTTGGTACACTTCGCTTTCTTTTCTATACGGCGATATGATCTCGGCAACGATAGGGCATCGTTTTGATGGGTTACTTCCACACCATTCAGAAATAAGTTCAAGTGGTATTGATGGTGTTTGGTTGCATTTAAAAAATGTGACTGCACGTTCCTGACAATTCCCTTCTTCATCGAGTAAGCTGTCAAGAACTGCCTTAGGATTGGACTTCATTAATACATCCATTGTCTTAGGAAGATGATTCCCAATGTTAAATAGAGGTTGTTGCTCAATCATACGTTCGAGAATTATACGAGTTGCTTCATAGTTATTTGGGGTTGTAAGGGCAACTCTCGCCACAATATGCATCGCGTGATCTTTATGGCCATTGAAATTTTCTTTTGAGAAGTCAGCAAGGAGGAAGGTTTGCTGAGCTAGTTCTTTTATTTCATTTGAAGGAGCATATGCATTTTCAGCTCTTAAACCGTGGAATCTCATAGACAGGATTTCAATTGAAACCATTACACCATCAGGTTGCCTGTTGATTAGACTCAGTATTTTACCAAGATCGTTATCAGAAAGTGCTTCATGGACTCTTCCATACCCAAGAGATTGGTAAAAATGAATTGGCGATTGCTGCATTTCAATAGCCAGTATTAGCCTAGTTACAGCAGTGGTATCGAGAGTTGCGCAGAACTGTATATAAGGGAACAATTTGTTTGCGCGCTTATCATGCAACAGACTATCGAGAATCGAGTTAGTTAGCTCAGGCTTGATTCTGCTTAGGTGGCGAATAAACCCGCGCAGTACATTGATTGTCTGCTTCTCCAACGGGATTTCTGATAGGTTGGCGAGAAGCTTTTCCCAGAAGTTTGAGTGATCATCTACACCTTTTGCACACCCAATGCCAAAAGTATGGTGTAGGCTGCTATCTCCTGAGTAGACAGTATTTCACGCAGTTTTGATACAAGGTATGGCAGGTGTAACTTAGATAAGTCTTTTCCTAGTTTTTCTGTGTTTTCTTCAACAATCTCATAACCGTTTAATTCACTTTCGCCATCCTCACCTGTGGTCTCCAAACAATAAAAATTATTGTGGATTGATAGCAAATAGGAAAGCGAGGACAGGAAATAGAGAGGACAGGCATATCTTTTTGTGTTTTTCAGCACCTTCAACTAGGCTTTAAATTATCCTGATTTTGTCTGTGTGGAGTTTGCTATGACTTCGGCCAGAAGACAGCTAATTGATGCTAATGCAACGCCATTCTATCATGTGATAAATCGCTGTGTTAGAAGGGCTTTTTTATGTGGAGAGGATAAACTCACGGGGCGCAGTTACGAGCATCGACGCGGTTGGATTGTTGATAAAATCAAAACCTTGTCCGCGATATTTTGTATCGATATTTGCGCTTACGCGGTGATGAGCAATCACTATCATTTGGTGCTTAAAATTGATGTCGACAAGGCCAAATCGTTAACGCAAAAAGATATTATCAGCCGTTGGTGCCAAATCACTAAAGGCCATGTAATTGCCACTAAGTATATGAATGGTGATGCTTTAATCGACGGCGAACGTGTGTTACTTGATGGGTTAATTACCGAATGGCATGAGCGATTGAGTAGCATCTCCTGGTTTATGCGCTGTTTAAACGAAGAAATTGCCCGCAAGGCTAATCGAGAAGATAAGTGTAAAGGCGCGTTTTGGGAAGGTCGTTTTAAATCACAAGCGCTGTTAGATGAGCAAGCACTACTGGCCTGTATGATGTATGTGGATTTAAATCCCATTCGAGCAGGTATTGCCGATTCTTTGCAATCCTCTGATTTTACATCGATTCAGGAGCGAATTAACTCGCTAAATTCCCCAAATCATCCATTAACCCTCCCTGTGCCACAAACTGACTTCTCAACTAATGAAGCTTATATTCCCCACAAGTCACTCGTCCAATTCGATGGTGCAGCACACCTGAATGAACAAACGGGCATTCCGTTTCATTTTGCTGATTATCTCGAACTTATTGATTGGACTGGCAGAGCCATTCGCCTTGATAAAAAAGGCTATATCGATAATCAACGGCCCAAACTGCTCAATGAATTAGGCATTGC
>Ga0210050_1005130_pt1 | contig 10498 bp, 10 predicted proteins | sample CryGey132114_all_FD_185463 | JGI IMG/M metagenome (GOLD analysis project Ga0210050, IMG submission 185463) | Groundwater microbial communities from aquifer - Crystal Geyser CG22_combo_CG10-13_8/21/14_all (SPAdes) (version 2) | ecosystem: Environmental > Aquatic > Deep subsurface > Groundwater ...
AAAGTCGCAGAAACACCAGCGGCGAGCGACTTCGTGGTAGGAACTATTGTAGTTTTTTCTACCATTGTAGTTTCTTTTTTTCTAAAAAAGAAACCCATTTTCGTGCGAGGTCGCGAGTTTGTCTGCAGAAGCATTTAAAATTTTAATTTCCTGCCTTCTTTCCCTTCGTGCACGCGACGAGCAAACAGAAAAAGAACTTGAAAAAATTCTGCCTAAAAATACTGGAATGAATTCAACGGAATTTTTGTTTTATTCGGAAGAACAATCTGCCAGCCGATTTCTCCTTGGTGCTCCAAATGTCCTATTGAAAAATATTGCAAGAAAATTGGTGTTAGAAAAAAGTAGGTAACATAATCTTTAAAAACCAACTTCTTCTTTTTTCAATTATGAAACGTTCAAGCCGTAGATGGAAAAAGAAAAGACAAATGCGTTGGAAATGGCAACGTAAAAGACTTAAGAAAGAAAAACGAAAAAGAAAACTAAAAAGAGCGAGAAGTAAATAATTTTATATCAGATTATATTTTCTTAAAATTTTTATATCTTTATCAACTTCCTTATGAGATGATGCATGAACAATAGTATCTGGAAGTTCATATGGACCGAATCTGCCTTTTATTGTCCATTCTAAATTATCTTCATATTTCATTGGCCTGGTTATATTACTGATTCTAGTAACAATATCCTCACCGCTAATTAAAGATAGAGCAATTTTACCTTCATTTTTATAAGCATAACTTTTGAGGGCTTTTTCAAGAATTTCTGGTTTTAATTGTGAGTAAAACTCTTTCCAAAACTTAATTGATGGCTGGAGAATTCCCTTATAATCAAATTCAAATTTTCCATGAGGGAACAACCTGCTTAAAAGATAAACAAAAATATCATTGGCATTGTCAACTGAATGTGATTTTGCAAAAAAGAAGTTATATTTTTTACCATAAAAAACCAGATTAAAGGATATAAAAAGATTATTATAGTTAAACTCATTTTTCATCACAGAAATCTTTATTCTATAACAATAATCCTTAAAAACAAACCCCCTTTATTCTTTTTATGGTAAGCGAAATCTGGACTGAAAAATATCGTCCGCAAATTTTTACAGAACTCGTGGGACAGGATGACACAATAAAAAGAGTAGAATCATTAACCCGTTCTCTTAATATCCCGCATCTTCTCTTTGCAGGACCCGCAGGAACAGGAAAATCTACTCTTGCACTTATTGTTGTAAAAGAACTTTTCAAGCAAAACTGGAAACAAAATTACCTTGAACTAAACGCTTCTGATGAAAGAGGAATTAATGTCGTGCGTGAAAAAGTAAAAAACTTCGCGCGGACAAAATCACTCGGTCCTGTTCCGTTCAAGATTATTTTTCTCGACGAGGCCGACGCACTCACACCAGAAGCACAGCAGGCACTCCGACGAACAATGGAAAATTATTCAGCAACCTGCAGATTCATAATGTCCTGCAATTATTCCTCAAAAATCATTGACCCAATCCAGTCCCGTTGTGCAATTTTTAGATTTAGGTTACTTGAAAAAAAAGATATTTCAAAAGTCATAGAAAAAATAGTTGAAAAAGAAAATCTCACAATAACTCCTGAATCATTTGAAATAATTTACGAAGGAAGCGAAGGTGACTGCCGTCGTGCAATAAATATCCTCCAATCAACAGCATCTGTCTCGCCAAACATAACTCCTGAACTTTTGTCTACAATAATCGCAGGAACAAAACCACGAGATATAAAACTTGTTCTTGAATATGCACTATCAGGCGACTTCCAACGTGCAAGAGAAAAATTACTTGATGCAATGCTGAAACAGGGACTTTCAGGACAAGACATAGTCAAATCAATTCAAAAAGAAATCTGGAATCTTCCAATTGAACCAGAAATAAAAGTCAAGATAACAGAAAAAACCGGTGAAGCAGAATTCCGAATTGTCGAGGGAAGCGACCCGTTCATACAACTTCAGGCACTTCTGGCATCATTTGTCCTCGCTGGCTTGGGAAAGGATTAAAATGAAAATTGGAATGAATGCAATGCAAGGGGGCAAAGCAGTATTAGCAGTAAATAAAACAAGAAAAGGGATAGAAAATTATATTAGAGGTAATATTAGAGTTAGGTTTTGCACATATCTTAAATCAAAAAATTTATCTTCTTCACCCAATTCCAGAGATACCCTTTTACAAAACAGAAATAGAAGCAATGAAACCAATAATCCTCGACGGAGATTTGACAAAAATTCCAAAATAAAAAATCAAATTAACTAAACTTCTCGCATTGGGCGGGAGGGAGGGATTATGATAAAAACATGGACTGAAAAATATCGTCCGAAAAATTTCGCAGAATTCAAAGGACAAGAAGAAGCAATTAGAATAATAAAAAATTTCCTGTATAATTTTACAGATAAAAAAAATAAGCGACGGAAAAAAGCAATTCTTCTGCACGGACAAGCAGGCACAGGAAAGACAACTCTCGCATATGTAATTGCAAATGAAACAAATTCTGAAATATTTGAACTCAATGCATCTGATTTTAGAAACAAAACAAAACTTCAGGAAATTCTCCAGCCAGTTTTACAACAACGCTCACTGACAAAAGAAAAAAAATTAATTCTTATCGACGAGGCAGATGGAATAAGCGGATATTATGACAAAGGAGGAGTTCCAGAACTTCTTCGATTAATTGAAATGTCTCCCTATCCTGTTCTTATCACAGCAAACGACGCATTCAGCAAAAAACTTTCACCAATAAGAAAAAAAGTTGAAATGATTTCATTGGGAAAAATAACGCAGAATACAATTATTGATGTTTTGATGGATATCTTAAGAAAAGAAAATTTATTTTTGAATTATAATATTCTTCAGGGAATTGCTTTCAGAACACAAGGGGATATTCGTGGGGCAATAAATGATTTGCAGTCAGTTGCAAGAACCCGCGACCCGACGCTGCTGGAATTCTCAGAACGCGAAAAAGAAACAGACATATTCAATGCATTAAAAAAAATATTTAAGGAAAAACCAAGCAAAGAAATGTTGAGATTATATGATTCTGTGAAAATGCCTCTTGATGAAATCCTCTTATGGATAGAAGAAAACATTCCAGCAGAATATCATGGCAAAGCACTTTTCAATGCATATCAGGCATTAAGCAAAGCAGATTTATTCAAAGGTAGAATTTACAAACAACAATATTGGAGATTCCTCGTCTATCAAAATATTTTTACAAGTTATGCAATTGCATCTGCAAAAAAAGAACCAAATAATAATTTCACAAAATACAAAAGACCAGAAAGAATTTTAAAAATCTGGCTCAACAACCAAAGACAGGCAAAACAAAAATCAATTGCACAAAAATATGCAAAACTCGTCCACGTCGGAGAAAAACGCGCAATGCGGGAATTTCCAATAATAAAACAAATTGTAAAATCTAATTCTGAAATTCAAAAAGAACTTCGCCTCAACGACGATGAAATTGAATTTGTTATGAGAAATTAAATAAATAATTAAACCTGTGGGGAAGTGCATCCAGTTGTTTGAGCAAATGCCTCAAAAGTTCTTGCACCAGAATATTGTTCACCATTGATTTTTATTGTTGGGAATCCAGTTATATTTTCCTTACTACATAAATCTGCATCTTTTCCAGTTTGTCTGCTTTCAGTTTGACATTCAAACATCATCTCTCCTGCATTTTTCAAACCCCCAAAAGTATCAATAAGATTATGACAATGCCCGCACCAACCAGCATAATAAACTCTCATACCCTTATCATACAAGCAAGAACTAAACTCCTGAATTAAAAGATTTTCTTCTTCTGTATAAGGAGATATTACCTCTTGATTTTCTTGAACTTCCTCTTCTTCAAAATTTAATTCAGTCAAACCCTGAATGAGATAATTCCCATCTTTTGTAATATACAAAGGAATGTCCCGCCCTTGATAAGTTATTATTGCTAAATATAAATAATCATTATAATTTTCTATTTGTTTCAAGGTCCCTTGTCCTCCTGTTTGAACTAGGAGAAAATTTTCAAGTGAATTACCTGCATCCTCTTCACTCACAACACCCCCTGTAATAACCCCACCTGTTCCAATAAAACTATTAAACAAGAGAACAACCACAACCATACCAAGAATAACCGTCGCTGCAATAAAAGGATTTTCCCGAATTTTATCAATCAAACCTTCTTCAGAATCATCTTTTTCATCATTGATTTCTTCATCAGTATCTTCAATCTTTTTAACCATCCAGTGAATAGAAAAACTCATTTAAAAATATTTGGGTATACAAACAATTAAAAAATATACAAACTATTTTTTTTATGCCTTATGATATAATTGTCGGAAGAGACAAATCAAGAGAAGAGGGAACAAGAGGAGCAGTTTATGTTGGAAAAACATATGTAACAATGGGACAGCACACTTCACTTAGCAATAAAATATTTTTAGATGTTGCAAAAAGCCATGTTGTCCTCGTCGCTGGAAAACGTGGAAGCGGGAAGTGCCTTCATGGAGATACATTAATTTCTCTTGCTGACGGCTCACAAATTCCAATAAAAGAACTCGAAGATAACAAGGAAAAAATCCTCTCTTTAAATAATAATTTAAAAATAGAAGAAACAAAAAAAGCAGAATTTTTTTCAAGAGAGGTTAATAAACTAATAAAATTAAAATTACAAAGCGGAAAAGAAATAAAACTTACCCCAGAACATCCTCTCTTAACAATAAAAGGTTGGAAACCCGTTCATGAATTGACAATAGGAAGCAGAATTGCAACGCCAAGAAAAACCTTCTTTGGAAACAAAGAAATGCCTGAACATGAAATAAAATTGCTTTCTTATTTGTTAGCCGAAGGGCACACCAAAAGTATTGTATTGTTTGCAAACTCCGACGGGAAAATAGTGAAGGATTTCAGAAAATCCCTTAAAAAATTAGATCCAACTCTGGAACTAATCAAAGAAAATGAAAACCATTACAGAATATCTTCTCCAAATTGGAAAAATAAAATAATAAATTCTAATGATATAAGAAATAAAAAGGGGCAATTCACAAATGAAAGTAAAAATATTTACAAAAAAAGAAGCATAAGAGAATTAATTGAAAGAGAGGAAATGTTTGGATTACTAGCAACTCAAAAATATATCTCGCAAAATATTATGCAATTAAAAGAAGAGAATCTGGCTTTATTTTTGAATAGGTTGTTTAGTTGTGATGGAAGCATTTACAAAGTTAATAATTATTGGGAGATTTCTTACTGCTCTTCTTCGGAAAAATTAATTAATCAAATACAAAGCATCCTCTTGAGATTTGGAATAATGTCAAAAAAAAGAAATAAAAAAATAAAATTTAATAAAAAAGAATTTAATTCATATGAACTCGTCATCAATGCAGAAAACACATTAAGGTTTATAGAAAAGATAAGATTTTTTGGAGAAAAAGAAAAAAAACAAAAAATAGCCTATAAAGAAATAAAATCTAAAATAAGAAATCCGAATATAGACACAATTCCAAAAGAAATATGGGAAACATACAAACCTCTCAGCTGGACAAGAATTGGAAAAAGTGTGGGATACAAATATCCAAAAGCAATGAGAGAAAGAATAAATTATTCTCCCTCAAGACAAACATTATTACAAATTGCAGAAATCGAACAAAATAATGGCTTGAAAATTCTTGCAGAATCAGAAATATTTTGGGATGAAATTATTTCTATGAAAATATTAGATGGAAATTTTAAGGTTTATGATATTTGTGTCCCAGAAAATCATAACTTTATAGCTAATGATATAATTGTTCATAATAGTTATACATTAGGTGTCCTCGCAGAAGAATTATCAAATCTCCCAAAAGAAATCAACCAAAACATTGCATCATTAATTTTTGACACAATGGGAATTTACTGGACAATGAAATTTCAAAATGAAAAAGACAAGGAACTCCTGCGCGACTGGGACATTGAATCAAAAAACCTGCCTACAAAAATATTTGTCCCTTTTGGACATTTTGACACATATCTTGACAAAGGAATTCCAATAGATGAAAAATTCGCACTTGACATAACAGAACTAAACGCAGAAGATTGGGCAATAACATTTGGTTTAAATATTGTAAGCCCCGTCGCTGTTTTAATCGAAAAAACAATTTCAGAATTAAAAAAACAGGGTACATTCACAATTAATAAAATTATATCTAATATAAAACAGGATGAAAATGCATCGCAAAACAGCAAGAACGCAGCAATTGGTTTATTTTCTGCAGCAAACAACTGGGGAATATTTGCAAAAGAAAATCAAAAACCAACACAAGTCAAGGATTTGGTAAATGCAGGAACAACAACAGTTCTGGATTTAAGTGTCTACAATTCAATTGGTGCATTTAATGTTCGGGCTTTGGTAATAAGCCTGGTTTCAAGGAAAATTTTTAATCAGCGAATGGACGCGAGAAAAAAAGAAGAGATCCAATCAGTTAACCGCGGACTTGATTATACTTATTCTTCTGAAAAAAAAGAAAATCCACTTGTCTGGATGTTCATCGACGAAGCACATGAATTTCTTCCACTTGGAGAAAAAACAGCTGCAACAGACGCACTTATTCAACTCCTCAGAGAAGGGCGGCAGCCAGGAATTTCACTTGTTCTTGCAACACAGCAACCAGGACAAATCCACCGCGATGTCATGACACAATCCGACTTAGTAATCTCACACAGAGTTACTTCAAAACCAGACCTCGACGCACTAAGTTATATAATGCAAAGTTATCTTCTTGACAGCATAAAAAAATATATGGACGAACTCCCCCATACAAAAGGCTCTGCAATAATTCTCGACGACAATTCAGAAAGAATTTATCCTGTTCAAATTCGCCCAAGATTTACCTGGCATGGAGGCGAAGCACCAAGTGCGATAAATTTTAAAAAAGAATTTTAATTCGCCGGAATGCCATTGGCATGGCGAGAGTTTACACGAACCTTCTGCATCACCCCTGATGTGAGTGTGGGCTCGAGTTGGCGAAGCACCAAGTGCGATAAGTTTTAAAAAAGAATTATCTTAATTTTATATAGACCCAATTGAAATTAATGAACTACTAGAAGGACATCCTGAATGGAGAAATAAAGGGTTGACTTATTTACGTATGCGATTAAGCGATGTTTTTCCGAAGGAAAAATATGGGTGGAAAAACCTGCAAGGTTTTGGAACCGCTTAATCTGCTGTTCATTTCTCCCGAATACTTGCAGGGATTACATTTTAGTGCAACGATGCCGAAAGCAAAAATGTAAAGTTAAATCGGACTTTGGGATGGTGGGAACACCATCAATTTTTAATGTATTAGAGGATTCGCCGTCTTTTTGCTTCTTTTTTCTAAAAAGAAGATGAATAATCTTTTGGGAAGAAATGAAAAAATCGAAACATTTAAATAAAACTTTTACTTTTTAGTAAAAAGTAAAATGGAGTATAAAAGAATTAAATTTCCACAAGATAAAACGAAATTTTTAAAAGAGGTAAAAGATTATCTTAAAAAAACCAAAACTGAAATTGATATTTATTCAATAAAGAAAATTTTCTATCTCCCTTATGGAAAAGAGTTGTTACAGAAAAAATTTGAGAAAAAACTTTACTCTACTTTAATAGGGAATAAAAATTTTCCTAGAAAAGTTCAGGAAAAGAAATACGATTTTTTAGTTGCAATGTTGGATTGTGTAAAAAGAAATTTTGATAAAGGTTTTGTTTCAAAAGAAGCTTTAGAAAGGATTTTTGATACCCTTGTAAAAAATAGTTTTACTCAAAAAGAGATTAATGAAGATATCAAGAAAAGATTTAAGAAAAAATATGGGCTTGAGCCACCTTTTTTTATTGTCCTCTCCCCCACTCAGAGATGCAATCTAAATTGTGAGGGATGTTATGCTTCTGCGAGGGTCAATGCTCCAACTCTGCCTTTTGGAGTCGTTGACAAAATTTGCGAGGAGGTATATAATGAATGGGGCAACCGTTTTATGACAATCTCTGGAGGCGAACCCTTACTTTATTACAATGATGAAAAAACCCTTTTTGACATTTGGGAAAAATATAATGAGATGTTTTTCTTGTTTTACACTAACGGAACTGCTCTCAATAAAGAGAATGCGAAAAAGCTTGCAAAATTAGGAAATGTTACCCCAGCAATATCTATCGAGGGTTTTGAAACAGAAACAGATGCTAGGAGGGGCAAAGGGGTTTTTAAAAAAATTTTAGAGGCGATGGAAAATTTAAGAAAAGTAAAAGTTCCATTTGGAGTTTCAGTTACCATAACTGCTAAAAACATAGATATTTTTTTAGAGGATAAAATTTATGATTATGTTTTCCAAGAATTAGGGGCAAGTTATATGTGGATGTTCCAATTAATGCCCATTGGACAAGCAAAAAATATGAAAGAATCCACAATTACCCCTGAACAAAGAGTCAAACTTTATAGAAAGTGGGAGCAATTATTAAAAGAGAAAAAATATTGCATTGCCGATTTTTGGAATTCGGGTGTTTTATCGAATGGATGTATTGCTTATGGAAGACGGGGAGGATATTTATACATAGACTGGAATGGGAATATAACTCCTTGTGTTTTTGTTCCTTATTATGAAGATAATATAAAGGATTTGCATAAGGATAATAAAAAATTAGCAAATGCTTTATTTTCAGAACTGTTTGTCAATGGAAGAAAATGGCAAGATAAATATGGCTTGAAGAATACAAAAAAACCAAACAACTGGTTGATGCCTTGCTCGATAAGAGATCATTGGCTAAACTTTAGAGAAAATATTCTTTCTGATAATTGTAAACCAGAGGATGAATATGCTGAAGAAGCACTGAAGTCTACAGAATATAATGAGATACTAAAACAATTTGATAAAGATCTCAATAAAAAAACAAAACCTATTTGGAAAAAAGAATACTTAGAGGAAAAATGATAGCAACTAAAATAATCTTAATACCTATCATCGGAGCAATAATTGGTTTAATAACAAACTGGATTGCTGTAAAAATGTTATTTCATCCAAAAAATAAAATATTTGGAATACAAGGACTAATTCCTAAAAGAAAAAAAGATTTAGCAAAAAGAATTGGAGAAGTTAGTCCAGAGATACTTCCAAAAACAATTGACAAAATAAAAAAAATTCGTTTTGTTGGAGATATTGTGTATTCAAAATTAATGGATTATTTTAAGCAGGATGTTGAAAAGAAAATAAAGAGTTTAAATAATGATGAGATTGAAAAGATTGTGATGCAGATTGCAAAAAAGGAATTAAATTTTATAGTCTGGATTGGAGCAATTGTTGGTTTTTTAATTGGATGCATTCAAGTTTGGATAATGTTAATATGAAATATAAAAAGATTAAATTTCCGCAAGATGAATCAGCACATAACAATATAATTGAATGGTGGTATTTTAATGGAAATCTAAAGGACAAAAAAGGTAATAAATATGCTTTTATGGATTGTCTGTTTAAAGCCGATGTAAACAAAGTTAAAATTCCTTTTTTGAAAGTTCCATTTAAAACAGCTTATTTTTCTCATTCACTTTTATCGGATATTAAGGAAAATAAATTTTATCCAGAAGTCAATCCTCTTTCTATTGTATCTACTGATAGCTTTTCAAAACCATTACTTTTTATTAATTATACTAGTCCTTCTTTGGAGGGTTATACTAATTATATCATTGAGAAGCTTGAAAAATCTAAATATCGTATTAAGACCAAAAATATTGATTTGATAATGACTTCAACAAAAAAGCCAGTATTAACTGGGGGCAAGGGATTTGTAGATTTGAAACCAGAAAAAACATCTTATTATTCATTAACTAATTTATAAACTAAAGGAAGAATAAAAATTAAAAATAAATGGATTGAGGTTACAGGAAAGTCTTGGATGGATCATCAGTGGGCAGATGTTTCTTATAGCAAAAACAAATGGACTTGGTTTTCAATACAATTGCAGAATAATATGGAGATTGTATGTTTTGAGTATGATAATGGAAAGAACAAAACATATCTTGCAAGTATTTCCTATCCAAATAATAAACAAAAACACTTTTCTGAAGTTGAATTTAAACCTCTTGGAAAAAAATGGAAGAGTGAGAAAACAGGAACACTATACCCTCTTTCTTGGGAAATTAAAATCCCAAAAGAGAGAATTATCTTAAAAGTTGAATCTCTAATTAATAATCAAGAGGTAAATTTTGGCACAATTAATTATCGGGAAGGGGCATTAAATGTAAAAGGGAGAATAGATAAGAAAAAAATTAAAGGAGGAGGATTTATGGAATTAGTTGGTTACCATTCAAATTACACTAAAATAAAATTCCTAAAAGATGAATTTAATTGGGCTTTAAAAAAATCTTTATTATTTACTAAAAAAGAAATTAAAAAAAGAACTGGATTTTAAAATGGGAAAAAAGAGTGAAATAGATACAAAGAAGATATTATCCTCATTTGGGAGAATATCAAAACAATGGGGATTAGGAGAATCATCTGGAA
>Ga0210050_1005131_pt1 | contig 10495 bp, 9 predicted proteins | sample CryGey132114_all_FD_185463 | JGI IMG/M metagenome (GOLD analysis project Ga0210050, IMG submission 185463) | Groundwater microbial communities from aquifer - Crystal Geyser CG22_combo_CG10-13_8/21/14_all (SPAdes) (version 2) | ecosystem: Environmental > Aquatic > Deep subsurface > Groundwater ...
GGCGGAGTTGGACTCAATTTTGAACCGCGAGGAGCATAGGTGGTTTCTTGGGAAAATGCCCAAGGATGAAAAAAACCGAAGAAAACTGGCCGCCGAAGAATTTGAAAAGCGTTACGCACAGTAAGAGAGGGTAGGAAAGCCTGCTGAATAGAAGGCTTCGCTTCTTCCCGGCTCCTGACGAGGGATGGTTTATGGGAAATAAGGTGTTTTGTGGGAATACTACTTTTTAAAGATGATCTGTTCTATAGGTAGGTAGAGCCATAAATTTATTTGGGTAACGGTGAAACAGGTTTTGCTTGGAGGGAAAAATTTGTGCTTTATAAAACTCAAAATTTGAGGGGGGATAGGGTGAATCAACTCAATGAGGACGTAGTTTGTTTTTATGTGAAAGTATTGACTTCGTTTATTTTCCTTTCGTTGATCCTGCTTGTTCCTGTGAAGGACACCGAGGCAGTTTCACAATGGTCACGTAAATATAAAGTCGAATGTAGTACTTGCCATGTGGCTTTTCCCCGTTTGAATCATTTTGGGGAACAGTTCATGAAGAATGGTTTTCAATGGCCGGGCGGGCCTCCTGATGGGGAAACCGAAGGCAAAGAAGAGGTTTCTGAGCAATTAGCGATAGACCAGGTTGGGAACTGGCTTGGTGCCCGGTTGAGCTTGACTCCTCTGAAGTATGATACTAATAAATTCACCCGAAATGGCGAACTCAGTGATCAGCTAACGGTAGGAAATACCAATTGGTTGCAGTTATTTGTTGCGGGTTCCCTTTTCAAAAATGTTTCCATATTTATTGAACAGGAGTTTACCGTAAATAGTAGCTTGTTCAATTGGTACCATCTGGGAGTTCACAACCTTTATGGGTCCTATGTGAACTTTCAGGTGGGTCGAATATCTCCGGTGGACTTTACCCCATTATCTGACCGACTTCGTCAGTGGGCCAAGTCGGATGTTATGAATGTCAACTCCTCTCCGGGAGTGTCAACGGGTGAAAACTCCATCAATGTTCGAACGGATCGACCGGGTTTGCAGTATTACGGCTATAAAGGACCCTGGACCTGGTTTGCGGGGCTTGACAACGGGGTAGATGTCACCGATACGGACAACTCAAAAAATTACTGGGTGGGGCTTAAGGCTGAGCTTCCGGAGACTGTAAAAAGTGCTTTTGTCGGTAGCAGTATAGGCTACCATTTTTACCAGGGCACCGATAACCGGAGTACTACAACAGCCCAAATCACCAACAGGTTCTACCGCCATACGATATCCACCAATATCCGCTACAATGAAAACTTGGATATTCAGGCTGTTTACCAGTCTGGAAATGATGAAAATGGGACTCTTGCCACCACTGCGGTGGAGACGTATTTTGATGGTTTCACCATCATCGCCGGATATCGGGATTATGACTGGTCGTACATCTTGCAATATGACAATGTGAGTTCCAGCGATGTTTCCTCCATTGAAAAGGACAGAATTTCACCGTCTGTCTGGTATTATTTAAGGAATAATTTTAAGGCAGGATTAGCGTTGAGGCTTGATCTTAATGAAAACGTTGAGAATCATGAGGTGGCTTTTGAAATTAGGACCATGTTCTAATTTTCAGTAGAGCCTGCCCCCCCTTCCTTGATCAGGAAGGGGGGCTTTTTTTTAAAGGTTGTTTAAAATTTCCAGGCGTTTCTTTTCATATTCTTTTTCATTAACCAATCCTTCGCGTTTCAATTCGTCCAGAGTCTTCAGCCGTTCTTTTACTCTTGAAGGGGAACTGCCGGGAGGGGAATCATTATGTTGCCGGAGAGCGGGTTCCTTCAACACATGCTTTGGGTTGGGATGAAACTTGAAAAATATGACCCAATTGGTTATGTCCTGAACCAGGTTCTTTTGTCGCTTATGGGTTTTATAGTTTTGTCCTGTCAAAGGAACTAATCTCCAGGAGTCTCCCAAAAGACTGAAGTCACCTATTTTACGTGTAGAACGTTTGATCGTTGTTATTCTCCAATGCATTCCCCGATTTGTTAAAAAGGCATCTCCTCTCAGTAGCGTTTTTCCTTTTGGATTTTTTATTTGGTAGATAACCCGGTGATTTATACTGACCAGAGCGAATTGCTTCTTAATCCTGGGTGCTAAGACCCGTATGTCGCTTGAGGAAAACACTCTTTTTTTTGTGGACCAGGAAACCTGTCGCTCTTGATAAGCCAATGATTCCATGAATTTTTGAATGGTTTTTAAGTTGAAGGCATAAGGGTGTATTGCCTTCAGGTGGTACTTGTTTTTTTCTTGATCTTCCAGAGGCGCGATTGTTACCGAATAGTTATCGTTAATGCTCTTTGAGGAGGATTGACATAAGGCCGTATCTGCCAGAATGGCAGGCAGAAAAAAAAACAAAAAGGCTCTGAAGAGGTGATGTTGGATCATTCAGTTGGGAGTGATAAGGAAATGTTCAGGGTTTGACATGACACTTCTTGCATGAGCCTTTGACGCTGAACGCTTTTTCTTTGTTATGGCAGGTTCCACAATACTGCCCTTCTTGCAGAGTTTCCATCGTTATGGCGTTTCCAGAATCTGTGCTCCCTGCTTGCTTTTTAAAAATTTTATCATGGCAGTCTGTGCATTGATTACCTACTTGGCTGTGTTTGTCGTGGCTGAATAGCACCGGGGCAAACTTTTTAGTGTCCTTGAACCAGATGTCTCCCCCATCTTGTTCTGCACTGAGTGCCCAAAAGGGGAAGGCAAAAGCCAAGACACCCAATAACGTTAAGGCCTTTACGATGAGATAAATTCGGGGGCTGATCATGGCTTCCTTTTGTGAAATAAATAGCAGTAGAACAATCTAAAACTGAAACCTATTTTAACATAGTCTTGCAGACGAAATGTAAAAGCCCCCTATTTTGCAATCGGTTTGAATTTAGATGAGCGAGAGGGTTTGCTGTAATGTTTGAAATATAAAAACTTTGTCTTTCCTCTGGGGTCAGTCAATGAAATTATGCGAATATCCACTTGGTATTAGAGAGGGTGATTTGTAAATTTCTATGAAATAAGGTTTTAATGGTTTTTGGTTGGTTGGGCATGGACCTGGCTGATGTATCTTTGAGAAGGCGAACAAATAGATTTATGGTTTTTTTTTGAGTATGCTGAAAAAGTGTGCGGGAGGTTTTTTTGTGGTGTATCAACCGTCAATATTTTGCGCCGCTGGAATTGGTAGGGTATAATATCCAGTTCCCTGATTTTTGGAGTTTTAGGAAATGCTTTTTGAATTTGAAGATTCGGCGTTAGGACCCATTTTTGAAAAAGTAATGGCAGGAACCCGCCTTTCCTTTGAAGATGGGGTGGTGCTTTGGAAGACCCATGATCTATTGGGTGTGGGGTATATGGCCAATATTGTAAGGGAAAGGTGGAATGGGAATAAAACTTATTTTATTCACAACCGGCATATTAACCCGACCAATATTTGTGTGCTGAGTTGCCAGTTTTGTGCTTTTGGAGTAAAGGCCGATCATCCGCACGCTTATGAAAAGTCGCTGGAAGAAATTTTTTCGGATGCTGAAAAATATAACGGGGGAGAGGTCAGCGAATTTCATATCGTCGGGGGTCTGCATCCTGATTATCCTTTCGAATATTATCTGGACCTATTAAGAGGGCTGAAAGAACGCTTTCCCTCCGTACATATCCAGGCCTATACAGCAGTGGAATTAGAATACCTTTCTCGTTTGGGAAATATTTCCTTAGCGGAAACGCTGGCATTATTAAAGGAAGCGGGTTTAGGCTCTATTCCTGGCGGCGGCGCGGAAGTTTTTGCTAAACGGGTACGTCGAAAAATTTGTGGGGACAAGATTACAGGGGAAGAGTGGTTGCAGATTCATGAAACCGCCCATCTTGCAGGACTGAAAAGCAACGCCACCATGCTGTATGGACATTTGGAGACCGTGGAAGAAAGGGCGGATCATTTGATACGCCTGCGGGAGTTGCAGGACAGGACCCATGGGTTTGTCACGTTTATTCCATTGGCGTTTCATCCGGAAAATACCGTATTGGATTTTTTGAAAACCACACCGGGGCAATTGGACCTCAGAGCCTTGGCGGTTTCAAGGTTGATGTTGGATAATTTTCCGCATGTGAAGGCTTTCTGGATCATGATCACACCTAAAATTGCCCAGCTTGCCCAGTCGTTTGGAGCGGATGATATGGATGGGACGGTTGTCGAGGAGAAGATCATTCATGCCGCCGGAGCGGCAACGGATCAGGTTTTTCACAAAGATCAAATTATCCATATGATCACAGAAGCTGGTAGAAGGCCTGTGGAACGGGACACCCTTTATGAAAAGGTTGAGGAATTGCAGACAGGAGCAACCTGTTAGGGTGTAATCATCGGATAGAAATTTAAGATTCAGGTTCATAATGGCTTGTTTTAACGAAATCTTGACACAATCTCAATAACGGCTTTACATTCAAGGTGTATATATTTATAATTGGGCATGCACCTAAATTTTGAGTTGATTACATTTTCAACAAATAGCAACTTCTGGTTAATCGGATAGAGCGGTTTTAACTTTTTATTGAAGAAGGAAAACACCATGGGGTATGAAGGCAAAAAAGTGCTAGTGGTTTATGATTCGGCGGTAATGCGGCAAATCATTAAAAAGAACTTAAAAGAGTTGGGGTTTACTGACCTCACAGAGGCTGATGATGGTGCCGCGGGTCTAAAAAAAGCCAGCGAAGGCGGATATGACCTTATCGTGTCCGATTGGAATATGCCAAATATGACAGGTTTGGAATTCTTAAAAGCAGTTCGGGCAAATGGGAGCATAAAAGGGGTTGCTTTCATCATGGTAACTTCCGAGGCCGACAAAGACAAAATCATGGAAGCCGTACAGGCTGGCGTAAACCAGTACATTGTAAAGCCTTTTAACGCAGTTCAGTTGGAAGAAAAAATTAAAGCCATAAAGCTTTAACTTGGAGATATTTCTGCAATTGGAGCACTTAACTGGGCCGTCTTGGAGGAGGAATTTCGTAATTAAAGATTGCCAATTGGAACTGGGTTAGCCCTAAAAAAGAGGAATTGTGCATGGCAACAATCAATTTTAGCGACGGGGAAATGCCAAGCGTGTTGATAGATGTTACCCGCGGGTCAATATTATCGATCTTCAACACAATTTTTGGAGCAGAGCCAAAGCTTGAGAATGAAAAAGCCGGAGAAAGTCTTGGCGATGGAGTGGTGGGAATTATTTCATTCATGGGGGATGTGAACTACATCATCATGTTGGCTCTTCCAAAAGCTTCGGCGATTGCCATGGCTTCCAGGTTTTGTGGGTTTGACATAGATTATGATAGCCCGGATATGGGGGATGTGGTTGGCGAACTGGCAAATGTTTTAGCCGGGGATATTGTTGCCCGAATGTCCAAAGAAGATTTTAAAGTCACCATGTCATTGCCAACGATCATGCGTGGGCATGATGTGGAACCTTTGTTGCCTCGAGGTCTGCCTTTGGAGAAGCTTCGCTTTTCGATGGCAGAGGGTGATTTTATGTTAAAGGTAGCTGGGGCAAAGTCGGGGGATCTGGTAGGCCGAAGGCCTGGGACCTGAGTTTTTTTCTCAAGGTCACTTTGCCGATTGTTTTTCGTGTTGGAATGTTACAGATAAACCAAACCTGTTTCCTGCGAAAAAAGTGTTTTGATCGATTTGATATTGTCAGCTTTGGACAAATTAAAAGCTTGTTTAATTGAGGTTACAACATGACCAATTCAGAAAACACAGAACCTGTTGCTCCTGATCTGACCCCGGATGAAAATTCATCCCAGGGAGATGGAATGGGGGAAATCGTCAACGAGTTTTTGGTCGAAAGTTATGAAAATCTCGACCAGTTGGACCAAGACCTTATTAACTTGGAGCAGGACCCCAGTGACATAAATATTCTCTCAAGTATTTTCAGGACCATTCATACTATAAAGGGAACCTGTGGTTTCATAGGTTTCACCAAGCTGGAATCCGTGGCGCATATTGGTGAAAGCCTGTTGGGAAAATTGCGGGATGGGGAGTTAAAACTGGATCCTGCCAGGACCAGCGCTCTTTTGGCCATGGTGGATGCCATCCGGCAAATGCTTTCCTGCATTGAAAGTGATGGTAATGAAGGGAGTGTTGATTACTCCGGACTGGTTGAAACCCTGACCCGTTTGCAAACTGATGCGGTAGCGGGAACAACGGTTGAGCCTGTTGCTCCAGCCCCGGTTTCTCCTGCCAGGGCGGATGACGCTGAACCGGTCAAGCCTTCGGCTGAAATTGATGAGGATATGGAACCCATCGTCAATGAGTTTTTGGTCGAAAGTTATGAAAACCTGGATCGTCTGGATAAAGATCTCATTGAGTTGGAGCAGGACCCTGGCAATAAAGAAATTCTTTCCAGCATCTTCAGAACTATCCATACCATTAAAGGAACATGTGGTTTTATTGGTTTAAACAAACTTGAAAGGGTAGCTCATGTCGGGGAAAACCTCTTGGGTAAGCTTCGAGATGGTGAACTGGCTTTTAATCCACCAAGAACCAGTGCCCTGTTGGCGATGGTGGATGCCATCCGGCAAATGTTGGGTTGCATCGAGAGCAAGCGTAATGAGGGGGATGTGGACTATTCAAGCCTGGTGGATACTCTTGGAAAACTGCTGACAGAAGAAGGCTCGGCACAAGTAGCCGCCTCTGCCTCCGCACCGGTAGTGGAGAATAAAGAAGAGAGAGAATTTGTTCCGGCGGCGGAAAAGGTGGATCGTCGTCAGTCTACTCCAGAAGAACAGGAAGAATTTGTAGCCCAGCATGGGGATAAACGGGCTACCCCGGACCGGCGTAAAGAAACCCGTGGTGTGGCGGACTCCAGCATTCGTGTGGATGTGGATATTCTTGACCGTCTAATGAATCTCGTGGGTGAATTGGTTCTGGCCCGAAACCAGATATTACAATATGCTCCTGCCCAGGCTGATTCTACATTTATAGCCACCAGCCAGCACTTGAACCTGGTCACCACAGAGTTGCAGGAGGGTGTCATGAAAACCCGGATGCAACCTATTGGGAATATCTGGAGTAAGTTTCCCAGGGTTGTTCGAGACCTTTCCATGTCCGTTGGTAAAAAGATTCGTCTGGAGATGGAAGGCAAAGACACGGAACTGGACAAAACACTGATTGAGGCTATCAAGGATCCTCTAACCCATATTGTCAGGAATTCCTGTGACCATGGAATTGAAACCCCTGAAAAACGTTTGGCAAGCGGGAAGGATGAGGAAGGCGTTTTGTTGTTGCGCGCTTTTCATGAAGGTGGTCAGGTCAATATTGAGATCATTGATGATGGCAGTGGGATTGATCCCGAAAAAATTAAAAAAATTGCTCTAAGTAAAAACGTCATATCGCAGGAACAGGCCGACCGAATGGGAGACCGGGAACTGGTCAACCTGATTTTCGCGCCAGGGTTTTCCACCGCGGAAAAAGTGACCAATGTGTCTGGTCGTGGTGTGGGGATGGACGTGGTCCGCACTAATATTGAGAAAATTGGCGGATCGGTGGATATCCAGAGCGTCCCGGGGAAAGGCACTACCTTGCGCGTAAAGATTCCTCTCACTCTGGCGATTATTCCAGCCTTGATCATCACCACAGCGGGAGAACGTTATGCTATTCCACAAGTGAACCTGCTTGAACTGGTACGTCTTGATGGAAACCAGGCGAAAAAGTCAATCGAAATGATTCAGGGAGCCCCTGTTTACCGCTTGCGTGGCAGTCTGCTTCCCCTGGTTTCCCTGAATGATGAGTTGAAGGTGGCGAAAGAAGAAAGTGATGCTGTGAATATTGTTGTTCTGCATGCAGATGACCGCCAATTTGGTCTCGTGGTTGAGGGAATCAGTGATACCGAGGAAATTGTGGTCAAGCCACTGGGCAAACAGCTCAAAGGCATTTCGGCATTTTCAGGGGCTACCATAATGGGAGACGGCAAACTGGCTCTGATTCTGGATGTTATGGGGCTGGCCCAAAAAGCCCATGTCATTGCCGAACATCAGGAAAAAACGATTGTGAAAAGCTCAACGGCTCAAGGCAGTGGGGGTGATCGTCGAACATTGCTCATTTTTGGTTTGCAGGCTGATGACCGCATAGCCATTCCGTTGTCTGAAGTCGCGCGTCTGGAAGAGTTTAAACGTTCCGATGTCGAACGGTCAGGCGATCAGGATGTGGTGCAGTATCGCGGGGAAATCATGCCTCTTATTTACCTTAAAAAGGTTCTCAATGTGAGAACTGCAACAGAAGACTCAAAGAAAGAATTGATGCAGGCTATTGTCTTCACCAAGAATGACAGAAGTGTCGGGCTGGTCGTGGAGCGTATCATTGATATTGTAGAAGAGGTGGTAACCGTGAAGCGCGGGGCTAACCGGAAGGGAGTGTTGGGGACCATTGTGGTGCAAAACCGGGTCACCGACCTTCTGGATGTTGAAAATGTTGTCCTGGCCGCCGACCCAAGTTTCGGAGTTGCAACAAAAGCAGTAGCCTTAGCGGAGGAGGTCTGACATGGCTGATCAAAAACAATTTTGTACCTTTTACCTCGACAACCATATGTTCGGGGTAAAAGTGGAACAGGTCCAGGAAGTTTTTCGTTATCAGGAAATGACTACCGTCCCCCTGGCACCTGCCGTGGTGCGCGGGTTGATAAACCTCCGTGGTCAAATTATTACCGCCATTGATTTGAGGCAACGATTAGGAATGGTGCCCCTGACTGGAGATAAATTGCCCATGAATGTAGTGGTGCGGACGGAAGACGGGGTGGTGAGCCTTCTGGTTGATGAAATAGGAGATGTGCTGGAAGTGCCTGAGGATGTCTATGAGCGGCCTCCTGAAACTATTCCCCGTGAAGTTCGGCAACTGGTACTGGGTGTCTATAAATTGACGGGTAAGTTGCTGTTGATTTTGGATTCGGAAAAAGCAGTCAATGTGAATACCGGAGCTTTGATGACTTGAATTGTCCTGTTAGAATCGCCCCACTTTTAACAGTGAAACAATTTTTGCGCTAATCTGGTTGAGGGGAAGAACTTCATCTGCTAAACCTGCTCGCGCTACAAAGCCGGGCATGCCCCATACGACACTGGTTTCTTCATCCTGAACGATGACGTGGCCCCCTGCGTCCTTAATATGTTGACAACCAATCAGGCCATCCTGCCCCATTCCCGTTAAAACAACAGACAGGGTTCCAGGTCCATAAATTTCTGCAACGGAGCGGAATAAAGGGTCTACAGCCGGTCGGCAGGAATTTTCCTGTGGCTCCTGATTGGTTTGCAGATAAACCCCGTCAGCTTTTTTTTCCAGAACCATATGGTAGTCTCCTGGCGCTATCCAGGCTTGACCCGGCGCGATTTTTTTGCCCGCCTTTCCTTCTTGAACATCCAGCGGAGACTTTGCGGTCAGTCTTTCAGCAAGGAGTTTGGTGAAGAAAGGGGGCATATGCTGAACCAGAACGACTGGCACAGGCAGATCACCGGGAAGAGTAGGAATGAGTTCTGCCAAGGCGTTGGGCCCTCCTGTAGAAACACCAATGGCGAGAATATCTACTTTCTGATTCAGGGCTTTTCTGGTTACCGGGGGACTTTTGAACGGCGTTGATACTTTCGCGGCGGGTTTGGGAACTAAAGTGGGTGGTGCCTCCAACCCGGCTTTTTTGGCGCAAAACATCTTTATCTTGGGAATCAGTTCGTCCCGTATCCGTTGCATGGCCACAGATACACTTCCCACGTTTGCGGGTTTGGTTACATAATCAGTAGCACCAAGGGCCAGGGCCTCCAATGTCTTTGCCCCACCTCGTTCTGTAAGCGTGCTGAACATGATGATGGGCAAGTGAGGGTAGATTTTTCTGGCTTCAGCCAGAGTTTGAAGTCCATCCATTTCCGGCATCTCAATATCCAGAGTCAGGATATCGGGATTGACTTGCGGGATTTTCTGTAAGGCAATTTTCCCGTTTGCGGCGGTAGCCACTACCTCAATATCGGGATCGCCACTTAGTGTGTCGGTAACAATTTTTCTGACAACCACTGCGTCGTCAACAACAAGAACTCGTATTTTTCGCATAGTAAAATAGAGGGGCCCTGACAGAAAATGCTTGAAAAGTTTATAAAGTCATAAAAGTCAATGGTATGTGTCGAATTACCTTACCTCAAATGTATAGGAATATCTAGTAAATCATTTGCGGGAAGCTTAAATCCCTATGCCGAAAAATAGAGCATTTTCCGGCAAATGGAAGCTTTCGATTATTAAATTTGGGTATACTGTTTCGATTTAATTTAATGGAAAGAAGTTTTTTAATATGATTGATCTCATAAATAAAGATGGACTCAGTGTTACCAATAATCCCAAAGCTATTCATGAAGAACTTTTCAGGGGCACAGGTTGTGTAATGGGAGCCGGTGCCGCAGTTTTTATGCAAAATGAAAGTATTACAGAAAAATATATTGTGGTTTCAAAAGATAATGGTCTGGCCCCACCCACAGA
>Ga0210050_1005137_pt1 | contig 10487 bp, 8 predicted proteins | sample CryGey132114_all_FD_185463 | JGI IMG/M metagenome (GOLD analysis project Ga0210050, IMG submission 185463) | Groundwater microbial communities from aquifer - Crystal Geyser CG22_combo_CG10-13_8/21/14_all (SPAdes) (version 2) | ecosystem: Environmental > Aquatic > Deep subsurface > Groundwater ...
CCTCTTTGAGAGAGAGGTATTTTTGATTTTTAAAAAGCACCATAATAAAAGAGCTATAAAAAAGAGCTATAAAAAAGAGCTATAAAGATTCTCGAGTCCTCTTAAAATCTCGAGGGTCGAGATTATCATATTTTAGCACAAAAAACACCCTGTCAAGCTGTGGATAACTCAAGATCCAAAAATACCTTAAATACTCAAACCAAAGTGTTTAAAACGAAAAGTGTTTAAAACGAAGTTTTAAACATGTTAATTTAGTAAGAGTTATTTTGGAGAGTAAATTTCTCTGTGGAAAAGTTTTCTTGACAAAGAATCTTGCTACGCTAAAATAGAATAATAAGTTTTATAAGGTTTTTCAATAAAAAAGATTAATAAACTTTAATAAACCCAGTATGACAACTTTGACAGGGTTTCCATAAAAACATTCCCTTGCGAAGCAAGTCAAAGTTGCTCTACTGGGTAAACTATAAAATGCCACTCTATCATATAGATTTACCCCATCAAAAAAAATACCTAACAATTAAAGAAGTATCTGAGTTGTTAGGAGTAACCTCTTTGACTTTGAGAAATTGGGACAAAAGAGGGAAATTAAAAGCCCTCAGAAACCCGATAAATAATTATCGAGTTTACAAACCCGAAGACATCGAGCTTTTTTTACGAAAAATTGAGTCAAAAGGAAAAATTAATTTGGGTTAATAAATTTTAACTCGTAAACCAATTAAGCGAATCAATTTTGGGTTTTCAATTATAAATCTTAAAAGTAATTTCTTGGCTTCGCTTTTTAGAATTTCTAAATCTTGAGTTGGTTCTTTTACCCCGTTAGAGGTTTGTTTATCTTGTTTCTTCTCCTTGTCTTTAGAACCTCTAACGGGGTTTAAAGTTTTTGATTTAGTATGAGTTTCAAAACCTCGATAACGGCAAATAACAGTTATCGTCCGAAAAGAAAAATTGTTTTTTAAAAGTTCTTGATGAACTTCCTTTATCATTTGTTCAAAATTTTCGAAAATAATTTCTGAATCCCTCGTATCTTTCTCAAAGGTTATTTGCCTGCCGGTCGAAGAGATAAATCTCTTCTCCCCCTTCGTCCGCCAGCTGGCGGACTCGGAAATTGATTTAATAATTTCTTCAGAGGTTACCGGCTCTTCATCAATTCCTCTGGCTCTTTCATAAATTACCTCTCCTACTTTTCCAAACATATCTTTAAGTTTTGCGTTTGATAATCTTTTAAGTTCTTTAATTTTATTTATTCCAATAGCTCTTAATTTCTCAGCCGTCTTTGGCCCAATCCCTAGTAAATCTTCGATATCTAATGGCTCAAGAAAATTTTTAACCTGATTTGGTTTAATAATTAATAATCCATTTGGTTTCGCTTTTTCAGATGCCATCTTAGCTATTAATTTGTTCGGTCCAATTCCAATTGTCGAAGTTAATTTTTCTTTTTCCAAAATCTCTTCCTTCATTTTTTTCGCAATAATTTCTGCCCTTTCCCACCCTTTCCTCCCATCCACTAACTTGACGATCGTCCATTTAGTGGATAGGTCTAGATAGGCTTCATCCAGAGAAACTTGCTCAAAAAGTGGTGAGTATCTTTCCACTATTCGCATTATCTTTTCTGAGACTTTTTGATAAAGTTCCATATTGACTGGCAAAAATATGGCATTGGGGCAAAGTTGATAGGCCTTGGAAATAGGAAGGGCTGAATGAATTCCATATTTTCTTGCACTATAGGAAGCACTGCTAACAACTCCCCTACCTCTTCTTTCCTTGGGATCGGCTCCTACAACTATTGGCATTCCTCTAAACTGAGGATTCTCTCTTTCTTCAATCTGGGCGAAAAATGCATCCATGTCGATATGGAGAATAATGCGGTTCATATATTATTCTATCATTTCTAAATAAAAATGAGCCATATTCCAAAATATGACCCAATAAATTATAACTAATAACTATCAACTAACAACTAAAAACTAAAAACTATATCTATGCCCCCGACAGGACTCGAACCTGTAACCTTGACCTTAAAAGGGTCCTGCTCTACCAGGTTGAGCTACGAGGGCCCTATACACAAACCATCAATGGTTTGTGTCGGGCTCGGCAGAAACCCGTACGGGTTTCTGCATAGAGCTCTATACCATATGTTTATTTGTTTTCTAAATATTCTTTTAGGATTCTTTTCCTTTCTCTATATCCATACAAACTTTTTAAATATTTCTCCCTTCTCCTTATACAAGAAATACACCCAAAACATAATAGCTTAAATACCTTCTTCTCTTAGTTTTTCCAATAACTCTTTTTGTTTTTTGGTTAATTTTTTCGGGGTCTTAACAATCAATTCAACATAAAGATTTCCTCTCCCATAACCTGAAAAATGAGGAATGCCTTTTCCGGAAATTCGTAGAATTTTTCCAGATTCGGTACCAGCAGGAACATTTAATAGAATTTTCTTCCCTTCCAAGGTCGGGACTTCAATTTCATCACCCAAAGCTGCCTGAGAAAAAGATAGCGGAACCGAAATATATAAATCATCTCCCTTTCTTTCGAAAACTGGGTGCCTCTTCATAAAAACTCTGACATATAAATCTCCCGATTTTCCGCCTTTTCTACCAACTTCTCCCTTTCCTTCAACCTTGATAATTTGATTTGTATCTACTCCAGCTGGGATAAAAACTCTTATTTCTTCTTGGCCCCTAATTCTTCCTTCTCCCCGGCAAACATTACAAGGTTTCTCTGGCCTATATCCTTCTCCTCTACATTCCGGGCAGGTGACATATTTAGTAAATGAACCAAAAAATGTCTTTTTAATTTGCTGGACTTCTCCCCGACCTCGACAAGAAAAACATTCTGTAATCTTTGTTCCTGGCTCAGCTCCGGTTCCTTGGCATCTCGGGCATAAAATCATTTTTTCCAAAGTTATTATTTTTTCTTTTCCTTTTAATATATCTTCTAAAGAAATTTCGATATCAATTTCAATGTCTTTTCCCTTCTTTAAATTCTTTCTTTTCCGAGGAGCGCCAAAGCCAAACATCTCTTCCACCATTTCTCCCAAATCCTCAAAATCGAATTCAAAATCTGGGCCCCATTCTTGGGACGGCCTTCCCCAGGCCCATTGAAAATCAAACCCCGGTTGAGCGCCTGCTCCTTCAAAGACTCTTCCAAATTGGTCATACTGGGCTCTTTTTTCTTTATCGGAAAGAATTTGATAGGCTTCGTTTATTTCCTTGAATTTCTTTTCGTCTCCGCCTTTATCAGGATGATGTTTGTGAGCCAGCTTATAGTAGGCCTTTTTTATGTCTTCGGGCGAAGCATCCCGAGAGACGCCTAAAATTTGATAGTAATCTTTTGCCATATTTTATTTTTCTTTATATTCTCCTTCTTCAGTTTGAGGACCCTTTTCTTCTGGTTTTTCAGGACCGGTCTTTCGATACATTTCCATTCCAACTTTTTGGATTGCCTGAGATAACTCAGAAGTTTTTTGTTTTATCTCCTCTACATTATCACCTTCTTTCACTTTTTTCAAATCTTGAATTTTTTCTTCGATTTCCTTTTTGGTCTCTGAAGAAATTTTATCTCCGGCTTCTCTTAGAGTTTTTTCTGAAGTATAAATTAAACTATCAGCCAGATTTTTAGCCTCGGTTAACTCTCTTTTTTTCTGATCTTGGACCGCATACATTTCTGCCTCCCTTTTCATTTTTTCTACTTCCTCTTTTGAAAGACCGATTGAGCCCTCAATTCTAATTGAGCGAGACCTGCCAGTAGCTTTGTCTTTAGCTGTGGCAGTTAAAATTCCATTGGCATCGATATCAAAGGTGACTTCAATCTGGGGAATTCCTCTTGGAGTAGGAGGAATTCCATCTAAAATAAATTTTCCCAAAGACCTATTATCAGTTGCCATTGGTCTTTCTCCCTGTAAAACATTGATTTCAACCGAGGTTTGATTATCGGCCGCGGTCGAGAAAATCTGGGTTTTGGAAGTAGGAATGGTAATATTTTTGGAAATCATTATTGTATTAATACTACCCAAAGTTTCAATTCCGAGAGAGAGTGGCAAAACATCCAAAAGTAAGACGCTTTTTATCTCCCCTGTTGGTGCCCTTCTTTCTTCTTTTGCCTTTAAAATCTCAGCTTCGATTGCTGCTCCTATGGCTACTACCTCTTCAGGATTAATGGTTTTGTTTGGTTCTTTTTTAAAAAAGTTTTTAACTGCGTCTCTGACAGCCGGAATTAGAGTTGTTCCGCCAACCAAAACAATTTCATCGATCTCATTTTTAGAAAGTTTAGTCTCTTCTAAGGTCTTTTTTGTTCTTTCGATTGATCTCTCAATTAAATCTCTAGTCAAATTTTCAAATTGAGCTCGATTGATTTTGTAATATAAATGTTTTGGCCCAGCCGAATCGGCAGAAATAAAAGGAAGGTTAATTTCGGTCTCCAAAGCACTCGATAATTCAATCTTTGCCCTCTCAGCTGCTTCTTTTATTCTCTGTAAAGCCAGGGGATCCTTTGTTAAATCAATTCCCTCAGTTTTTTTGAATTGCTCAATAATCCATTCAATAATTCTTTGATCAAAATCTTCTCCTCCCAAATGGGCCTCTCCGCCCGTAGCTATCACTTCTACCGTATCTGGAGCAAGATTTAAAATGGTAACATCAAAAGTTCCACCACCAAAATCATAGACGACGACTTTTTCTGGTCGTTTTTTACCAAATCCATAAGAGAGGGCAGCAGCAGTGGGTTCATTAATTATTCTGTAAACTTTAAATCCGGCAATTTCACCAGCCGCTTTAGTTGCCTTTCTTTGGGAATCATCGAAATTTGCCGGGCAAGTGATAACGGCTGAATCGACTTTTTCTCCCAATTTTTCCTCGACATCCAGTTTGATTTTTTGTAGTATCTGAGCCGAAATTTCAATCGGAGTATACCATTTATCTCCCATTTTAATTTCCACTCCGCCGTCACTTCTTTCCCTTGTCTCATAAGACAAGCGCTTCAACTCCTTTTGAACTTCCGGGTCAGAAAATCTCCTTCCAATAAATCTTTTTACGGCAAAAATTGTGTTCTTTGGATTTGTAATTCTCTGCCTCTGGGCTAAAATTCCAACCAATCTTTCTCCACCTTTTGTCAACGCCACAACCGAGGGAATTAAAACCGAACCCTCTCTCGATTCGATGCACTTTGGCTCACCCTGTAAGATGGTGGCCATTTTTGAAATTGATGTACCTAAATCGATACCTAAAGCTTTTGGCATAAATTTAAATATTAAATTGATTTTATTTAGCGACTTTTACTCTGGCGGGTCTTAAGACCTTGCCATTTATTTTATATCCTTTTTGAATTTCTTCAATAACTATTCCTGAATCAACCCCTGGTTTTTCAACCATTTCCACTATTTCCTGAAAATTTGGGTCAAATCTCTCCCCCACTGATTTTATTTCTTCAATTCCTTGATTTTTTAGAAAATCTTGAAGCTGGGTTTTAATTTGCAAAATCCCTCTGACATTTTTATCTTGTTTTAAATTTTCCGGCAATCTTTTCTCAACTACATCAAAATTATCTAAAATTGGCAAAATTTTTAAAATCAGACCCACATCGGCATATTTTAAAATCTCTCCAATTCTTTCCATCTCCTCTTTTTTATAATTCAAAAGTTCTGCCCTTTCTCTTTGCCAACCTGCTAAATATTCGTCTTTTAATTTTTGACACTCCTCCAATTCCCGAGATATATCGCGAGATACATCGACGGGGGAAGATGAATCTTTAGATTCATCGCCCTTCTTTTTTAATTCTTCAATTTCCTTTTCCATATTAAAAATTTTCCAATGCCCTTACCAAAGAATTAATTAAGCTAATATTTTTATCATACGCCATTCTTTTGGGACCCAGAAGCGAAATTATGCCTTCTTCACCTTCGGGCAAATGACATCTGGAAGATATTATACTAAAATCTTTTGTTTTTGAAAATGGATTTTCTTTACCAATGTAAATTTTAATTCCAGAATTTACCCCGTTTAGAAATCTTCGATTTCTAACGGGGTTTATTTTCAAATTTTCAATATTTTCTTCGAAGCTTTCTAAAAGTTCAGTGAAATTAGAAATTAAATCCTTTTCTTCAAATTCAGGCTCTTTTAATATTTCTTCCCAACCCTCTTTCCAAAAAAAATCTCTCTCTAAAAGATTTAAAATTGTAAAGTTTGAAGATTCCTCGGCTAAAAATTTTGTTAAACGACTTGCCAGCTTAAAGATATCTTTTCCAGCTCCCTGAAAAATATCTTCTATTTCCAAGACATCTTCAAATTCTGGAATTTCGCTTTTTAACAAATTATCAACAAAAAACCTGTAACCTTTATCAGTTGGCACTCTTCCCGCCGAGGTGTGAAGTTGGTGAATAAAACCTTTGTCGGTCAATTTTTGCATCTCAATTCTAATTGTGGCTGGTGAAATTCCAAATTTGTGTTTTTTTTCTAAAAGCTCAGAACTAACAGGTTGAGCCAAACGAACATAATCCCGAATTATTGTATCTAATATTTTCTCCTGTCTCTCTGTAATTTTCATTGTTTTTATTAACCCTTCCATTATACCAAACCTAAATTAGCAGTCAAGGTCTTCGAGTGACAACGCAGATTTTTACGACTATCCAACCTTGAATTTTCTATTACAAAATGGACATCTGACCTTTCCACAATTTGGCTCACCTAAAACAATAATCTCTAAATTCTCAATCTTGTTGTTATCTTTTATTTTATTTCTATGATGAATAACTTCATTCCCTCTTAAATATCTCCCTATGAATTTTTCCATTATTAATCTGTGCTCTAATACGTACCCTTTTTTAGTACAAGATGGATGGTCGGGATTATAAATCCAAACATACCCGGAAGTACTGTCTTTATATCTCCCTCCTTTCCAATAAGGGGCTTTTGACCCTTTACGACTGCCCTTATACGGTCTAATTTCTCTAATTTTAAATCGGGCTAACCACCTTGAAATAGTTGTTATATTCACATTCACCCCGCATTTTCTAGCAATTTCTGAAACACGCATCTTTTGCTTACAATATTTTTTATAAAGCCATTTTTTATCTTGGTATTTTTTCATGTAAATTCATTATAGCAAATTTAAAATAGAAATCAAGAGTGCTAATTTAATTTTAACCACCCATAAAGCTCAATTTCATCCGCTACATATTCCTCAATCCAGATTTTCTTTATTAGTCAAGGACTCAAAATTGTTTTTTCATTTGAATCTGATAAAATGATTTAATGCAAAAGAATAAAAACTTAGTATTTCTTTTTATTATTTTAGTAATCGCTGCCTTTTTTCGGCTATGGAAACTAAGTGAAATTCCACCTGGACTTTATCCTGATGTGGCAATTAATGGGAATGAGGCTTTGGAAAGTTTAAAAACAGGAAATTTTAAATTATTTTATCCGGAAAATAATGGTAGAGAAGGCTTGATGATATGGCTCATTGCTCTTTCTTTTTCAATTTTCGGAGTTTCCATCTGGTCAATTAAAATTGTCGCCGCCTCAATTGGCATTTTAACGGTTTTAGGTCTCTATTTATTCGTCAAAGAACTATTTTCTCAATGTAACGAGGAAAGAGCTCGTTACATTCCCTTGTTGTCCAGCTTTTTTCTGGCTGTTTCTTTCTGGCACACCAATTTTTCAAGAATCGGTTTTCGGGCAATTTTAGTTCCCTTTATCTTAGTTTTCGCTTTTTATTTTTTGTTCAAGGGATTTAGGACCAAAAAAATTAGAGATTTCATTTTTTCTGGAATAATTTTTGGCTTAGGATTCTATACTTATATTTCCTTTAGAATGGCGGTGATACTATTAGCTGTTACTTTAATTTTTTGGTGGCTGATTTACAAAAAACAAAACCTCCAAAAAAAATATTTATTTTCTATTTTCTGTTTTCTATTTTCTATTTTCATTATTGCTTTGCCAATCGGTATCTATTTCCTCCAACATCCTCAAGATTTTATTGGTCGAGCAGTTCCAATTTCAATCTTTGCTGCTGAAAATCCAATCAAAGAATTCGGAAAATCTTTGATTTTACATTTGGGAATGTTTAATTTTTATGGCGACCCGAATTGGCGCCACAATTTTTCCGGCTCTCCAGTGCTTTTTTGGCCAACAGGAATATTATTTTTAATCGGTATTGCTTTATCAATTCGAGATTTAATTATTTCTTTGAAAAATAAAAACTGTTCTTTGTTCTTTGCTCATTGTTCATTGTTAAGTTGGTTTCTCATTATGCTTCTCCCTGGAATTTTAACTTATGAAGGCATTCCTCATTCTCTGAGAGTGATTGGAGTAATACCTGTGGTTTATATTTTTGTTGCCTTAGGAAGCCTAAAGGTTTATCAGTTTTTTGAAAGAAATACTAAAAGAAAAAAATTGTTAATTTTTGCCTGCTTTTTATTCTTAATTGCCATTTCTTTTTCTGAATTTGACAAATACTTTTTTGATTGGGCTGAAAATCCGGAAGTGGAAAATGCTTTTTCTTTAGATTATGTCAAAATGGGGAATTATTTAAACTCTTTATCTCCTGAAATTCAAAAATATGTCATTGTTAATAGGCCGGGCGTCCCTGTTCCTTGGCCAAAAGGCATTCCCGTGCCAGCTCAAACAATAATGTTCATTGAGAGAGCAAAATTCGGCCAAGTCCGATCAACTTATTTGCTACAAGAAGATTTAGATAAAATTAAAATAGAGAAAGACACAATAATTTTACCAATGAAATACGAGAAAGATTTATTTGAAGATCTCCAAAAAAGATTTCCGGAAGGAGAAATCAAAAAAATAAATGAAATCTGGTTTTACTATGTCCAATAAATTAACAAATATTATTGCAGGCGTTTTACTAACAATAATGTTTTTTTTGGCTTTTACGAGTTTTTTGGGAGATTCTGTTACCATGGATGAGTTGGCCCATATTCCAGCTGGTTATTCATATTTAACTCAAAGAAATTTTAGAATAAATCCAGAACATCCACCTTTAATAAAAGATTTGGCCGCTCTGCCTCTTTTATTTTTAAATATTAATTTTCCAAAAGATTCCTCAGCCTGGATTGGAGGAGTAAATGAGCAGTGGTCGTTTGGCTGGGAATTTTTATATAATTCAGGAAACAACCCTGACCAAATTTTGTTTTGGGCTCGCTTACCAATGGTTTTCTTTTTAATTTTTTTGGGTTGGTTTATTTTTCGGTGGATAAAAAAAGAGTTTGGAAATGAAGTTTCACTTTTGGTTTTAACCATTTTTTCTTTTTCTCCGGAATTTTTAGCTCATGGTAGATTAGTCACGACTGATGTTGGAGCTACTTTTGGAGTGGTGATATCTACTTATTTTTGGTTAATTTTTTTAAAAAATCCCTCAAAAAAGAATATTGTTTTGACGGGTTTAATTTTTGGCTTGGCTTTGCTTTTTAAATTTTCTTTAGTCCTCTTGGTTCCTTTTTTTGGAATAATTACCATAATTTATGCTGCCTTAAAAAAAGAGAGTATTTTAAAGTATCTCAGTCTCGCCTTTTTAATCGGAATAATTGGTATAATTTTTGTAATTTTACCAGTTTATCAATTCCATATTTTAAACTATCCTCCAGAAAAACAACTTTCGGATACTAGATTTATTTTGGAATCTTCCCCAATAGGTCCTCTGAAAAATCTTTGTATTTGGATGGCTGATAAACCTTTAATTAGAGCTCTGGACCATTATCTTTTGGGACTTTTGATGGCTACCCAGAGAACAGCCTTTGGGAATACTGTTTATTTTATGGATATGATTTCGACCTCTGGTTGGTGGTACTACTTCCCGATTGTTTATTTTTTGAAAGTACCTTTAGCCTTCCATATTTTAACTCTAATTGCTCTTGGTTTTTTGCTTTTTTCAATTGAAAAGCCATTTTGGGTGGAAACTAAGAAAATGAAAGAAGAGTGGATTTTGAAACATTTTACCGAATTTTCGATGGTAGTCTTTCTGGTAATTTATTGGGTAACATCAATTTCAGGAAAGCTTAATATCGGAATCAGACATATTTTACCGGTTTTTCCTTTCACTTATATCTTAGTTAGTTTGGGATTGAATTTTGGATTAAATAAAATAAAAACATCGAAATTCAAAAGGGCTGGGGTTTATTTGACGATAATTTTAGTGATTTTCTATATTAGCTCTTCTTTAAATTCTTATCCCTACTTTTTATCTTATTTTAATGAAATTGCTGGTGGTTCTGAAAATGGCTACAAATTTGTTGTTGATTCAAACTATGATTGGGGTCAGGATTTAAAAAGATTAAAAAAATTTGTTGAAGAAAAGAAAATCGCCAAAATAAAAGTCGATTATTTTGGCGGCGGCGATGTTTATTACTATCTTGGAGACAGATGGGAAAAATTTGACCCAGAAGAAGGTCCTCAAAAAGGATGGTTGGCGATTTCAGCTACATTGCTTCAGGGCGGGAGGGGCAATCCAGTCCCCGGTTTTAACCAACCAACTGGTTA
>Ga0210050_1005146_pt1 | contig 10474 bp, 9 predicted proteins | sample CryGey132114_all_FD_185463 | JGI IMG/M metagenome (GOLD analysis project Ga0210050, IMG submission 185463) | Groundwater microbial communities from aquifer - Crystal Geyser CG22_combo_CG10-13_8/21/14_all (SPAdes) (version 2) | ecosystem: Environmental > Aquatic > Deep subsurface > Groundwater ...
GTACGTCGCTCACCACAACACCAAACCCAAGCCCTTCATCTGGACCAAGAGCGCTCGCGATATCTTGGCAAAGGTCATTCGCGCCAACAGCCGCTTAAGTGCTAAACAGAATGCAACACTACACTAGTATAGCAACACATAAATAACGAAGCATGTATCATACTGCCGCATGCCCACCCCATGACGAGGAGCCTGCCATGCGCCAGACCGAGCTGCATCTTACCGACGGGGACCGTGAGTTGATCGAGTCATACCGTGCAAAGGGGTTGCACCATGCCCGAGAAGTCAATCGGGCGCATATTTTGTCCGCCCTTGATCGCGGGATACCCGAAGCCCAAATCATGGGGATTCTTGGTGTTGGTCGAACCGCCATCTGGCGGACACGAAGCGCATATCTGGACGGTGGCGTTACATACGCGGTATACGATGTCGCACGCTCAGGCAAGCCGCGAGAGTACGATACCGACGTTGAGGCGCAAATTACCGCCCTGGCCTGCTCGGAGCCGCCGGAAGGCGCCAAGCGCTGGACACTCGAATTGCTGGAACAAGCGGCACAAGCGCAGGCAGATATTGGCTCGATCAGCCGCGAGACGATTCGCCGACTGCTAAAAAAAACTGCCTCAAGCCATGGTGCAAGGTGATGTGGTGCATTGGCGCTTTGACCGAAGAATATCGGCGGCGCATGCGCATGTACGATTTGCTCGACCTTTATGCCCGCCCGTTCCATCCGAATGAACCCGTCGTTTGTCTGGACGATTCGAAGAGCTTTTGGCCGGGCACCCGGAAGAGCAAGCAACTGCTTAAAGACTCGCGACCGCCTTTGCCAATCCAGCCCGGCTCGCCCGCGAAGCAGGATTACGAGTACGGCCGTGCTGGCACTTGCAACCTGTTTGCGGCGGTCGAACCCAAAGGAGGACGGCGGACAGTCGTAGTCACCGATCGTCGCGCCAAGACTGACTTCGTGGCTTTCGTACAGCATCTGCTCAAGCATGTGTATGCCACGGTGCGACGTCTCCATCTGGTGATGGACAATCTCAACACCCATTTTCGCAAGTGCTTCGAGGAGGTACTCGGTGCCAAGAAGGCCAAGGCACTGTTGCGACGTGCCGTCTTTCACTACACGCCAAAACATGCCAGCTGGCACAACATGGCTGAAATCGAAATCGGCATTCTTGACCGCCAGTGCCTTGATCGCCGTCTGCCAGATCGTGCTACGATCACCACCGAAGTGGATGCTTGGCAGTTGCGCCGTAACACGGAACAACGTGGCATCGAGTGGAAGTTTACTCGGCAGGACGCAGACACAAAAATGGCTCGGCATTATGTTTCGTAATTAATGGGTTTATATACTAGTAACTCAACACCGGCGCCAGCCACCGCTCCGCCTCTTCCAACGACCAGCCCTTGCGCTGCGCGTAATCCGCAACCTGATCTCGGTCTATTTTCCCGGTAGCGAAGTATTGCGCCTGCGGGTGTGAGAAATGAAAGCCACTCACGGCGGCGGTGGGCAGCATGGCAAAACTTTCGGTGATGGTGATGCCCGCATTCTTCGGTGCTTGCAGCAGCTCGAACAGCGGGCCTTTTTCGCTGTGCTCGGGGCAGGCGGGATAGCCGGGGGCGGGGCGGATGCCGCGATATTTTTCGGCGATCATCGCGTCGTTGTCCAATGCCTCGTCTGCGGCGTAGCCCCAGAATTCGCGGCGCACGCGCAGGTGCAGATGCTCGGCAAATGCCTCGGCCAGCCGGTCGGCCAGCGATTTGAGCAGGATGGCGCTGTAGTCGTCGTTGTGCTTCTCAAACTCCGCCACGCGCGCATCGATGCCGATGCCGGTGGTGACCGCAAAGCCGCCGATGTAGTCCTTCACGCCCGTTTCCTTCGGTGCGATGTAATCGGCGAGACAGTAGTTCGGGATGTCGGCAGGTTTCCTGGATTGCTGGCGCAGATTGTGCCAGGTCATTGCGATTTTGCTGCGTGTTTCATCGGTATAAATTTCGATGTCGTCGCTGTTCACGGTGTTGGCGGGGAAGAGACCGAACACGGCGTTGGCAGTAAGCCATTTTTCGTCAATGATCTTCTTCAGCATGGCCTGGGCATCGGCGAACAGCTTGCGCGCCTCTTCGCCGACCACTTCGTCCTGCAGAATTTTCGGATAACGCCCGGCCAGTTCCCACGCAGTGAAGAAGGGTGACCAGTCGATGAATTCGACGAGAGTGGCCAGCGGGTAATTTTCCAGTTTGTACACGCCAAGCAGTTTGGGTTTGGGCGGCATGTATTGCTGCCAGTCCGTCTTTAACCCATGCGCCCGCGCTTCATCCAGCGTGACATACACGGCCCTGGTCTTTTTGCTTTCATGATTTTCGCGTGCTGCCGCATATTCGGCTTTGATCCCCGCGACGTAATCTTCGCGCAGCGTGTCGGAAAGCAAATTGCTGCACACACCCACCGCGCGCGAGGCATCGACAACGTACACCGTAACGCCGCTCTTATAGTTCGGTTCTATCTTCACGGCGGAATGAACACGTGAAGTCGTCGCGCCACCGATCAACAGCGGTATTTTGAATCCTTGTCGTTCCATCTCTTTCGCCACGTGCGCCATTTCTTCCAGCGACGGAGTAATGAGGCCGGAAAGGCCGATGATGTCGGCCTTGTGTTCGCGCGCGGTGTCAAGAATCTGCTGGCACGGCACCATCACGCCCATGTTCACCACTTCGAAGTTGTTGCACTGTAACACCACGGTGACGATGTTCTTGCCGATGTCGTGGACGTCGCCCTTGACGGTGGCCATTACGATCTTGCCCTTGGTGCTGGTGTCGCCGGAGCGCAATTTTTCGGCTTCGATGTAGGGGATAAGGTGTGCCACGGCCTGTTTCATCACGCGTGCCGATTTCACCACCTGCGGCAGGAACATCTTGCCTGCGCCGAACAGGTCGCCGACGAAATTCATGCCGGTCATCAGCGGGCCTTCGATCACTTCGACCGGGAATTTGGCCTGCAGGCGCGCTTCTTCGGTGTCCTCGACGATGAATGTGGTGATGCCGCGCACCAATGCATGGGTCAGGCGTTCCTGCACCGTGCCCTTGCGCCATGCCAGATCTTCGACTTGCTCCTTGCCGCCGCCCTTGACCGACTCCGCCATCTTGACCAGTTTCTCGCCCGCATCGGGATGGCGGTTGAGCACCACGTCTTCCACCGCATCGCGCAATTCTTTCGGAATCTCTTCATAGACGCCGAGCTGCCCGGCGTTGACGATGCCCATGTTCATGCCCGCTTTGATGGCGTGATACAGGAACACGGTGTGGATCGCCTCGCGCACCGGCTCGTTGCCCCGGAAGCTGAACGACACGTTGGACACCCCGCCGCTCACCTTGGCGTAGGGCAGGTTCTTCCTGATCCACGCGGTCGCGTTGATGAAGTCCACGGCGTAATTGTTGTGTTCCTCGATGCCGGTGGCAATAGCGAAGATGTTCGGGTCGAAGATGATGTCCTCGGGCGGAAAGCCGACCTTGTTCACCAGGATGTTGTAGCTGCGTTTGCAGATTTGCGTCTTGCGCTCGTAAGTGTCCGCTTGCCCCTGTTCGTCGAACGCCATCACCACCGCTGCGGCGCCGTATTGGCGAACGAGACGAGCTTGTTGCAAGAATTTTTCCTCGCCTTCCTTGAGCGAGATGGAATTGACGATGGACTTGCCCTGCACGCACTTCAGTCCCGCTTCGATGATGCTCCACTTGGAGGAGTCGATCATCAGCGGCACTTTGGAGATGTCCGGCTCGGACGCGATCAGGTTCAAGAATTTCACCATCGCGGCTTCACCATCCAGCATGGCCTCGTCCATGTTCACGTCGATGACCTGTGCGCCGGTCTCGACCTGCTGCTTGGCGACTTCCAGCGCTTCGTCGTATTGGCCTTCGAGGATCAGACGCTTGAACCGGGCCGAACCGGTCACATTGCAGCGTTCACCTACGTTGACGAACAGCGAGTCCTCGCCGATGTTGAAGGGCTCCAGTCCGGACAGACGACATTCATGCGCAATGTCCGGAATCTTGCGTGGCGGAACATCCTTGACCACGTCGGCGATGGCTTTGATGAACGCGGGCGAGGTGCCGCAGCAACCGCCGACGATATTCAGCAAACCGCTCGCCGCCCACTCCTTGATGTAGCCCGACATGTTTTCCGGCGTGTCGTCATAACCGGTCTCGGCCAGCGGATTGGGCAAACCGGCGTTGGGGTGCGCGCTGACGTAACAATTAGCGACGCGCGACATTTCCTCCACATACTGGCGCAACTCCGCTGCGCCGAGCGCGCAGTTGAGGCCGATGGAAATCGGATTGGCGTGCGCCAGCGAATTGTAGAACGCCTCGGTCACCTGGCCGGTCAGTGTTCTTCCCGAGGCGTCGGTGATGGTGCCGGAAATCATTATTGGGAGAGAAGTGCCGCGCTGCTCGAACACCTGCTGCACCGCGAAGATGGCGGCCTTGGCATTCAGCGTATCGAAGATGGTTTCGATCAAAATGAGATCGGCACCACCGTCCATCAGACCGTGCGTCGCTTCGGCATAATCCGCCACCAATTTATCGAAGGTGATGTTGCGCGCCGCAGGGTCGTTCACATCGGGCGAGATGGTCGCGGTCTTGTCGGTCGGGCCGAGCACACCGGCGACGAAGCGCGGCTTGTCGGGTGTACTGTAAGCATCGCACGCTTCACGCGCGACGCGCGCCCCGGCAACGTTCAGCTCGTAATTGAGCGCTTCCATGCCGTAGGCTTTCAGCGTGGTCGCATTCGCGCCAAACGTATTGGTCTCGATGATGTCCGCGCCCGCTTCCAGATATTCGCAGTGGATGGCTTTGATGATTTCGGGCTGGGTCAGCACCAGCAGATCGTTGTTGCCCTTGAGGTCGCGGTGCCAGTCGGCAAAACGCTCGCCGCGATAATCCACCTCGGTCAGCTTGTAGCGCTGGATCATGGTGCCCATCGCGCCATCAAGAATCAGGATGCGCTGTTGCAGGAGTTGTTCGATGCGGTGGGGCATTTTGTTCATGGTTTTAATTTCAGATGCCGGTGAAAAGCAAATCAAGTGCCGCGATGATTTCATCGCGCTTGTGCTTCAATGAAGTGACTTTTGCGCCGAAGGTGCGTAGCGGCAAACCAGCCAGCTCGCCGGTTGACATGACGACCGCAATCCCCTTGATTTTGAATTGCGGACAGAAATATTTGGTCGCTCCGCTCATGTCTTCAGCCGACACCAGCGGAACAACCACGCGTGTTGCCAAGGCATCCAGCAAATCGGCCTGTACGTCCAGCAGATAGGGGATGCTGTCGCGCGTGGCGCGATTGAGATTCTCATACACATCAAACTGGGCCATCAGAATCTCCGCAAGCCGTCGCTGAAAACGCCTTCTTTTTCGATGCGCTTGTTATACGCCGCGATAAACTCGGCGTTCTCGGCCAGCCATTGTTTTTGCTTCGCCTCGCGCACCAAGTCGGCCAGGTAATCTTCGACCGTTTGCGAAAGGTTGATGTGCAGTTCTTTGGCCTGGCGCAGCAGATCGGAATTGATGCTGAGGTTGGTGGCTTTTTTGGGTGCGCTCGTATCGAAATGAATGCTCGACATGCTGTCCTCCATGAATGATGCGCAGATTATATGCGCATGACACGCTCTGCACAATGGATTGCGCACCGTGAAACACGGCCTCGAGTGCGGTAAACTCGCCTCCGCAGTCTGCAAGGCAAGAGGGAAGTTCTTCGATAACAATTAAAGTGAGGAGAAGCAACATGCCGCAAACCAAGTTTCTGCTGGACGAGTCCGATATTCCGACACACTGGTACAACGTGGTCGCCGACATGCCCAACCCGCCGACCCCGCCGCTGGGCCCGGACGGCAAGCCAATCGGGCCGGAAGCGCTGGCAGCGATCTTTCCGATGAGCATCATCGAGCAGGAGGTTTCGGCCGAGCGCTGGATCAAGATTCCCGACCCCGTACGCGAAGCAATGAATATGTATCGCCCCTCGCCGTTGTTCCGCGCACACCGTCTCGAAGCCGCGCTGGGCACGCCCGCCAAGCTCTACTACAAATACGAGGGTGTGTCGCCCGCCGGCTCGCACAAGGTCAACACCGCCATCCCGCAGGCGTATTACAACAAACTGGCCGGCATCAAACGTCTCACTACCGAGACCGGGGCCGGGCAATGGGGTTCTTCCATCGCCTTGGCCGGGCAGATGTTTGGGCTGGAAGTGCGTATCTTCATGGTGCGCGTAAGCTACGACCAGAAACCGTTCCGCCGTTCGATGATGCAAACCTGGGGTGGTCAGGTATTCGCCAGCCCCAGCATGGAGACCAATACGGGGCGGGCGATTCTGGCTAAAGACCCAAACAATATGGGCTCACTCGGCATGGCCATTTCGGAAGCGGTGGAAGAAGCCGCCTCGCGACCGGACACCAACTACTCGCTGGGCTCGGTGCTCAATCACGTGCTGCTGCACCAGACCGTGATCGGCCTGGAAGCAAAGAAGCAGTTTGAAAAAGCGGGTGACTACCCCGACATGGTCTTCGCCCCCTGCGGCGGCGGCTCCAACTTCGGCGGCGTCGCCTTCCCGTTCTTTGCCGACAAGGCGGCCGGCAAGAATATCCGTCTGATCGCGGTGGAACCGACTTCGTGCCCGTCGCTGACCAAGGGTGCCTATGCCTACGACTTCGGCGACACTGCCGGTTTCACCCCGCTGATGAAGATGTACACGCTGGGACACGATTTCATGCCGCCTGGCATCCATGCTGGCGGGCTGCGCTATCACGGCGATTCGCCGCTGGTGTCGCAGCTCTACCACGAAGGGTTGATCGAGGCGGTCGCCGTACCGCAATTGGCGACCTTCGAGGCGGGCGTCACGTTTGCCCGCGCCGAGGGCATCATCCCCGCCCCGGAATCGAACCACGCCATCCGCGCCTGCATCGACGAGGCGCTGCGCTGCAAGGAGAGCGGCGAAACCAAAACGCTATTCTTCAATCTGTCCGGCCACGGCCATTTCGACATGGCATCCTATGACAAGTACTTCTCCGGCCAACTGGAAGATTTCCATTATCCGGAAGCAGCGATCAGGGAGTCATTGGCACATCTGCCGAAGGTGGGGTGAGAAAATAAAGGGCAGCCAGACGGCTGCCCTTTTTCAAACCGGAGCCCACTGCTTCAATTCGCTTTATCCATGCGCCGGATAATTCCGCCGTTGGTGCATACAGTGGAAAATGGTGCCAGCGACAACGCCGAGGTGACCATATACAACGATGGGTGGTGCAATCAGGAAATGTGCCGCGTCTTGACACCTATCGTGCTGCACTGATGGGTCGAGCTCCTCAGCAATCACTTCTTTTCAGCTTCTTCGAACCCCCACCCGTCAACTGCTTAAAATTCCCGGGCGAGATCACGGGATTACCGGTTTGGACCTCAATATCCTTACGTGTCCTGCCAGCCACTGCGCCGCCGTCTTTCGCATCTTTTTTCAGCGGCTCCATACCCTGTGAGTCGCGGTCGCGGTGCAGCTTCGTGGTCGTCGCCTCGGCAAGCATTGTCAGGATAAGTTCGATGTCGGTCATGTGGTCGCGCAGATTTTCCCGCGCTAAAGACTTCACTTGCTTGTATTCGTCCACCTTAAGATCAAAAGTCCCCTGCATGATTTCAGAATCATAAAATTCGCGTAGCGATTCGTTCGCCTCCTCGCCCGCTTGCGGGAGAGGATTGAGGAGAGGGATAGGTCAGAATCGCGAACTCCTTGCTGGACTCCGCACCACGTTCTTTCCATTCATCGGTCAAGTCTTGCCGTACCGCGATACCGCGCAAGCGCTTGTCTATCCACTCCTTCGGGTAGCCCTTCTTTTCGTACAAATCCTGCATCCGCCCCATTGCCAGCTCGGGATTCTCAATCTCGTCGAGACGCTCCTTGCCAACCTTGGCAAGCCAGCGCTTGAGCGGCTCCACCTTGGGCGAAGGGATGGACTGGATGATGCGGAACAGAGTCTCGCTGTTGGCGCAGTCGGTCACATAGTAGAATTTACCATCGCTGGACTGCATTTTCAGTTGTCCGATTTTTTCGGACAACTGGTCATAGCCCTCCTGCAACAACTTCTTCTTAAGATCGTTCCAGTACTTGCGAGGGCGGTCACCGCCCACCAATGTCTCGACCACATCGATGATCGAGAACCACCACTCCCCCTCATGGAACGCCTTGCGTATCTGCTTTCCATCAAAAACGGCAAGTCTGGATGTTTCTTCAGAGTTCATGTTGGACTCCTTGCATCGTGGATGCCGAGGACTCTCAACCGGTGACAAATTGTCACCGGTTGGCTACACGGCAATCGCATCGTAGAGAACGAACGTTCTTATGTCAACAAGAGCATTGGTGAGTATCGGAACTTAAGCGGGCGGGGTGATTAAACAGTGGAAAAGTAATTCAACCTAACCCTATCTTACTATTGTGGGCGATGCAATCAGGGAATGAGCAGTCAGTTCGGCGATTGTTTCAGGATGCCAATCAAGGCGGTAAGTATAGCGCAGCGAAGCTATTTATTGCGTTGCGCTATTACGGCGGGAATGCGCTGCATTGTGCGGTGGGGGTTTCAGCTTCAACCCTTCTTCTTTTTTTGGCTGATCTCTTCAGCCACCTTATCCAGCAAGCTTCCCGGCGAGAAATTAAGTGCTTGAGCAATTTTGAGAATGGTCGTTAGCGAGGGTTGTTGTTGGCCAAGCTCAAGGATGCTGACGTAAGTGCGCCTCAAATCAGCTTCAAAGCCAAGTTGCTCCTGTGTCAATCCGGCTTCCTCACGCAGTCGGCGCAATACTTTCCCAAAAGCAATTCCAGCGTCCAAGCATTCCTCCCATAGTTGGAGGAATTACAGCTTTACCCTATCATTGCGTCTTCCTACAACTGTAGGAATAGAGAAAATATTTAGGGTGCTCGGAAAATGGCTAAGAAAAAAAGCACGACACAGGCATCCGGTGAAAGCGCTGCACAAATCATTTCTTACCGCCACGCGGACAAGCGCAAGAACAATCCCGAAGTCGGCATCGTCACACCCGCTACCGACCCTGAAGAAAATAAAACCCGCTGGGCTTACGACCCGCATATTGATCCTGCGCTTCAATTCGACCCCAGCCGTGCCGCCATTGAAAAGCTGATTGATGATGCGCTGGCATCAGGCGACCAGGCCGCAATGGTCACCGCCCTGCAAGAACTCAAGCGTCTGCAATCGCCCTATCTCAATTGGGCAGGCAAGGCAGAACGCACCAGCTTTGACATTGATACCGTTTCCCTGCATGTCCATGAACGCGTTGACCCGGCGAGTATTCTGGCCGCCGTGCACAAAGTATTGAAGGGCGAAGGCAAGGCCAAGGGAATTTCTCCTGCCATTCAGCCAGGCCTATTTGATGCCCCGTTTGAAAACATTCCACTAAGAGAAGCCATCGACTTTTATCGCCACGAGCGCGGCTGGGCGAACCGGCTGGTGAGCGGTGACAGCCTGCTGGTGATGAATTCCTTGCTGCAAAAGGAGAGCATGGCAGGCAAGGTGCAGATGATCTATATCGACCCGCCTTACGGCATCAAATACGGTTCCAACTTCCAGCCCTTCACTAACAAGCGCGACGTAAAAGATCGCAAGGACGAAGACCTCACGCAAGAACCGGAGATGATCAAGGCGTTCCGCGATACATGGGAACTGGGCATCCACTCCTACCTGACTTACCTAAGAGACAGGCTGCTGCTCGCGAGGGAATTGCTGAATGAAACTGGCGGCGTATTTGTGCAGATTTCGGATTCAAACGTTCATATTGTTCGGAATTTAATTGATGAAATATTTGGTGCCGATAATTTTGTCAGCCAAATAAACTTCAGAACCGCAATGACTAAGCCTGGCGGAAAAATAAACAACGTGTTTGATTACATTCTTTGGTATGCCAAAGATTATCAAGAATTAAAATTTCGCCCAATTTTCGTTGCTAAAGAGAATGACAGTGAAGACGAAAATAGTCAGTCTCAATTACAAGCCAGCGTGCTTCAAGATAAGTATGAATTCAGCTATCACGGAATAGTCTATAACCCGATAAATGGTTGGAGACTTAAGAAAGAATCTCTACAACGATTGGTATTTTCTGGAAGAACTTATCAGGCTGGGCTAAGTAAGAAATCTATTGGCACTCTGAAATACACAAGATATGTCAGTGATTTCCCCTTGAATCAAATTGACAACACATGGAATCAGCAGTCATCTGAACAAAATAAAACTTATGTTGTGCAAACTGCCGAGAAAATAATTTCCCGCTGCATTCTCATGACCACTGACCCCGGCGACCTGGTACTCGACCCGACCTGCGGCAGCGGAACAACAGCCTTCGTCGCGGAAAAATGGGGGCGACGCTGGATCACTTGCGACACTTCCCGCATCGCTGTCGCGTTGGCCAAGCAACGGCTGATGACGGCGAGCTACGATTATTT
>Ga0210050_1005150_pt1 | contig 10466 bp, 9 predicted proteins | sample CryGey132114_all_FD_185463 | JGI IMG/M metagenome (GOLD analysis project Ga0210050, IMG submission 185463) | Groundwater microbial communities from aquifer - Crystal Geyser CG22_combo_CG10-13_8/21/14_all (SPAdes) (version 2) | ecosystem: Environmental > Aquatic > Deep subsurface > Groundwater ...
TTATAGTTACGGCCGACATTCACCGGGGCTTACACAGCCCAGCATACGCATCACGCTACGCGCGATGCTCGAGAGATACTAGAAGTATTAGAGAAGAAAGAGGTATGAGGTTTCGCTCATTTTGCCTATGGCAAAATGCGCACCTTTCACCTCTCACCACTCTTTTACTCTTTTAGCTCTCGAGCATCACATGCAATGTGATGCGCACACCATCCGTGTTTAACCTTCCGGCATTGGTCAGGCGTCACCCCCTATACATCCTCTTACGAGTTCGCAGGGAGCTGTGTTTTTGATAAACAGTCGCCAGGGATCTTTCGCTGCGGCCCAGACACATCACGCTACGCGCGATGCTCAAGAGATATTAGAGAGGTGAGAGAAGAAAGAGATATGAGGTCTTGATGCATTTTGCCGTAGGCAAAATGCATCCCTTTCATCTCTTACTGCTCTTTTACTCTTTCACTCTAGCATCACATGCAATGTGATGTGCCCGGGCAGACCTTATTCCGAAGTTACGGTCGCTTATTTGCCGAGTTCCTTGAGGAGCAATCACTCGTTCGCCTTGGTCTACTCGACCTAACCACCTGTGTTGGTTTGCGGTACGGACCGAACATATCTCCGACCCACCACAAAACAATCCTTTCTACTGCGATTCATAATTTCGGCTGCAAAATGCGAACCACTCCTCACCTATACTTCTGCATAAGCTCGTCCTGTTTCGTATTTTTCGCACGAAATTTTTTCATCTCGCTTAGAGCGTGTTCAAAAACTCTTGACGGCTACGAGCACATGTGGAGGCCTGCGCGGGAAACGGTTCGGAAAGCTCAAAAGATCTCGGATATTCTTCACTTTCCTCACCGCCCGCTCGGCTCGCCACACGCACTCTCGCCTAGTCAAATAGTTTTTTCACAAGCTCTAGAAAAATTGCTTTGTGGTGGGTCTGTTTAGAGGTTTTTCTTGGGACCGTGCTCCTTAGACTTACAACGCATCACGCTACGCGCGATGCTCGAGAGATATTAGAGAGGTGAGAGGTATAAGAGTGTGAGGTTTCGTTTTTTTGCCAAAAGCAAAAACATACCTTTCATCTCTTACTACTCTTTTACTCTTTCATCTCTCGCATCACACACAGTGTGATGCGTTGATCGCTTCTCCACTCGGGCGAAACTAGCCGGATTTTCCTAACTAGAACCCTCATAGCAAAAACGCAAATCCGATAATGCGCTCTAAGTACAACAATCCGTCACCCCATCACAATATATTCGGGTCATGGAATATTAACCATGTGTCCATCGTCTCCCCCCTTCGGGATCGACTTAGGCCCGACTAACCCTTCGCTGATCTTCATTGCGAAGGAAACCTTGGTTTTTCGGCGGGCAGGAATCTCACCTGCCTTGCGGTTACTCGTGCCAACATTCTTACTTCCATACGCTCCAGCGTGGGTTACCCCTTCGCCTTCATCGCAGAATGGAACACTCTCCTACCACTTGCCACACTTACTTTGGCATCGTTGCATCGTGTTTTATGATTTTTGTTACAGACATTCATCACAGCGCAAAATATAAACTTCGCTGTCTGACGTTCATCGTGCAACAAAAACACAATGCCAAAGTAAGTGTGGCAAATCCGCAGTTTCGGTATGATACTTAACCCCGATCATTTTCGGCGCAAGGTCTCTGAATGAGTGAGCTGTTACGCTTTCTTTAAAGGGTGGCTGCTTCTAAGCCAACCTCCTCATTGTCTCTGAAACCTCACATCCTTGCTAGTACTTAGTATCAATTTTGGGACCTTAACTGGCGGTCTGGGCTGTTTCCCTTTCGGCCAATGGAGCTTCGCCCCCATAGCCTAACTGCCGCGTTCTTCACCCGCACACTAACATTGCCATTATTTCTGCCATGACAATGGCACATAATCATTCCAACACCGCCTTTAATATCGAATCACCTTTACAGACAATTCTTCATATAAAAGGGGCGATGGCAACGTTAGTGTGCGGGTTAACTTTTGGTATTCGGAGTTTGATAGGACTGACGAGATTTCTCCCTATTCAGACCTTCCAGTGCTCTACCCCCAAAAGGAACACGCGACGCCAACCCTAAAGCTGTTTCGGAGAGAACCAGCTATTACTAGGTTCGATTAGCTTTTCACTTCTTACCACAAGTCATCCGAAGGCGTTACACGACCTGGCGGTTCGGGCCTCCCCCTGTCTTTCGAAAGGGTTCACCCTGCTCATGGCAAGCTCACCTAGCTTCGGGTCCGATACATAAGACTATAAGTTCGCGCTATTCACACTCGCTTTCGCTGTGGCTCCACCCGAAAAGGGTTTAGCCAAGCCATATATATCGACTCGTTGGCTCATTCTTCAATAGGCACGCCGTGACGGACATCACGCTACGCGTGATGCTAGAGCAATGAGAGATGTTCGAGAGGTGAGAGTTGCGAGGTTTCTTTGCATTTCGCAATAGCAAAATGCAACCTTTCATCTCTTTTTTCTCTTTCACTCTTTAAGCTCTGACATCACACACAATGTGATGTCCGCTCCGACTCCTTGTAGGCATGCGGTTTCAAATCTATTTCACTCCCCTAACCGGGGTTCTTTTCACCTTTCCCTCACGGTACTTGTTCACTATCGATCTCTTAAGATATTTAGCCTTACCAGTTAGTTCTGGCAGATTCACTCAGGCTATTCGTGTCCTGAGCTACTCAAGAGCAGTAGCCTCAAAGAGGCATAAAAGTTTCAAATACGGGGCTATTACCCTCTAGGGCCACGCTTCCCAACGTGTTCTTCTACTGTTATGCTTTGTAACTCTTCGGTCGCATCACGCTACACGCGATGCTCGAGAGATAATAGAGAGGTGAGAGAAGAAAGAGATATTAGGATTCTATGCATTTTGCCTACGACAAAGTGCATCCATTTCATCTCTTACTGCTCTTTTACTCTTTCGTCTCTGCATCACATGCAATGTGATGCGACCATTACTACTGTCTTACAACCCCCAACCCTGTCCCGTGGGCAAAAAGCCCACGGGACAGTTTTGAGTTTGGGCTAATCCCGTTTCGCTCGCCGCTACTAAGGGAATACTAGTTAGTTTCTTCTCCTCTCGGTACTGAAATGTTTTACTTCCCGAGGTTCGCATCTTGCTTAGTCGCAAGATACTACGGGTCTACCGTAGTGGGTTTCCCCATTCAGAAATCTCCGGATCGAAGCTTGTTTGGCAGCTCCCCGAAGCTTATCGCAGCCAGACCACGTCTTTCATCGCTCTTAAGAGTCTAGGTATCCCCCACATGCCCTTATTCAGAATTTCCCATTAGGAATTCTGAAAACCGCTATTGTTTGTGATTGTCGAACACGCTTGCCAGCGTGTTCTATTTTTTTGTGTTCTGTCCCCGGAAAGACCATTGTCAATCGGCTAGATAGACAAAAGTGCCAGGTGCAATACCCGACAAGACAGAACTGTTCCGTCATTTTCTAAAAAGAAAATGCGGAAACCTGCAATTGATTCTCCAGCCGTACTTTTGAGAAATAGAGATTTCTACAGCTCAAAAGTACGGCTGGATGCTTGCTATTCAGTTTTCAAAGTTCTTTCCTTCTGGTATTTAAAAAGCCGCTTCTGAGAGCGGCCTTGCAACACGTAAAAAATACGCGCTACCGCGACCGTCTTTGTAAGCTGAATTTAACTACCATAAGGTAGAAGGAGTATAAACGAAGCAAAAAATAAGTCAAACATATGTACGAGTCCAGCACCTGCACGGGTCCAGAACCTTTGAGACTCTCACGCTAATTGCACAGAAGTTTGAGTTTGCGGGCTAATTTAATCTAATTAAATTAATGAACCGAGCACCATCCCGCAATCGGGATGGTGCTCGGTTGTACATGTACGTTCTTTAAGAAACTAGTTGTCGTGACCTCCGATCTCCTTCTTCATTTTCTTGATATAGTCTGCGGCCGCTTCTTTACCACCTAATCCGAACGCAAGTCCGAAGCCAAGTGAAAGTGCAATTACGACACCTGTAAAGAGTGTCTGCACGAATGAAGACGCAACACCGAGTTGTGAAAGCGCAGCAAGTACTGCGAAGATCCAGATCGCCCACTTTGTCACACTTCCCATCAAGTTAATTGAGTGTGCGCCCGCAGCACGTGCGGAAGCCACTACTATGTTCTTTGCCATCTCTGCGATAACCGCAGCCAAAAGAAGAATCAATACAGCGACTATCACCTGCGGTAGATACAGCAGTACTACCTCTTGAAGGAAAATATTAACTTGTGTTAATCCAAGTACGTCCAGAGAAGCTACCAAGAACACTACTATAATGAACCATTTTACAAGCTCACCAACAAAGCGCCCTGAATTCAAATTGAATCCAGCTTTGGAAAGCACCTCTTCCACACCTGCACCACGAAGCGCATTGTCTACGCGAAGCGCGTGCACAACTTGTGCGACAATTCGTCCTATAATTGCACCGATAACCCAACCGATAATGAATATGAGGGTTGCCACTACTATATTTGGGACATACGCAATAACAGCAGACCACAAGTCATAGAACGACTGCTGCAAAAATCCTACGGATTCCTGTACTAACATAATTTTTTTCCAGCTCCAGTTTTGAAAAATCTAGATCTCGATTATTCAAAACTGGGCTGGTTGCCTAGGCATAAGCACTAAAACTATTAAATATTTCAATTGTTCGACCAATTTATACACTAATTTTAACACTGGAAGCATTTGTGTGTACGTGCCATAAAAAAATGTGTGGATACTGCTATTTGGCCAAAATACTGTGCACATCAAGGCTATCAAGTAATATTTCATGCGAATAATCAAACACGTCGCGCACTAATTTATCATATATATTTAGCCTGTATTTGAATTCGTCTGTTGAAAACGCAGCATAACTGACTTCACTGCCAAGGTCTGCCTCTATACTCCTCAATGCGACTTGTAACTTTTTGTCGTTAATGCTATCTCCAACAACAAGTAAATCAATCCTGCTGTTTTCGTCATCGCATAGCCTGCCTGCAAGCACAACCAAGCGTAACCTGCCAACGGCCTTTAGTTTTCCTGAGACGCCATCGTTTGATGTCGGCGCAACCGAACGCAAAAAAACAAGGAGCGCAGGTAGATATGGTGAGCGCCCCTCTGCCCCCCACCCTGGTACTTTCTTTTTCTTTATTGTTTTATTTTTCCCTCTCCCTTGCGAAACCTCCTGAGTGCACTGCTTCTTTTTTATGAGCCCCGTTTTTTCAATAGATTTCAATTCTTTCTGTACCGCTGTTTTTGTGACTTGTGCCTTTTTGGCAATTTGTTCACTTGTGTAGCATTCATCCTGATTAAACACAAAGAGACGTAGTATTTTTGCCCGAGACGGACTTCCAAGAAGATTCCCGAGAAAGTCGTTTTTCATATTTCGGATTCTATCAAAGAGAACAAGCATTGACCATTCATCTAAAAATTGATTTACTCACGCCAGAAAGAGAGGTGCAAAATGACACTCTTACCAAAAGGCCTGAAAAAACACGACGTTATATGTGTAGAAGAAGGTGATGATCACCCAAATGGTACGGTTCGTCTGCATTTCTTTGAGGTGGAAGAAGTCGGGCACGGTTGCCTCAGATGCTTTGGTCTGTTTACGAGAAAAGAGGCTATATTCGAAATCGTAGGCAGGCCAAAAAAGATTCGATACCCAATGTGGTATATCCAGAAAATTTCCAAGATACCGGAAGAAGAGGTGAGGAAAAAGGTCATGGCTCACCAAGAAACGCTCGACATGAAAAGAGATCAAGGAATCACCGCTGCTCAAACATACAGAGCGGGAACGCGACATCTTTTGCAAGAATAGATGAAAACAAACCGCCCCGTTTGAAATCAAACGGGGCGGTTTCCTTTCTCTCTCAAGTTCTAACAGATCTCTTGTTTCCTTTAGTATGATATTACATTATATCATACTATAAGTTGGTTAGGAGTTATTTCAAATTCACCGAACCACCAGCTGTCGTCGCTCGCCCCGCCGTGGCGAGCTTCCTCCTTCGAAACCCTCAGTTTCGAATAACTTCCGACACGGGGAGCCAGTCTAGAAACCTTTTATTTAAGGAATTTTACAAAGTAACCCAAATTGGAATTAGAACCTGTTGCGATTAAACCAGTACTGATTTTTCAATTTGTTGGATTGTCTATGTGCGTCTACGTGCGCGAGCAGACCAAGATACGACCGGAATGATTGTTGGAGTGTTTCTTCAGAAATCAACCCGCTATTGTATTCAGCCATTCTCTTGTGCAACTTTCTATATATTCGTTTTCCCGTTTTAGTGCGAAGTAATTTATGATGTGGAAATATCACCTGTCCAAGAAAGTCTATACCGCGATGGTATGGAAGTACGGAAATCTTATGCGGATGTAACGAAAGAAATAGTTTTTCTGATAGGAATTCCTCTATTTTTGGAAGATACTGTTCGAGCTCCAGCCGCGTATTTGCTATAATGACGAAATCATCTGCGTATCGTGCGTAGTATTCTATCTTCAATTTATGCTTTATAAACTGATCAAGCTCATTCATATACACATTAGCAAACAATTGCGACGTGAGGTTGCCAATGGGTATTCCTTTTTTGGCGCAGCCTTTTACTCTCTCTCTCTCTCGCAAGCACGCTGGGATAGCTACCAATAATTTCTCGTATCAACCACCGAACGTTTTCGTCTTTGATTCTGAGCTCAATAATCTCTATGAGCGTAATGTGATCAACATTGTCAAAAAATTTCTTGATGTCACATTTGAGCACATGGCATGGCTGCGTGTAGTTTTGCGATGCCTTGCGGAGCATTTTCTCAACCGCAGTAACTCCTCGATGTGTACCTTTGCCGATTCGACACGAAAACGAAGTGGAAATGAATGTCGGCTCAAACAGTGGCATGAGTACACGAGCGATCGAGTGGTGCAGTACTCGATCTCGAACAATTGCTTTGTGAATATGTCGTTGTTTCGGGTCAGTAATATAGAAACTACCGTACGGCCCATGTTTGTACGTTTTGTTTTTGAGTTCCCGATGCAGTGCAAAAATGCTTTGCTCCAAATTCCACTCAAACTGGAGTACGTCCTTTTTCTTGCGCTTGTCTCTGCTAAATCTTTTCCAAGCGATGAACAGGCTCTCGGGAGAAATTATTAGATTGTAAAAGTTATCAAACGTTTTCATGAATGAATTTGATATTCCAATTTTCAAAAAGGCATACGATATGTACAAGTCCGTGCATCATATTCGTGCTTCTGTTCCAAAACAGGATCGACATTCTCTTTGGCAACGGTGTGAAGATACGTCACTTGATGTCATAGAGGGAATACTACAAGCAACAGCCCTACCACGAACCGAGAAAGTTCCAATCTTGGGCAAGGTGAGTAATAAATTGAACTTACTTCGTGTATTCATTAGACTCTCTCATGACACTAAGTCAATTGACGCTAAGAAATACACTGATCTTCAGGAGACAATTGATGAGATTGGCCGTATGCTCGGCGGCTGGATTAAGTCCTCCAAACAATAGAATGACAAACGCCCCACTAAGGAGGCGTTTGTAGAAGAGAAGAAACTTCCGGGCCGACGAGACACCGATGTTGCCATTGCGGTTGTCATCCCACCAGTTGTTGACGTTGAGGCCGTGGCCGTCGAAGTCGCCGACGTTGACGCGGTTACCGTCCGAATCGACGCTAATTGCTCATTTCCGTCCGTGCCACCAAAGGTTGAGGTTTACCGGCAGGCAAAAGCCCAATCCCTATATCCTCTCCCTCCTGTATTTTATTTGGAAGCATTTCTAGAAAAGAAAATCTCCACTAGAAACAAGCAAGAAGTTAAATCCCTATCTTTTTCGCACACTACCTGAATCCGTAAACGCAGATACTCCGGCGATCTCAAAGATGAGACATCTCGCGAGGCCAAGCCGTAACCGGACCTTCATGAGCAAGATGTATATATTCTATGTTGTTTATATAAAAATGAAAAGAGCCTCCGGCAAATAATTCCTTGCGGAAAAATTTGCGCGGAGGCTGAGTTGCGAATACGTGGAGCAACGAAAAACCCTGCGAGATATTTTCAAGCTGTTTGCACAGCGCAGAAAATATCCGCAGGGTGTACTGATCCTGTAGGAATCAAGGATTCAAGAGGGACAAGCCCTCAAGAAATCAAGGCTCAGGACTTCCGGGCCGACGAGACACCGATGCGGCCATTGCGGTCGTCAACCCACCAGTCGTTGACGTCGAGGCCGTGGCCGTCGAAGCCGCCGACGCCGACGCGGTCACCGCCCGAATCGACGGAACTGGTGCGAACGTAGACGTTCTCGAACAAGCGCTCGCCGGTGGCGAGGTAGTGGCCGATGATCGTGTAGACCATCACCTGCGCTGAGGGCGTTTCCTCGTCTTTCGAGAGGAGTGCCTGCTGTTCGTTCCACGTCTTGTTCGTCAAGTCGGCGATCGGGACCTTGCGGACCAACTGCCAACCGACCTCGCCCTTGTCTTTCGCGAAAGCCTGCTTGTTGTACCAGGGCTGGTCGTAGAAGAGTCGGCCAGACTCATCCTTGACCTTGGCCCGGACATCGAGGATCGACATCGGGAAGACGGCGACGAGGACGTGGGTGTCCTTCACGGACGCCAGCACTTCCTCGGTGAACGGAACATCGGCGAGATAGGCGAGCTGTTGCTTTGAGGGGTTAACCCCGAAGTGCTTGATCGCCTCCTCGATGCCGAAGAAGTTCCAGCCCATGATCTGCCGGGCGCGTTTCTGCGAGGTCGACGGTTCGAAACCACCGTTCTCGATCAGGCGCACCACCTTGGTGGCGAGATCGTTGCCCTTCGAGTCGATGACCTTCTGGGCGAGTTCGTCGTCGAGACCCGCGGCCTCGAGCTTGAGGAGCACTTCGTGCTCCTTGTGCACTGACAGAGTGCGGCTCACCATGGTATTCATGGCATACCTCCTTCTGTTGAATTGCCCGACTCGCTCGGGTAAGCGACTTGTCTCGTTGTTGAGACTAGCGTTCTGAAAGCTTCAAAAAACGTCCAAAACGCTAGTCTCAAGTCCTGAAATATCAAATAGCATTCAAAATTATCATATCATAGGTATGATTATTAGTCAATGGCTCGTGTTCTCTCCCAACGCACGCACTTATTGCAGTTGCTTGGTATTTAAACGCATCGTGCCTACTGGAGATACTTCTGGAGTACTGGTGTGTCCCTCGCCTCGCTTTTGCTTCGGCGAAGTGAGCCTACCCTTTCCCAACCTATAGTTGAAAAGTTGAATTATTTCAATTCTACTTTACCTCCGGCTTCTTCTATCTTTGTTTTCCATTCTTCCGCCTCCGCTTTCTTCACACCTTCCTTGAGTACTGTTGGTGCGCTTTCTACAAGATCCTTCGCCTCCTTGAGACCAAGGCCGAGTACTTCTTTCACTGCCTTGATGACAGCGATTTTTGACTCACCTACTGACGCAAGCTCAACGGTAAACTCATCCTTTTCCTCCGCAGCTTCCGCACCTGCGCCACCACCTGCTACAGCAACCGCCGCCGCAGATACGCCAAATTTCTTCTCGAGTACTTTCACGAGCTCATGAAGCTCAAGAACTGTCATTTTCTCAATGTCCTCAATAAGTTTCTTAAACTGCTTTGGTACTTCTACCTCTTCCTCTTCCATCGCTGGAGCCACTTCTTCAGCCTTCTCCTCTACAGCCGGTGCCTCCTCCTTCACTTCTTCAGCAGGAGTCGCATCCGCAGCCTCTTCCTTTTTTTCTTCGTCTGACATATTAGATTTAGTTATGAATGATAATGAATTAGTAAATCTTATACCCCGTTAAACAAAATCCGCAGGATTTTCTTTTGCGAAGCAAAAGGTTTAACTAGGGTCTTTTCTCTACTATATTATGATTTCTTTTCTGCCACAGCACCAAATCGGGTTCGAAATCCATTTGGTGCTGGACTCCGCGAAAAACCTACTTAGGTTTTTCGCTCCGCAATCTGCCCAAGTGCAACAACCAATCCCTGTATTGGCGAGTTGATAACGTTTACAAACATACCACGAAGTACTGGAATTGGTGGGATAGTTGCAATTTCATTCATTGCTACAGAATCCTTAAGTGATTCTTCAAAAATGCCACCAACGATTGAAAGTCGCTCCGCACCAAACTTCTTTATAAATTCGTACACATCACGCGCAGGAAGTGTAGGATCCGTGCCAACGTCTTGACTGCAAGCAATGGCAATCTCACCATCCAAAGCCGGCATATCACCGGATACAGCAAGTTTTTCAAGTGCTCGTTTAATGAGTGTTTTCTTCGCCACAAAATACGAGACATTATCTTCTCTCAGTTTTGAACGCATTTCACCCTCATCAGACACAGAGAGTCCTGTGAAATGAACAAATACCGAAGAGCTCGCGTTTTTAAGCCCGTCTTCAAGTTTCTTCAATATTTCTTCTTTCTGTTGTTTTGATTTTGCCAT
>Ga0210050_1005153_pt1 | contig 10461 bp, 10 predicted proteins | sample CryGey132114_all_FD_185463 | JGI IMG/M metagenome (GOLD analysis project Ga0210050, IMG submission 185463) | Groundwater microbial communities from aquifer - Crystal Geyser CG22_combo_CG10-13_8/21/14_all (SPAdes) (version 2) | ecosystem: Environmental > Aquatic > Deep subsurface > Groundwater ...
CTTGAGCATTCAACATTTGCCTGACCGTCGCTCATTACTACCAGAGATCTGAAATTGCTTTCGTTTGATTCAATATTTATTCTGTCAACACCTAAGTTTATTCCACAGCAAATGCAAGTTGAACCGCTCGCAGTCCATGAAGCCACTTTGTTTTTTAAAGAAGTTTTGTTCCTTGACAAAGCATGATATTTGCTTAATTGCGCTTGACTGCTGTATCCAACAAGACCGACTTTATTATTTTCCCCCCCATCAATAACAGCATCAATAAAGGCATTGTTTGCTTGCTTTGCAAGACCGATTTTATCTTCCCATGTTCCTCCGCAGGTTGTGCAAGTTGAATTGGTTCCGCAAAATCCATTAAAAAAACAGCACCAAAAACCTGCTCCAGAACAACTTGGTGCCATACTCCCTGATAAATCTGTGACAGAAAAAACATCTGCGTTTAAACTTGAGTTTACAATATGAGACACATTTTCTAAACCCAATCTAAACGGAATTGTTTTATCATTCATTGTAGCATAATTTAATAAATTGCTTAATTGTGAATTTGAAATTGTTATCTCTTGATTTGTTCCGTTTCCATTGTAGACAGAAGTATTTCCAATGTTTAGGAAAAGATTATAATCACTATTGTAATGCAGGAAGATTTCCATTTCATTTAGTGTTCCTGGAACATAGAAACTATCGTAAATATTAATTAATCCTTGTATGCCAGGAAAGAAATATTTGTTTTGACTCTGGAGATGTTCTGAATAGTTGTAAATTACTTTGACAAAACCTCCGGCGATGTAAATGTTTTCTGGGGAAGTAAAATAGAGATAATTATTTCCTGAAACAAAACCTTGGTTTAGTGCAATTTCAATTGGGGCTTCAGAAGATGGGGCATATGCCGTTGGGGTGTTATTGTTTACAGATAAATTAAAAGTTCCTGAAAAAGATGCCTCTATTTTTGCAGAGGTAACTTGCTCTCCCAGGTTTAAAGTGATGTTCCCGTCGCCAACATAACCTCCAAAATAAAAATATTTTATGTTACTTCCTGAAATTAAAAAAGCTCTAGAGGAATATCCTTTTGATGAATTTATGTTGTTGTTGATTCCGCTGATTATTTGTCTTGATGTCCAAATATTGCGTGATTCTCCTATTGGAATCTGTGACGAACTTGAAATTTCCATATTATTAAAATATAAACCTATATTTTCTGCAAGGTTTAGCTGATTTAGTATTGATGATGTTAAAGTTTCTGCTCTAGGATCAGAACTTGCATAAAATTCCCCAATCTGCTCCAAAACAGATTGGTTCAAATTTGTGATTGTTCCTCCGTTAATTAATGAATGTGAGTATGTGTTGTTCAGCTCTCCGATTTTTATTTTTGAAAGGACATTTAAAAAGTCTGTTTGCACTTCTGAGATTTGTGATGTTTGCGTGTTTTGTGGTTTGATAAATAATATAAATCCTAAAATTATAATCAATGCTATAAAAGCGTCAAGACTAAAAAAATATCCTTTTTTTTCTTTGTGAATTTTTTTTATTTCCATACAAAAAGTTCGAATTTAACAGGTTTATTTTTATAAACAGCAATTCTTGTAATTTTTATTATGTTATCGATTTGGGTGGTGTTTATTATTCCCACATAAGATTTTTCAACATCATTTATCTCTAAGCCCTCCATAACAAAATAAAAATTGTTTTGAACCCCAAGAAGATTTTTTTTAGTTTTATTATCCAATCCATCAAAGTTATTTAATTTTGTTTGGTTTACAATTCCGTTTGAGAGAATTCCAAAATTTTCTTCACTTAAAATTAAATTTGAAGCCAGTTCACCCTCGTAAAAAAATTCGTTTAGCTGATTTTTTGATTGCGAGGAATAATTAAATGCGTAGTAAAATAGCGTTGCTATTCCAATTAAAAAAATTACCATGGCAATAAGCAAATCTAAACTCCAGATTTGCCCGCGATTATACTTAGTTGAGATAAACTTTCCCATTTTGTTTTGTTATGTTGTTTGAGCCCTTTTTTATTTGGCCTTCTGCTTCTAAAACTTTGTATGAAAATCCTCCTTTGTTTGTTGAAGCATAAACATAATTGTTATTTATTGTTACTTCATAATCTTTTCCTAAAATGTTATCGGGAATTTTGAATTCTCTGAAATATCCATCAGAGGAGGCTGATGCAAGATTAATTTCATCTTTTATATTTAATGCAACATTTTGCAAGAGTGTGTTTTCTTTCTGTAAGTTATTTTTTTCTATATTGCTCTGGATTATTCCAAAAAATACTACAAAAAAAGATAATGCTGCTCCAAAAATTATTATAAATTCAATTGAACTCTGACCCTCTTTTTTTCTCATTTTAATCTATATCCCTTTTAATATATAAAGTTAAGCACAAGTTAGATTTATATAGATAAATTCGTTTAGCTGAATATGAAGAGGAAATTACTTTTGGGAGTTGTAATTGTGCTGGTTTTAGTCGCTGTTTTTTTAGTTTTCTCCAACAAAGATGTTAAAGATTTTCTTGATAAAACCATTTTGGGTAATAACTCTAGGGGTAATGAAAATAATAATAATTTTTCATCAAAAGAAGATTCGGAATTTTACTTCTCGCAAAATTCTCAAGGCAATTCTCAAGGAAGTAGCGGTCCAATTTCTGGAGGTCAAAATGCTTCAAGTTGTCAGGAAAGAGACATAACTTACTCTTTGCTAAATCTTTCTCAGAATTCTGTCTGCAATCAGTATGAAGACGAGATTTGTATTGATAAAACAGTTTTTTGTTCAGTTGAGATAAATAACCGGGACGAGAAAGATGGTTTTTTTGAAATTGAATTAAATTTTGTTTTAGAATCAGAATCTGTTCCTTTAGAAATCAAATCGTCAAGATTTTTTTTGAGAGCGAAAGAATCAGTTCTTTTTGAAGAGCAGGCAAATTTTCAGAGTAGCGGTGAGAATGGAACAGCAAATAAAAATATAAATTGTTTATTTCAAACTACTGAAGTGCCAAAAAAAGAAGTTTGTTAATTTACTCGCTTACTAAAAGATAATTTTCTTCTGCTTCAAGAATTATTTTTTTTATGCCCTCGCCTGTTGAAAGATTTCCCTGAAGCGGGACATTGCTTTTGAAAGCCCTTATGTTTTTTCCAGAGCTTGTTTTGGTAGTTATGACCAAACTATTTTCTATTATGCTTATTTCATCTACTCCTTCTGGAAGATAAAGGTTTATTGTTGTTTTGCTTGGCTCTCCTGAAAAGAAAACAGATTCTGCAGAGCTTATGAGTTGCGTTGCGAAATTTTCAACTTGATTTAGCCTTACTCTATCTTTTATTTTGTCTGAATAAAACAATGCAAAAGTTAGAATTGATAGGATTGCGAAAGTAACAAATCCAACAATAATCATATATTCTATTCCAGCCTGGCCTTTTTTTTTATTCATCTTTAGTAAGATTTATATAACTTTCTTTCTAATTAATGTTGAATAAACTATATAAAGTTTTCAGACATCCATGGTAAAGAAAAAGGGGTTTTATGCGGCGATTTTTGTGATTTTGGTATTTGCTTCTGTAAATGTTTTTTTATTTCTTAATAACGACGGAGTTTCATACTCTTCAATTTCAGGAATGTACCTTAAAGATTTTTCAGAGGCAAGCGGAGGTTTAGATTTTTCTATTATTGCTTTTATAGGGCAGTGGATAATTCTTTTGTTTGTTTTTTTTAGTTTTTATTTTAGATTTCTTGGCGGTAGAAAAACTGAGAATTTAAAATCAGAATATAATGAGCTTAAAAATAAGAAATCAAAAGTGAAGACTGATTTAGACACACTTTACCTTTTGCTGAAGAATAAAAAAAAGTTGAATATAGATTCAATTTCAAAAACTTTTGGAGTTACAAATGAAAAGGCGTTGGAATGGGCGAAAATTTTGGAAAATAGTGATTTGGTTAAAGTTGAATATCCTGCTTTTAGCAGTCCGGAGGTTAAAATAAATGAAAAAGAAAAAGTTTAATAAATTTAAAAAAAGTTTTGTAAAACATAATTCTCAGGGAAAACAAGCGGAAAAATTAAAAGAAGCTAAAATTTTTATTCCTCCAAAAAACATTGGGAAAAAAATAAAAGAAGATAAAACAAAAATTTTGCCTAAGAAAATCGAAAAAAAATCATCGGAAAAGTCTAAAGTTGTCGAGAGCTATAAACTAGAAGTTGATGAGGCAAGTGTTGAGGTTAGGATAGAAGAAATGGGTTCTGGTAAAGTTTACAATCTTTTTATTCCTGAACTTGATGTCGGCACCGAGGCTCTTTTAAGTGAAATTAGGAGCGATCTTATTTCAGTAACTAATGTTTCTGTTGGAGAGATTATGGATCAAAAATCTCTTTTGAAAATAAAAGATAAGTTTATGGATGATGCTAGAAATTTGCTGAAACAAAAAATTCCAAACATTGGGGCTGATACTCAAGATTTTCTTGTAGGAATTTTGATGCAGGAAATGCTTGGTTTGGGAAAAATAGAATTTTTAGTAAATGATCCTGAATTAGAAGAGATTGTTCTTACAAGCAGCAAAGAACCGATTAGAGTTTATCATAAAAAATATGGCTGGATAGCAACAAATATAATTCCAAGAACAGAGGAGCAAATTGTAAATTACTCAAATATAATTGCAAGAAGAGTTGGCAGGCAGATAAATGTTTTGTCACCTTTGCTTGACGCGCATATTGTTACCGGGGACAGGGCTAATGCTGTTCTTTACCCAATTTCAACAAAAGGCAACACTATCACAATAAGAAAATTTGCAAGAAATCCTTTTACTATTGCGGACCTTATTGAAAATAAAACTGCGAGTCTTGAAATTGCTGCACTTATCTGGCTTGCAGTTGAATATGAAATGAATGTTTTGTTTTCAGGAGGAACAGCTTCGGGGAAAACGGTTTTCCTTAATGCTTGTATGCCTTTTATTCCGCCGAATCACAGGATAATTAGCATGGAAGATACAAGAGAATTAATGCTTCCTGAATTTTTGTATTGGTGCCCTTTGGTTATAAGAACTCCAAATGCTGAGGGGAAAGGAGAAGTTTCCATGCTTGATTTGCTTGTTAATTCTTTAAGAATGAGACCAGACAGAATTGTTCTTGGAGAAATCAGAAGACAAAAAGAAGCAGAAGTTTTATTTGAAGCAATGCATACTGGTCATTCAGTTTATTCGACTGTTCATGCAAATACTGCAAGCGAAACAATAAGAAGATTAACAAATCCCCCGATTAATATTCCTCAGAGTATGCTTGGCAATGTACATTTAAATGTAGTCATGTTTAGAGACAGGAGGCACGGGATTCGACGAGTTTTTCAGGTTGCTGAGTTTATTTCTGGCAAAGAAAAAGCAACACCAAATATTTTATACCGATGGGTTCCTGAAACAGATAATTTTGTCCAGCACAACAAGAGCTTTGCACTTTTTGAGGAATTAGGAAGGCATACAGGAATGTCTGAAAAAGAGATAAATTCTGAAATTGAAAAAAAGAAAAAAATTCTTGAGTGGATTATTAAGAATAAATTAAATTCTTTAAACTATCTGGGAAAAGTGATGAATCTTTATTACACTAATCCTGAAAAACTTGCATCTATAATACAAAATAATAAGGTTCAAGAAATAAAAAATCCTGAATTAGAGCCGAAATGAAAAAACAAAACAATTTGAGTTTTTTCCGCCTCGTTCGATAAAATGAAATTTAAAATACCATTTACAATTTCTTCTGATATAGAAATCTTGAAAAGAGGAAGCAAAAAGTTTCTTAAATTTACCAGTTCGAAACTTTCTAAAATGGATGATTATCTAAAAGATACCCGTCAGGACATTAACCGAAGGCAGTATCTTGCAATTTGTTATAAATATTTTTTGATTGATTTATTGTTATTCTCGGTAATTGCCACAACTTTATTTGGATATTTTAAAGCACCTTTTTTTTATTTTTATGGAATGGGAACAGCATTTCTTATTTCTGGATTTATTTTTATTAATCAGGTTAGTTATCCCAGAGCTTATTCAGCCAATAAAGCGAGAAATGTTGAAAAAAATTTAATTTCTGTTCTGCAGGATATGCTTGTGCAGTTAAATTCTGGGATTCCCCTTTTTAGCATAATTTCTAATATCTCAAATTCAGATTATGGTGGAGTCAGTGAAGAGTTTAAAAGAATTGCAAAAGAAATAAGTGCAGGAACTCCTCAGATAGAAGCAATAGAAGAGCATGGAAAAATTACAAATTCTAAATATCTGAAAAGAGTCCTTTGGCAAATCAGCAACGGAATGAGGGCTGGAAGTGATATGTCTTTTGTTATACGCGAAGAAATAGACTCGTTGAGTGAGGAGCAGGCAATTCAGGTTCAAAGATATGGCGGAAAATTAAATCCTTTAATTATGTTTTATATGTTGATTGCAGTTATACTGCCGTCGTTAATGATTACTTTTTTTATAATTATCTCCTCGATTTTGAATCTTCCGGGAAAAATGATAAACCTTGTTTTTTTCCTGGCTTTTGGAGGAGTTGTTTTTTTACAAATAATGTTTTTAGGTTTAATTAAATCAAGGAGACCGACATTGCTATGAATACATTAAAAATTTATCCAAAACCTTTGAGATTAGGGTATGAAAGAAGCATAAAAAATTCAGGATATGAAGGAGCTGTGGAGAGATATCATAATTCGATTTTTATATTGTCAATTTTTATTTCAGTTATTTTTTCTGTTGCTTTTTATTTTTTGAAAATTAATTTACTTTATTCGTTAATTGTTTTTGTTGCGCTTAATTTATTTTTTTATTTTAAGACTAGCATGAAAGCAAGTTCAAGAATTAAAAAAATAGAGGAGGTCTTTCCCGACGTTGTTTCTTTGATGTCAAGTAATTTAAAAGCTGGGATTACAATTGAAAAATCTTTTTTACTTTCTGCAAGACCAGAGTTTGCGCCGTTGGATAAGGAGATTCTCAGAGCAGGGAGGGAGATTTCTACTGGAAAAGAAGTTGTTGTGGCTTTGAAATTAATGGAAAAGAATATAGATTCTGAAAAAATTTCAAAAACAATTGAATTGATTATTTCTGGTTTGAGGGCTGGAGGGAATATTGCTGATTTGCTTGATCAGACTTCACGAAATATGAAACAAAAAGAATTGATTGAAAAGAAAACAGCGTCGACAACCTTGATGTACGTCATCTTTATATTTGTTGCAGTTAGTGTTGGGGCGCCGATACTTTTTGGACTGAGCTCTGTTTTAGTGGAGATAATACTCAATCTTTCTTCGAAAGTTCCTGAGGCAACAAATTTCCAGACAAATCTCCCATTTACATTTAATAAACTTGAAATTTCTGTTGATTTTGTAATCTATTTTTCGCTTTTTTTTATGGTGGTTACAAATTTCTTTTCGTGTTTTGTAATGGGGGCGGTCAATAAAGGCGAGGGAAAAGCCGGCTTGAAGTATTTTATTCCTATTCTTGCAATAAGTACTGTTTTGTTTTTTTTAGTAAGAAAAATTATTTCCGGGGCACTTTTCGGAGTTCTTAGTGGAGTTTAGGAATATTTAAAAAATGCTTTTGTTTTAATTTTAAATGGTTGAAGTAAAAAAACAAAAGAAATTTTTAAAGAAAGAGGAGAAATATCACAGAATTAATTCCGGGGTTCCTGGTTTTGATTCTCTTATTGAAGGAGGATTTGAAAGTGAATCTATAAATTTGGTTGTCGGCGGAAGTGGGAGCGGAAAAACAATTTTTGCACTGCAATTTTTGTTAGAAGGTGTGAAAAAAGGCGAATCAGTTCTTTATGTTACTTTTGAAGAAAAAAAAAGTGAGTTTTATAATAATATGAAGATACTTGGCTGGGATTTGGAAAAACTTGAGAATTCGGGAAAGTTTTTCTTTTTGGAATATTCTCCTGAGAAAGTCAAAGTTACACTTGAAGAGGGAGGAGGAACAATTGAATCTCTGGTTTTGAAAAATAAAGTTAAGAGGCTGGTTATAGACAGCATTACAAGTTTTTCTTTTTTGTTTGAAGGAGATTTTTCAAAAAAACAGGCTAATCTGGGTTTGTTTGATGTTATAAATAAGTGGGATTGCACGACTTTGCTGACTGTTCAAAGTGATCCGTCTAAAAAAGAAAGCAGTCAAACAATAGATTTTGAAGTGGACGGGATAATCAATCTTTATTTTAATCGGATTGGAAAAAAAAGACAGAGAGTTTTGGAAATTTTAAAAATGAGGGGAACAAACCACTCAAAAGAAATGCATGCTTTTGAAATTAAGAAAGGTGGAATTACAGTTAAAAAAGGTGCAGTAAAAAAAAGCGATTAAACTACTTTTGGAATTTTAGGATAATAAAACATAGTTCTTTTTAATTAAAAGAATCTCTATTAATTTTCATAATAAAAAGGAGTAACGAAATGTTTAAATAGTCTTTATTATTTCTCCACTAATTTTTTAATAGAATAGATTTAATCGTTGATTTTAGAGATTTGCGATTGTTCTATACTACTTAAAAGTAGCTATAAAATGAAAACATTAGATAACTTAAGACGATTTACAGTATTAAAAGTAATTATACCCTTAGTTGCACCCTTTTTAGCTTTTGGGGGCATGGTCCTTTCTGAACACTCAAATGCAATTCAAAAATTTTTTTATGTCGCAATTCCCGCTTATTTTTCTTCTGCTCAAAGTTCTGCTGCAAAAAATTTAGAACCAGAAATTTCTTTTGATTATGGTATATCTCCTCTTGAGAAAGGAGTGCAAATGAGTTTTAATGACGGCATAAAAGATCCTTTGAAAGTAGGGAGAATGTACAATAAAAAAAATAGAAAATCAGAATACACAGGGATTATTGATTTAGATGTTATAAACTCAGTAATTAAAGTTGAGTCAGGAGGGGATAATTATGCAGTTAGTTCACGTGGTGCAATAGGCCATATGCAAATAACCCCAATTGTTTTGGCAGACTATAATCTTCAAAACAGAACAAACTATACAGAAAAAGACCTTTTTGATTCAGAAATAAACAAAATGGTTGGTACATTTTACCTTAGGTGGTTAGAAAGATATTGTGGGTTAAATTGCCCTTATTGGAGTCAAATGACAAAAGATGAACAAAAAATAATTATTGCTGGAGCATATAACGGAGGGCCAGAGAGATTTAAAAAATTTGAATGGGATCTTTCTAAAATGCCTGATGAAACTCAAGATTTTGTTGGAAAGTTATCTTACACTAAATATTTTAATTAGAAAACAAAAATTTAATTTCGTTTTTTGTTTTTTTTTCTTAAAAATAATTTGTATATTCTACTGATAAGTTCATTACTGAAATATTTATAAATAACTCTTTATTATTTAATTAATAAAAGATGATGAAAAATATTTTGCTTTCAATTGGTTTTTTGGTTTTGTTAGTTTCTTTTGTATCTCCGAGTATAATAATAAACCAGCAACCAAATGACTTGTATAATATTGGTGATGTTGTTAATCTTCCTGTGAAAATAACTGCAATACAAGATACAAGTTCTTTTTTTCAGATTTATCTTATTTGTAGCGGGATACAAACAGAAGTTTATAGAGAATATGTTGTTTTGGCGACCGGTGAAGAGAAAATAATTGATTCTCATGTTCCTTTAATAAAGAGTTTTGTTGGAAGCCCAGGAAATTGTTTGATAAAAACTGCTTTAGGTTCAGAGTACACTTTAACAAATGAATTTAAAATTTCAGATAAAATTTTTATTGAGTTAAGCACAGAGCAAAAAGATTTGGTTCCTGGAGAAACTTTTATTCTTGGAGGAAGTGCAAATAAAGAAAATGGAAATTCTGTTGATGGATTTATAGAAGCTAATCTAACAATCGAGGAAGCAGTTATTTCAGGAATAGTTGATAATGGTTTTTTTCATGTCGAGTATGTTCTTCCTGAAAAATCCCGTGCAGGCCAACATTTGGTCAGATTGGAAATTTATGAAAAAGATTCATTAGGTGATAAAACTAGCAAAGGATTTTTAGATTTTAGTTTTAAAGTTTTGCAGGTTCCGACGAGTCTTGAAATTATTTCAGAATCCAGTGAAGTAAAACCTGGAGAGAATTTTAAAGCAAGAGTTATACTTTACGATCAGACAGGCGAGAAAATTGAATCAAATTCCACGGTTTTTTTAGAAGATGCTGACGGAAGCTTAAGAGAGCAATTTAATGTTTTGACAAATGAACTTTTTGAAATCCCGGTTTTATATAATGAGAAACCATCAACGTGGAAATTAACAGCAGAATCAAGCGGGTTTACAACTGATTTGGAATTTGTAATTCCTGAAAATCTTGAAATTAAAACAGAAATTTTTAATAAAACACTTTTAATAACTAATGTTGGAAATGTTCCTTATTGTAAACCTGTTACAGTAAAAATAGGAGATAATCCTGTTAATGTTGATGTTTGTTTAAAAGTTGATGAAAGTCAAAAATATGTTTTAAGTGCTCC
>Ga0210050_1005154_pt1 | contig 10460 bp, 7 predicted proteins | sample CryGey132114_all_FD_185463 | JGI IMG/M metagenome (GOLD analysis project Ga0210050, IMG submission 185463) | Groundwater microbial communities from aquifer - Crystal Geyser CG22_combo_CG10-13_8/21/14_all (SPAdes) (version 2) | ecosystem: Environmental > Aquatic > Deep subsurface > Groundwater ...
TACTCTTGCCTTGAATTCATTACTGAATGTTTTTCTGATCCGTGTCATGTTGTGGCTCCTTACTTTTTGTTGTTTTTGCCACCTTAAATTAACTCATTTTTAACTCCAGTTTTCGGGGTACACCATATCCTTCAATCATCAATCCCCTCGGATTTTCGATTTATTATTGACGATTAAAATTCAAAATTAAAAATTAAAAATTCATCAATCCTACAATCATCAATCCTAAAATCCTTCAATCATCAATCCCCTCGGATTTTCGATTTATTATTGACGATCCCGTGAAATAATCCCGCCAAAGGCGAGTAAAAGTCTCAGAATTCACGGGACAGGTTGACGATTCAAATTCAAAATTCAAAATTCAAAATTAAAAATTCATAAATCCTTCAATCATCAATCCTCCAATCATCAATCCTTCAATCATCAATCCTCAAATCTCCCGAGCGAAGTCGAGGGGCTTCAATCCTACAATCGTCAATCCTTCCTAATTCCTAATTCTCAATTTCTAATTCATTTCAAACGCTCCACAAAAAAAACATCATAAATGATGTTGTAGTTTTCAGTTTTCAGTTTTCAGTTTTTAATTTTGTAATCTCCCGTGCGAAGCCGAGGAACTTTCCCTACCATATTCACAAAGTCTCCACATCTTCCATCAACCATCATCCATCAAAATTTCTTCAATCTTCAATCTTCAATCCTAATTCCTAATTCTCAATTCCTAATTCATTAGATTCCATATTGCACACTCACCCCAACCGAATGATTCACGCCCAGCTCCCAAGCCGGAGTCCTAGTCTTATCTTCATCTGTAACATTTGAATATTGGTAATAAACTTTCCCAAATAAATCATGCAAGTATTCATAACTTACTTCCAAGCCGATGTTCGTTTCGTTGCGTCTTGAACCGTAGAGGAAGGGTTCTGATATGTCGGTTTTATAAGCTAAGGAAATGTTATCTAATCCTCCCTTTCTCAGACTTTCGAACCACATTTTTATGGAGAGTTGAGATAAGAATCTATAGTCAAATTGTATTCTGATTTGATCCGCATTTTGACCTATCCAATGCCCCAAAGTATAGTCAAGGTGTTTATAGGTTGTAGTTGAATCTTTATGCTCATAGACCCATGGATTTATTCTTGTATACTCTGTTGTCACATCAAGATTTTGCAAGAAAAAATTTATTCGTTTTATCCCGAAAGTCATACCCATCCATGTATTGTGCCAGTCATTTTTTAAGATATTTCTGATCTCCGTAACATCAAGAAAAAATGAAGCATACAAATGATAATTTGTAAAATACTTAACAGAAAAATCAGAAAATAAAGCACCGTTCCCATCTTCAATACTTCCATGTCCGGTATCTCTATCTAAATATTTAAAGAACATGAACGGGATGAACATTTCGGCCCGAAGGTCACCTTTATAAACCAACGAATTTCCAAGTGAAACATCTAACCAATCAACCGGAGTAAAGCTTAATAAATTAGCAACGAAATATTTCTTAACAAATTTTTGCCGGTCACTTTGATATATAGGAGAAGTCCGATAGTAATACCCGATGGAATCAACAAATAAAGAGTTCAACCAACCGTGGATATAATAGAATCTCAACCAATCTGTTGGTTTTAATTCTAAACGAATCATCGGAAATGAGGGAGTTTTGCTGGAAAGAATTAATTGCCCAAATTGCCCATGCCCCCAATTAACATAATCTTTTTGAATAGAAGCATTTCCCCAACCCCAATCAAGAGTTAAGGCTCCGCGAACATCACTATACTCAATCCCATTTGGCGCAGCGATCATTGCCCTACCGGTTTCATGGGTGAAGTTTTTACTCTTATCAACATATTTCCCATATTCCCCGTTATCCGTAAAATTGATCTGCATACTGAATGCGGAACCAGATGAACTATACGCATTCACTCCCCACGATCTTTTCATTAGCATTTCGCTTTTTGTGTTTTGAAAATCAAATTTAGCTATTGGGGAAACACGAAAAGTAAAGAGCGAGTCGGTGTATTTGTATAAAAAGTATCTCTCTTTTCCTAAACTATCGCTTTTCATTTCATTCTTAAATTCTTGGATAAACCAACTGAGTTGACCCTTTTCCACTTCATTAAGTTTTTCACGCTGCGGTAATATTTTTTCCAGTAACCTACTTATAGCTACTCTTGATAGAGGTTTTACTTCATCGTGATAGTTAATTATACCCGAAAGTGACATCCGTTCTAGAAATGGATAAACCTCGTGTTCAGGGGGAGTAAATATGGACTGACCAAACTGGGTCACTGTTACTGCAAAGATGAACAAGAAAAAAGACTTAATTGACATAGAGTGAAAAATAAATGATAAATGAAAAATTATAAAGTAAAAAAAGTTAATGGGGACAACCAAAGAACGTGAATAAATTACAATAGAAAAATAGTAAATGAAAAGGACTTTTTTGAATTTTCCCCTTAAGATTTCAATATCCGTGGGGAGGGAAAGGTTAGTTAAAGGAAGAGGCTAAGGTTAAGGTTGAGGCTAAATGAAAAATGGAATTGTGGAATTGTGAAGTTGTGGAATTGTGTAATCGTTGAATTGTTGATTAATGAAAATTAGGGCCGGAGGTAAAAGTTGAGGTTGAGATTGAGGTTGAGAAAAAGAAAAAAGTAAAATGAGGAGAAGAGAAAGATAAAAGATTTCGGCCAGAGGCTGACGGGGGCGTCTGAGGCGGATCGAAATGACAGTCTTCTTTTGTCATATCGACCCGCATAAGGCGGGGAGATATCTTTTCGAGTCAGAAAGACAAAAAAGATTTCTCTCTTCGTTCGAAATGACAACCTATTACTGTCATATCGAAGGAGGCACGACTGAGATATCTTAGGGAATCGGAGGAACAAAAGATTTCTCTCTTCGTTCGAATTGACAGACACTTTTTTTGTCATTCCGAATCCCGAGCGCTGCGAGTGGTGAGGAATCTTTTACCACTTTAAGATTTACGTCAAAGGTGCACAGGTCCCTCTTAACAATGCGTAGGAAACAAGATTTCTCCCTGTGGTCGAAATGACAACCATGAGATGGCATATCGACCCGCATAAGGCGGGGAGATATCTTTTCCCATTCTTGTCATATCGAAGGAGGTACGACTGAGATATCTTAGGGAATCGGAGGAACAAAAGATTTCTCTCATCGTTCGAATTGACAGACACTTTTTTTGTCATTCCGAATCCCGAGCGCTGCGAGTGGTGAGGAATCTTTTACCACTTTAAGATTTACGTCAAAGGTGCACAGGTCCCTCTTAACAATGCGTAGGAAAAAAGATTTCTCCCTGTGGTCGAAATGACAACCATGAGATGGCATATCGAACCGCCCAAGGCGGGGAGATATCTTTGACTCTCGCTGGGAATAAGATTTGCGCCTGAGGCGCACATGTCTCTCTTCGTTCGAAATGACAAAGGAGGGACAGAAGATTTGCTATTCTTGGAAAAAATTCTTCTATTTGTATTAAACTAATAGCGGCTTCTGAAATATTAGTAAAGTGTCACTCTAAATCCGTTGGCTAACGGAAAGAATCTCAAGGTTTATAATTTGCACAATTTTGAGATCCCGCCAAGATAATGACAAATTAGAGTTTTTCAGAAGTCTCTAATAACTATTTTTTCCATCTGAAAAGTTTTTAATGCCATTTTTTAAAATAAATAAATTAGTAAAAGCTTTCGTTCCAAAAGAGCCAAAAGAAATTTGGTATTCCCTTTTTCTTTTGGCATTAGTGACAGCTACGATATTCTCACCTATCTCAAACTATAAACTTTCTTCTTTCGTGATCAAGGGAGCAGCAACATTTTGTTTGTTTACTACCATCATTGTGATGTTTAGAAAAAGTATCATTACTCTCGAGAAGATAGAGAATGCGTTTTCATTGACACTTATTCAGCTAAACATATTTCTCATATTTTGTGCGGCAACTCTTCTTTATTCTTCAAATGCATATTTTGGTTCATTAAAATGGCTAAATTTCCTTCTCTCTTTTTATCCTCTGCTTATCGGGTATTATCTTTTTTTTATTTCTTATTCGAATTTAAGAAGCCGTATCTTTTTAGGAATTCTTTTACTTATTATTTTAACTTCTGTTCCGGTGATAGTGTTCTCGCATCCATTTGCATACGACGGGATCTATAACCTTTCTCTTAACAAATGGAGCCATGTTATCTATGGGAGATTTATTGGCTTTGTTACTCTACTCTTCCTCCTCCTTTACTTTTCAAAGACGATAGAATTTTCGTGGAAAGCGACATTCCCTTTTTTTACGTTTATCTTTTTACTGAACTTTTTGACCGGCTTACGAGCAAGTATTTTAGCAGTCATAATAATCATAATTGCGTTAACTATTTATGCGATCGTTAAGAAAAACTACATGTCCGGAACAGTTATTCTCTTTTCGTTATTGTTCTCATTAACTGTTTTTTATTTGTTTCCGGGTTTGAATAAACAAGCCGAGAATAGAACGGAAAATCTTGTGGGTTACTCGATGGGTGAAGATGTTGCAGATGGACCAATCCAGGCAAGGGAATCACTCTATAAAACAAGTGTTAATATAATTAAGGATCATTGGGTTGTGGGAGTTGGTTTCGGAGGGTTTAGAAATATTACTTTTGGTTATGACGCATTTCTAATTAAATATCCCCATAATTTATTTTTAGAATTCTGGAGTGAATTAGGACTAATTGGTGTAGTAGTATTTTTTCTATTCCTTTACAAACTATTTAAAAGAAGTTTCAAAATCTCACTGCTTCTGGGGATAGCTGCAAGTTATCCATTTATTTTATCTATGTTCTCTAAGGATATTCCCGGACAGACGTTGTTTGCAATATTTCTCGCAATGATATCGTTGCCGGAAGGGAGTACAGAAGTGATAAGAAGAAAGTTGACTGAGTATTAATAAGGCAGAGGTTGAGGTTGAGATTAAAAAAGAGAAAGAAGACAAGAGCGGGACAAAAGATTTCTCCCCGTGGTCGAAATGACAGTCTTCTTTTGTCATATCGACCCGCCCGAAGGCGGGGAGATATCTTTTCGAGTCAGAAAGACAAAAAAAGATTTCTCTCTTCGTTCGAAATGACAACGTTCGTTCGATATGACAGTCTTTTTTTGTCGTATCGAAGGAGGTACGACTGAGATATCTTATTAGTTGTGGAGTCGGTGAATCGTTTATTGTGGTGAGGAAAAAGGGGAAGTAAAAGTACAAATTAAAAAGTCAGAAGTAACCACGCCAGAGGCGGGTAAAAAAGTCAAAAAACAAAGAGAAAAAGATTTCAGCCAGAGGCTGACAGGTGCGCCGGAGGCAGATCGAAATCACAAGGGTTCAGAATTGTGTGAACCTACAGGTGGGGAATTATGTGGCTGTTGACACTGAAATCTATAAATACCTGTCGGCTGTGGATGTAAAATACTCAATTATCATTGAGATTTATTTCTTTTTCTACTATCCGGAAAACAGGAAAGTCTGATACGCGAATATGACCTTGATTTCATTTCAGGGTGTGGCTCGATAGCAAGAATTGTAATTTCACCCTTCCCGGGACCATAAGCCCAAAATATTCTACCAGCGGCAGGAACATTATTTTCGATATATGATTGAAATACTTTGAAGCCGTATTTAAGTGAAAGTGCATTAATTTCATGTGTTGCAAGACTGTTTGATCTTGGATTAGATTTTAATAATCGCAGGGCTTTTATAAGTTTTGTAAAGAGATTTTTTTCTTTATTTGTTAATGTTTCATTCTTAAATTTTTTATCAAGTTCATTCCAATAATTTAATACATCAGGTACTCCAAGTACAATTTCAAACTCCATAATCTATTATTCGTAATTATTTAGATTAAGAGGTTTAGAAACTTTGCCTTTATTAAAATTCTTAATTGAATTTTCAATAACCTTAAGAGTACTTTTGGGTATTTCATTGGGATCGACTAAAATACGCGGATTTAAAACTATCTTACCGGTTGAATATTCTTTTACTGCGTAAAATGAATGTTTTGCGCCTCTGAGTGTCAATCTTTTTTTAGAATCAATAGCTGCATTGTATTCATTCTTAACTATTTCAGGCATAAAATTTCCTTAAAATTTATTGTTGTGGGAAATCCCACAAGCAATATAGTGGGAAATAAAAAGAAATGCAAGGATTGTTTACCCCGTGAAATTCTTTTGTCATATCTACCCGCATAAGGCGGGGAGATATCTTTTCGAGTCAGAAAGACAAAAAAGATTTCTCTCTTCGTTCAAAATGACAACCTATTACTGTCATATCGAAGGAGGAACGACTGAGATATCTTTTACTTTCGCTGGAAGAAGGATTTCTCTCTTCGTTCGAAATGACAGTTTACTTTTGTCATTCCGAATCCCGAGCGCAGAGAGTGGTGAGGAATCTTTTACCACTTTAAGATTTACGTCAAAGGTGCACAGGTACCTCTTAACAATGCGTAGGAAACAAGATTTCTCCCTGTGGTCGAAATGACAGTCTTCTTTTGTCATATCGACCCGCATAAGGCGGGGAGATATCTTTTCCCATTCTTGTCATATCGAAGGAGGAACGACTGAGATATCTTTTACTTTCGCTGGAAGAAGGATTTCTCCCTGTGGTCGAAATGACAGATACTTTTCTTGTCATATCGACCCGCCTAAGGCGGTGAGATATCTTTTCCCATTCTTGTCATATCGAAGGAGGAACGACTGAGATATCTTAGGGAATCGGAGGAACAAAAGATTTCTCTCTTCGTTCGAATTGACAAGCCATTACTGTCATATCGAAGGAGGTACGACTGAGATATCTTTTACTTTCGCTGGAAGAAGGATTTCTCTCTTCGTTCGAATTGACAGGCTTCTTTTGTCATATCGACCCGCATAAGGCGGGGAGATATCTTTTCGAGTCAGAAAGACAAAAAAAGATTTCTCTCTTCGTTCGAAATGACAACCTATTACTGTCATATCGAAGGAGGAATGACTGAGATATCTTAAAAGTCGTGGATTCAGGATTTCTCTTTTCGTTCGAAATGACAAAGGTTCGGCGAAATGACAGTTTACTTTTGTCATATCGACCCGCCTAAGGCGGGGAGATATCTTAGGGAATCGGAGGCACAAAAGATTTCTCTCTTCGTTCGAAATGACAACACCGCGGGACAGAAGATTTCTCTCTTCGTTCGAATTGACAGACACTTTTTTTGTCATTCCGAATCCCGAGCGCAGCGAGTGGTGAGGAATCTTTTACCACTTTAAGATTTACGTCAAAGGTGCACAGGTCTCTCTTAACAATGCGTAAGAAACAGGATTTCTCCCTGCGGTCGAAATGACAGACTTCCGGCGAAAGGACAATCCTCTTTTGTCATATCGACCCGCATAAGGCGGGGAGATATCTTTTCGAGTCAGAAAGACAAAAAAAGATTTCTCTCTTCGTTCGAAATGACAACCTATTACTGTCATATCGAAGGAGGAACGACTGAGATATCTTTTACTTTCGCTGGAAGAAGGATTTCTCTCTTCGTTCGAAATGACAACACACGGAAAGGATTTCTCTCCCGAAGGATCGGGATCGAAATGACAGACTCAAAGGTGTGGGGTTAATTCAATCCAGTTTGGATTAAGGCTTTCGATCAAATTGTTTTTCTTTTCTCTTCTCCACTTCTTAATTTCTTTTTCTCTCCTAATTGCATTATTCACATCTGCTGTATGTTCAAAATAAACCAATTTATCGAGGTTATATTTTTTTGTGAACCCTTCGATTAATTTGTTTTTATGCTCGTAGAGTCTCCTTTCCAGATTGTTCGTCATACCCACATAAATGACTTTGTTATTCCAATTGGATAGGATGTAAACGTAATAGTTATGTTGTTTCATTTTTGTTCTCTAAAGATTTGCGCCAGAGGATTCAAGATTTCTCTCCCGATGGATCGGGATCGAAATGACAGACTTCCGGCGAAATGACAGGCTTCTTTTGTCATATCGAAGGAGGAACGACTGAGATATCTTAGGGAATCGGAGGAACAAAAGATTTCTCTCTTCGTTCGAAATGACAGACACTTTTTTTGTCATTCCGAATCCCGAGCGCTGCGAGTGGTGAGGAATCTTTTACCACTTTAAGATTTCTCTCTTCGTTCGAAATGACAACACCGCGGGACAGAAGATTTCTCTCTTCGTTCGAAATGACAAGGCCCAGAGAAATGACAACCTCAATTTGTCATATCGAAGGAAGAATGACTGAGATATCTTAAGGTTCGTGGATTCAGGATTTCTCTCTTTGTTCGAAATGACAAGAGCGAGACAAAAGATTTCTCCCTGCGGTCGAAATGACAGACACACGAAATGACAAGGTTTGTTCGAAATGACAATACCTATCACCCATAACCTTTTCCCCTAACTGCTTCTCGCTTTCTTTATCAAAATGTTATAAAATGAACCAAAAAAATATTTTATATCAGTTAAAACTGGTTGTTGAGCATATTCATTCAAATATTTAACTTCCGATCTGACTAGTTCCTCAAAATTTTTAGGCAAGTCAAAGTAAAAGGGAGGAACTAATCCCGGCTTAAATTTTATTCTTAATTCTTGAACTTCCTTTGGGTACATTTTATATTTATGAAAAGAAAGAGGTCGTACACCGATTAATTTAAGATCACCTTTTACTAAGTTTATTAACATAGGTATCTCATCCAACCAAATTTTGCGTAAAAATTTACCCCATGATGAAACCCGGAAGTCCTTTTCAACTTTGTCTCCGGTCAAACTCCCAAATCTATTAAAAGTATACTCTTGCAAATATTCTGAAAATGGATGCATCGTACGAAGTTTATAAACATATATATTCTTTCCTCCCTTCCCGACTCTTTTCATTTTGAACAAGGGACCATAAGAGGGATTAGTATCGGTATGAGGTTTTTTCGATTTTTTTGCAATAAAATAGACATACCCGTCTAACTCCGTTGACCCGATAATTTCAAAACCGCAATAATAAAGCCTGCCTAATCCTTCAGCTAATGAAATTGCCCTGTTCTTTCCCTTAGTTATAATGAAGTAAAAATGTTTTAATCCGGGAAGTTTTGGAATGACCCTTCTCCAAATAAAATCAATAAAATAAAAAATGTGTCCTAAATAGAAAGGATAACTTTTTAGAAAGCGAAGATATCGAAGACGGATCGGTTCAAGCCGACCGATGAAAACTCCTCCATTGATCAACCGTTTATTTACTTCAATAAAATAAGCATTGACTCTCCTAAAATCGTTGATCTCATGAAGATTGAAGAAGAGATGGAGATGGTTTTGAGGCAGCACTTCAAGGTTGTAAGTATCACTTGATCTAAGGATAACGGTTTTGGTTAAGTTGAATGAGCGGAGGTCTAAATTATTCTCAAGAAACGTAAACAATTCATTATCATTTTTTAAGTATATGCCGCTTAACTTCTCGATCAATAAATCGTTTGTCCCTTCGCTTACGGGCAAAGAATACTTAACAGAAGGGGCGACTTCAAAGACCGAGCCTTCGTAATCAATAAAAGTGCTCGACCGCAATAACGAAACATTTACTTCGTCCGTTTGTTTTTGCTTCTGATCAACATAACTAAAAACCACAACGATAAAAGACCAGAAGGTATAAAGCACTCCCCCGCCGAATAAATGATAATTTTCTTGCACGGGCAAGCGTAGAAGCAGCATAGAAAAAGATAGAAGCGCCATGAAAATTGTATATGCTTTTAGATATCCCCAGATATACCTCCAAAAATCATTTTGAGGCGAGTAGGGGGGAAATTGATGGCTCATGATTGCCGCAACCAACCATGCCGTTAAAACACTAATAAGAAATAAGATCAACTTCTCATCAAAATATAACCCCTCTTTCATTTGATACGAAAGAGCGAACGCCATTACCCAAACCAGTATTACCAAATCCACTATCATTACTCTGTATGATATGATCAGTTTCCGCTGCTTACCGATGCCAAGTTCAAATCCGTTAGTATATAAAACGAATCCAACTTCGATAGCAACTGAACTAAGCAACGACCAAAGTAAAATTAGATACGAAACATCATATAACTTAAAGAACATTGAAAAACCGGCAAATAAACCGAGCATCAAAAAGAAGGAGATAAGATAGGGGTAGAGATTCGGAAGGAATTCCCGGCGTTCTCTTTTTCTAAATTTGCGGGAAAGTAATGAAGCCAGCGCCCAAGCCCCTATGTAAAAGGCGAAGTACTCAAGATAGTACCCACTAAATTCAAATCCCTTTTTTTGCAGAAAGAAAACCGCAAAACATATCGTGTAAAGGGAAAAATTTATTAAGGCTTTTTTTATCATTATTTATTACCACTACTGTCCGGTTGTTAAAATATTCAAGTGCTGTAATTGTATAAATAATAACATGTTATACAGATAAATGAGCGTTATCGATTTGAAATGAGAAATGCTTATTTTGCCGCTAAAAATTTTATCTA
>Ga0210050_1005155_pt1 | contig 10455 bp, 8 predicted proteins | sample CryGey132114_all_FD_185463 | JGI IMG/M metagenome (GOLD analysis project Ga0210050, IMG submission 185463) | Groundwater microbial communities from aquifer - Crystal Geyser CG22_combo_CG10-13_8/21/14_all (SPAdes) (version 2) | ecosystem: Environmental > Aquatic > Deep subsurface > Groundwater ...
ATCGGATACGGTAAATGCGTCGTGCGTTTCAAGAATATCGAGATCTTTCACTGGGTCGGTAATCCCCGCCATCGCGTATGCCTTCATCGCAGCAAAGCGCGCCGCGCGAAATGCGGTAAACCCGGGGTAATCAACCATCCTATTTTTATAGGTTTCTTGGGTTTCGTTCGGCAGGAGATATTCATTGATATCCATCGGCCGTCTATCCGCGGTCCGAAGCGTGTCGCTTCCACCGTGTATGCCGATGACTTTGACGGGCTGTATTTTGATATTTTCTTTTTCGAATTCTTCTATCGCGTCTTCGTCGGCAACGATGACGCAGGCTGCTCCCACGCTCATCTGGCAACACTCAAGAAATGTAAGTGGGGCCGAAACGACCTTCGTGTTTATAATTTCTTCAAGCGTATAGTCGCCGGGCATCTGCGTATATGGAGAGAAGCGTGCATAGTGATGATTTTTTTGTGCTATTCGCGCAAGAATCTCCCGCGGAATCTTATTTTCTTTTAAATACCGCGTCATCATGAGCGCGTAATAAGTCGCATATAGCCAATTTTCCGGTGATTCAAAATCTTTGCATGCGGCGGACGCGATATATGCATTTCCTTGGCGCGTACTTACCTCGTCCATTCGTTCCCATCCTACGACGGGCACTACAGATGCCATACCGGATCCGACCGTCATGACTGCTGTGAGTACTGCTGAGCCGCCGGTTGCGCCTCCTGTCTTTATTTCCAGGTTAGGCAAAGGCTCAAAGCCCAAGTAGTCATGCATTTTTGCGGCGGCAAGCAGTTGGTCTGAAAAATGATCCGCAAAATGCGAATAGATGACAAAGTTCACCATTTCTTTAAACTTGCGGGGGTCCATTTTGAGATGGTCTTTGACCGCCATACGCATGGCGTCCATCCCAAGTTCCCATGATTGTTTTTCTGGGTAGGCTTTTCTGTAATCCGTAAGCCCGCAGCCGATAAGATATACCGGACGCGCGAGCTTGGGGACGCGAAGATTTCCTTTTCCTAATCGATACATGCAGGTCCTCCTTATTCTGTTTTTAAAGCAATGCTGCTTCATTTTTGCCTTATTTTTGTGCGTTTGTCAATAGAATATGCAAACGAATTCGTTGACCTGCAGAAAAAAATGTCGTATGTTTGTTGTGGCTTTGATAACGGGATATTAAGGGAGGAATGCTATGTATATATATGAAAAGAGATGCCGATATCGTTCAGATTTCTCCACGCACGACAACCACAAGCGGTACAAGCACGCCGTGCGGGTTACTTTTGTCAGCGTGGGTTTAATTGTACTGATGTTTTCCGTATTCGCGTTTTTTGCAAAAGAGATTACGCTCCCTGTGCTGTTTGTGGGGGTTGCGCTTGCGTTTGGGCTCTTTTTTTACTCGCGCTGGCGGGAACAGGTATATATAAAACGGTTCTGCTTCATATGCAAAAAGGATTTTTCTTTCAACGAAGAAGTTGTTGAAAAGATTTGTTCCGGATTTTTCCCGCAGACATTGCGCGCGCATCATGGCGCATGCGTCGAAGAAGAGGAAATAAAAATAGGAGGGACAATATGAAGAAGGGGAAAATCGCATGGAATAGAATACTATATCCCTCAAACAATCGGCACAAGAACAATAGAGACAGGTATATGCGCTGGATTGCGTATATGAAGGTCTTTTTTGCATCAAGCGTTTTGCTGCTATTCTCTGCATCCGTGTTTTGGTATCTGGAGTCGCACGCATACGCAGCATATGCCGGAGTGTTTTGTTTTATATGTGCGGTAATGGCTATATACGCAGTAGCAAAAAAGAACATCTACCAGGATCATTTCTGTGAGGATTGCGGCGAAGACTTTGCGTATTGGGACCCGGTAATCCAAGTGTGGGAAGCTCCCGAAGGCAGACGCTGGTTTAATTTTCACGACCGGTGTGCGTATACATTAGGTATTATTCCTTTAAAAACTCTCCAGCTAACGGAAAAACGAAGATCATAAATAAAAAATCCCGCATCGTGCGGGATTTTTTTATGTGAAATCTAATATGCGTTCCACTATTTCAGGAATCGGGTCAGAATAGTCTTGTTGTTTCGTCGGCTTTCCCTCTGCTATCCATTCCCGCACATAATCCGCCTTTAATTTTTTGCTGCTCCATGCGCCGAATTCTTTGAGCGCTTCGGCATTACATTGTTGTTCATGCTGGCCTCGCTGGGGAACGGTATATAATTTTTTCCCTAAAAAGAGCGCTTCGGCGGTTGCTTGGAATCCGGTGTTAAAACATACGCCTCTTGCGCCCGCAAAAATATCCTCATATGATTCATGCCCTACGGGCAGCATAAAAATATTTTTGTTTATCTGTTTGGGGCGCTTGATATATTTGGAAACGATTATCCAGCGTTCTTTCGTTTTTGAAAATACTGATATAAGACGCTCGTCGCTAAATGCGTGGAGATACGCGAGGTAGTACTCGTTGTTGTTTTTCTTTTCCCGTGCTTTCCGTATCTTGTCTCGTATGATGGGCGTTACCATGGTCGCGTCATATTTTTTATAGTGTATGCCTATCGTTTTGTCGCATGGCGCGTAGAGCGAAATAACAAGTTCTGCCAGGATGTCCCATCCCGGCCGCGGACTTTGAGGAGACAGAAGTGCTATCTCGTGTGATATATGGACGGATGGGATGCCGTATTTTTCGGCAAACCGCGCGCTTATCGGCTCAAAATCGGACACGACAAGGTCGTATTTCTTTTTTGGGAGCGATCGTAGGTCTTTATGCGCCTGGCGCAGATCTAAGCGTGCGAGCGTTTTCCAGTAATCAATCTCTCCTTTTTCTCCAAAAACAAACGATACGCCCTTGAATGCGTATGTAACAGGATGGCGTATATCTAACTGATATTGATATCCGCTGACGAGTACATCGATATCCGCGTATTTTGCGAGTCGGGGAATTATCTCCCGCGAACGCGCTATGTGGCCGTTGCCTGTTCCTTGTATGGCAAAGAGAATTTTTAATCTGGCGTTTCTACTTCCCATAAATGCACCTCTCCGTCATGGTCTATCGTAATGTATGCCGATCTATCTTCTGTCCACGAGCCGGTATTCAGGTATACAACGCCGTTTTCCATTATTTTGCCCACTTCAGCAAAATGGGTGTGTCCGCAGATAACATGCGTTGCGCCTTGTTCATGCGCGTATTCAGACGAACCCTGTTCTACTTTTTCGGTAATGCGTTTCCAGCGCTGTGCGCGGTGTTTGAAGAACCGAGAGAGGTTCCATTTATATCGCATATCAAGCCGCTGGATGTTCCTATAAAAGATGCAGGCAATTTCGGTGAGCCAGGGGTAGCTTGTCATAATATCGTCAAACTGATGGCCGTGAATAACCAGAAATTCTTTTTCTCCGAGAGAAAAAGAATATGCCTGTACTGCTTTTGTTCCGAGAAAGAACGGCATAATCCACATAAGTCCTTCGTCGTGGTTGCCCTCCACCCAAATGACTTGGTCCGACGGGTTTTTGTTTGTTATTTTTTCGTTTTCTATCCAGATGCCCTCGTTTCCTTTTGTCCTTCGGCGGATTTCATCCAGCAGCTTCCATTCTCCCGAATGCAATCGGTTTGGGTTTTTATCAAGACGAGGAGCGCTCAGGAACTTGCTGTTTATTGATTTTAAATTTGCGTGGTCAAACAAATCCCCTACGATAATAAGCAGTTCGCATTCCCATTGTTTGAGAATCCGGTGGAGATATCGCGCTCGGCAAAGATCAGAACCAATATGGCTGTCCGAAAAAAGAAGCGCGTACGTTTTTCGTTTTTCCCGCGTATCCATTGTCTTCTCCTTTGTTTTTAATGAACCGTTTTAAAAATAGCACAACATATTTTTTTGTCCACAAAAAATCCCCTCATTGCGCGAGGAGGGGATAGTTTTTATTTTTTTATGTCCATCTCCAGATGTTTGAATTGCGGTTCGCGTTTTTCAAGAAACGCGTTTATGCCTTCGCGGGCGTCATTTTGAGATGCAAGAAAGTCAAACGCCATAGATTCGCGGTCAAATGCAAAATCGTACGCGATGCTTTCATTAAATTTTTTTCCGAAATATATTTTTTTAAGAAAAAAGTTCGCAAGCGGTGCGGGCGTGTGCAGGTCGGGCATCGGCAGCATTGAATCATTTCCGAAGACATTTATGCTGTCTATGATTCCCATACGAAGCGCTTCTTTTGCGGGAATGAGCGTACCTTCAGTTATCATTTTTTGGGCATCCGGTGGGTTTTTGCATCGTGAGAAAAGATGTATTGTTCCTCCCCAGGCCGGTATAAGTCCGAGCGTTACTTCAGGAAACCCGAGAATGCTTCTTTCTTCGGCAAATATAGTATTGCATGCAAGGGCAAGTTCTAGTCCTCCGCCCAATGCATATCCATTTATATGGGCGATGATGGGCTTGCCATATATCTTTTTGTATTTCTGAATGTAGCGTACAAGTTCTTGGCCACAGCGGGAAAACGACCTTCCGGCGCCCGCTTCTTTTTTTTCTGAGATTTCTTTGAGCGCATGTATGTCTGCGCCTGCGCTGAAAAAATTATGCTCGCCCCGTATGAAAATTGCTTCTACCCAGCTTTTGCCTGATGCGCACTCAAGCGCTCTTCGCAATTCGTGGCGCACTTCCTTTGAGAGCGCATTAACCGGCGGGTTGGATATAGTAATAGTGAAGAATTTATTTTCCTCTAATATTTGTAAGGTTCTGAACGGCTTCTCCCCGTATCTCATAGCCCCTCCAAAAACATTTTTTGTAACCGTTATACTCCAAGAAAAGAATAATTGCAAGGGAGGCAGGTCCGGAATATTGACATCTTTTAGTATATTTGGTATTATTTTCCCAAACAAAAAAGACCCTGAAGATGAACGCTAAACCGTATTCCGCTTTTAGCGGAATAGTTTCCCCTGGGTTAGCGTTCATCTTTGGGGTTTTCTTCTATTATATCAAGCAATTTTCTTCTATATAAGGGGACTTTTTCTGTTATTGACAAACGACTTAAAATATGTAATAATATGGCCAATTAATACAAGGTTTTTTCTGATGACAAAAACGGCAATTTCCATAGTCGTACCGACGCTGAATGAAGAAGGAAATGTTCGGCCTCTGGTTGAGCGTATCCATAGTGCATTGGGGCCTCATAGAATATCATATGAGGTTATTTTTATTGATGATCATTCTACCGACGAAACACGCGAGCGGATAAAAGAACTTGCTCTTACATATCCGGTGCAGCTTCATATAAAAAAGGGAAGACCCGGAAAGGCATTTTCATTGCTTGAGGGATTCGCGTACGCATCATATGAGCTTACTTGTATGATAGATGCCGATCTCCAGTATATTCCTGAATGCATACCGGGCATGATGCAGACGATACAGGGGGGTGAGGTCGACATTGTTGTTGCTGATCGTATAGAAAAAGATTTGAGCATTATGCGCAAAATTGCCAGCAAGACATTCCGCTTTGTATTTGGCCGCGTACTTCATGGGTTTTCGTGTGACGTGCAGTCGGGCCTAAAAGTATTCCGCACGCAAGTCATAAAAGAAATCACCATAGACCCGTCACCATGGACATTTGATCTCGAATTTTTAATAAACGCGCGCGAAGCAGGATATCGTATCGGAACCATTGATTTTATATTCCAGGAGCGCGCGGAAGGTGAATCAAAAATACACATGCTCTCAGCGATGGCGGAAATCGGATGGAATGCGTTCGCGTTGAAATTTCGTAAGAAAAAACCATTCAGGATTCTTGCCGAAAACCCGCCTTCTATGATCGGTGCGGGCTATGCGTACAAAGGAAAGCGTTTTATCACGCACAGCACATTACCGTATTCCAGGTCTGCCATTATTACAACAACATTTTGGCAGAAGGTGGTCATGGCATTCGTGCTTATATTGCTTGCCGGCGCCTTTATTATGTCGCCTTTGTATGCGGCCATTGGTCTTATGGCGTGCTTGTCAGCGCTCTATTTTTTTGATGTGTTTTTCAATCTTTTTTTGGTTGCGCGAAGCTTGCGCACTCCCCCCGAGATAGTATTTTCAGATGACCAATTGTCTTGTGTGTCTGAAAAAGACCTTCCTGTTTATACGGTGCTTTGCCCGCTATATAAAGAAGCAAAAATTCTTCCCGGCTTCTTGGAGGCGATGGGCGCGCTTGATTGGCCGAAAGACAAGTTAGATGTGCTGTTACTTCTTGAAGAAAATGATACGGAAACAATCCAGGTAGCCGGGTCTATGAACCTTCCGTCCTATGTGCGGACCATTATTGTTCCGCATTCGGAACCAAAGACAAAGCCAAAGGCATGCAATTACGGGATTTCTCTTGCTCGTGGGGAATATTTAGTTATTTATGACGCCGAAGACATTCCCGAACCAAAGCAATTGAAGAAAGCATTTCTTGGCTTTCGGCAAGTTTCCACCCAGGTAAAATGCCTTCAGGGGAAGTTAAATTATTATAATCACAACCAAAACCTGTTAACGCGCCTGTTTACTGCGGAATATTCGTTGTGGTTTGATGTTGTCCTTCCCGGATTGCAGTCGGTAAATACATATATTCCGCTTGGAGGAACAAGCAATCACTTTCGCGCGCAAGATCTTCGCGAGCTCGGCGGGTGGGACCCGTTTAATGTAACCGAGGATTGTGATCTGGGCGCTCGTTTATTCCGCCATGGGTACCGCACGGCAATTATTGATTCAATAACATATGAAGAGGCGAATAGTAACGCGTGGAATTGGGTGCGTCAGCGTTCGCGGTGGATAAAAGGATATATTCAAAGCTATCTTGTGCATATGCGCAACCCATTTGCGTTTTGGAAAACAACAGGAGGACACATGTTCTTATTCCAGTTGAATGTAGGAGGAAAGGTTGCGTTTATGCTTATCAACCCAATCTTATGGGTCGCTACTATTTCGTATTTTGCGTTATATGCTCTTGTTGGGTCTACTATTGAGTCGATCTATCCGTCCGTTATTTTTTATATGGCCGGATTTTCTCTTATCTTTGGAAATTTTCTTTATTTTTATTATTACATGATCGGATGCGCAAAGCGCGGTCATTGGTCGGTAATCAAATATGTGTTTCTTATTCCTGTATACTGGTTCTTTATGAGCGTTGCCGCGGTTATGGCTCTCTGGCAGCTCATGGTAAAGCCTCACTTTTGGGAAAAAACAGTACACGGGCTTCATTTAAAAAAGACAAAAAATGGACCAAAAACGCAAACAGCCTCCAATACAATCCCCGCTCTTTCTGCTTCTGAAGAAAACCCTTTTCGTAATAATTTGCCATGGGTAAGTCCTCCGATGTATGTAGGGGTTTTGCATTTTGCGTCTCCCTGGCTTCGGGCAATAGAACGCGCTTGGTCATTGGTATATGCGCATGTCGTTGCTCCTGACCAAATGTTATTTGTACAAAGAATGCTTGCGCTTGTGGTGGCGCGTATCCGCATTCTTGGGTCAGGCGGATTACACGCGATAAGCCAGCACCTCCCCAGATCGTGGGGACATGCGCTTTCAGGCGCCACGTTTCTTGTTGCCGCCATGATGGCTTCAAATGCTATAAACTTTTTCTTTAATGCATTTTTAGGGCGCGTGCTTAATTTTGAAGAACTCGGCGTGGTGATCTTTGTGAATACGATTTGGTCTATCTCTCTTATTTTTATGACTGCGTTGTCCACGACCGTAAATCACAAAAGCGCATTTTTACATGCGGAGAAAAAAGAACAATATATTTCTTCGTTTGTGTCGTCAGTTATTACGCGGAGCATTATTATTGCCGGAGGTATTTCCATTGTGTGGCTTATTGCGTCTTCTTTTCTTGCAGACTTCTTCAATATAGGAAACATATCAGTGTTCATTCTGTTTACGCCGGTGTTTTCATTCGGCATTCTCGCATCAATCGGGCGCGGATATCTTAAGGGGAGGCTTTTGTTTGCTGCAGTGGGCATTGTTTCATTACTTGAAGCACTAATAAAGTTTTTAAGCGCGGCTTTGTTTGTATACGCTGACGCTCATGAATTGGTATATCTTTCTATTCCCATATCTATCGCGCTTTCCGCTGTTGTGGCGACCATCATTATGGCTCGCACGATGGACCATGCGCCAAATGAGACGCAGTATAAGCGCCAGGAGTTTCCAGGCGCGTTTTTCGGCGCAGCTCTTCTTACTGGGCTTTCAGCGACTTTATTTTTATCGATAGATATTGTTTTGGTAAAACACTTCTTGCCTCCCCAAGCAGCCGGGGAATATGCGCTCCTTTCTCTTATTGGAAAAATCATATATTTCCTTGGCGCGCTCCCAACGGTGTTTATGATTACTCTTGTGTCTCGAGAAGAAGGATTGCGAGAAGATACTAAAAAGACATTCCACATATTATTTGGCGCAACCGCAATTTTTAGCGCTATCGGATTTATATTACTTGGTCCGCTTGGCTCTTTTTTTGCGCCGCTTCTTTTTGGCGCGAAGGCGCTTGCTGTACTTCCATATGTAACAACGTATGGACTTGCGATAGCTCTCTTTACCGTTGTTAATTCGCTTGTCATGTACAATCTGGCGTTAAAAAAATATAGATATGCTGTTGTTGCGTTTGCGTTTGCGCTAGTTATGGCTGCTGGAATAAGTGCGTATCACAGCTCTATTGCCGAAATTGTGCGCATTATTTTTATATCAAGTGCTGTTGGAAGCGCGGCTGTAAGCATAATGCATGTTGCAGAAACATATCTGCGGTTTGTGGGGCAGGCAGTGCGTGATTTGTTTGGCGTATTCTTTGGACGGATACTGGTGCCGCCGTTCAAAGCGGGACGGAAACGTATACTTGTATTTAATTGGCGCGACATGAAGCATGTATTTGCCGGTGGCGCCGAGCTTTATATTGAGCAGCTCGCGCGTAATTGGGTAAAAGAGGGTCACGCAGTAACACTTTTTTGCGGGAACGATGGAAAGAATAAGGGAGAAGAAATGGTTGAGGGCGTCCATATAGTGCGTCGAGGAGGGTTTTATACGGTGTACGCGTTTGCGCTGTTATATTATATATTCCGATTTCGTGGCAAATACGACATGATTGTTGATTGTCATAACGGGATTCCGTTCTTTACGCCTATATATGCGGGCGTGCCCATATATTGTTTGATGCATCACGTTCATCAGGATGTATTTCGCCATTCGCTTATTGCGCCGCTTTCCATGTTCGCGCGTTTCTTAGAAAAAGACATGATGCCGTTCGTATACCGCAATATCCGTTTTATCACGGTGTCTGAATCAAGCAGGCACGATATTCAACAGCTGGGCTTCAAAGTAAAAAGCGTTGAGGTGGTCCATCCCGGTATTGATCCGCATGCTCTACACACAGCAGAAAAATCAGAGGTTCCGATGGTGCTCTATCTCGGGCGGTTGAAGGCATATAAATCGATCGATGTCTTATTGCGCGCATTTAAAATCGTGTTAGAAGACATTCCGGATGCGAGGCTTGTCATTGCGGGGTCTGGTGAAGAAGAGGGGTATCTCAAGCGTCTTACTGTTGATCTGGGGTTGAGCCGCGCGGTTGAATTTAAAGGGCGCGTGTCCGAAGAGAAAAAAATCCGTTTGCTTCAAAGGGCGTGGGTTATGGTGAATCCGTCTCTTATGGAGGGGTGGGGAATCACTACAATAGAGGCGAATGCCTGCGGAACACCCATTGTTGCGTCTGATGTGCCGGGTCTTCGTGACTCAGTAAAAAACGCAGATACTGGATATCTTGTTTCATATGGGAGCAGCAAGGAATTTGCGGAACGGATAGGGCTCATTATGCGTGACAGAAAGTTGCGCAATGTCATGAGCGGCAATGCTGTTGCATGGGCGAAGAATTTTGACTGGAGAAGGTCAAGCAATACATTTTTATCAATTATTAATCCGTAATCATGGAAACGAACGATACGAAAAACACGAAAGTGGTCATATTGGCTGGGGGATACGGAACGCGAATCAGCGAAGAAACCGCGGTCCGTCCCAAGCCGATGGTAGAAATAGGCGGAAAACCTATCTTGTGGCACATCATGAAGATGTATGCTCATTTTGGATATAAAGATTTTGTAATCTTGTGCGGATATAAGTCGGATGTTATCAAGGACTATTTTTCCAATTATTTTCTCCGTAAGTCCGATGTAACGATTGATGTACTCAATCAAAAATTGGAAGTTATTAAAAACGGCATTGAAGACTGGCGCGTAACGCTTATTGATACTGGAGAAAAAACGCTCACAGGAGGACGACTAAAGCGCGCGCGCGAGTATATAGGGGACGATACATTCTTAATGACATACGGGGACGGCGTAAGTAATGTGGATGTGCTAGCGCTTGTTGATTTTCATAAAAACGAAAAGGCGCTCGTAACGGTGACCGCGGTAAAATCGCCCGGGCGGTTCGGGACATTTCATTTAAAGAAAGGCCAAACGCGCATTAAAAATTT
>Ga0210050_1005167_pt1 | contig 10438 bp, 10 predicted proteins | sample CryGey132114_all_FD_185463 | JGI IMG/M metagenome (GOLD analysis project Ga0210050, IMG submission 185463) | Groundwater microbial communities from aquifer - Crystal Geyser CG22_combo_CG10-13_8/21/14_all (SPAdes) (version 2) | ecosystem: Environmental > Aquatic > Deep subsurface > Groundwater ...
TATTAGCTTTTTCGAGCTTGGTTATGAATTATGACATTAAAATTTTAATTGTTGAAGATCTTTTAACGACCCGTTTGTTTCTGCGCAGGACATTAAAAAAACTGGGCTATACGAATGTGGTTTTGAGTCCGGATGGGGAGGCGGCGTTAGAAGAGCTGGGACGAAGTTCTTTTGATCTCATTATTTCTGACTGGCATATGCCCAAGATGGATGGCCTGGATTTTTTTAAAGCGCTGAGCAAAAATCCTAAATGGAATGATATTCCTTTTTTGTTGATCACTGCCGAAAAAGAGCGCGAAAAAGTTATTGAGGCTGTGCAGGCGGGTATTAAACAATATCTGGTGAAGCCTGTTGAGCCGGAAAAATTAAGCAATAAAATTAAACAAGTGGTTTTTGGGGGGGCGGCTTAAAACAACCACCAGCACACCCCCCGATTAAAACCGCTTTCTTCCCCTTATTTTTATAATCCCGCATCCTTTTTGATGGCGGCGGCCTTATCTGTTTTTTCCCAAGTGAATGAACTTTCTTTTCTGCCAAAATGTCCATAAGCCGCAGTTGCCAGATAGCGGGGCTTTAAGAGATCCAGGGTCTTAACAATGCCAGCAGGCTTGAGGTTGAAGTGGGAGCGGACCAAATCTTCCAGGATAGCCGGGTTAACTTTATGCGTTCCAAAGGTTTCCACGCAAATGGAAACAGGATCGGCAACTCCAATAGCGTAGGCCAATTGAACTTCACAGCGGTTAGCCACTTTGGCCGCAACCAGGTTTTTGGCGATATACCGGGCCATGTAAGCCGCGGAGCGGTCGACCTTGGATGGATCTTTTCCTGAAAAGGCACCTCCACCATGACGAGCGAACCCACCATAGGTATCGACAATAATTTTTCTTCCTGTTAAACCACAATCTCCGTGCGGACCACCAACAACAAAACGTCCGGTTGGGTTGATATGGATTTTCATTTTTTTATGTTGCAGTTTTTTGGGAACGACTTTTTCGATCACGAGTTCTGTGATTTCAGACCGCAATTGTTTGTTGGTCACGCTAGGGGCATGTTGAGTCGAAATGACGATTGTTTCCACGCATACGGGTTTGTTGTTCTCATACCTGATAGAGACTTGGGATTTACTGTCGGGTCTCAAATAGGGGAGGGTGCCTTTTTTCCTTAACTCAGAAAGTTTGCGCACCAGTTTATGGGAATACATAATGGGTGCTGGCATCAATTCAGGAGTTTCATCGCTGGCATAGCCGAACATCATTCCCTGGTCACCCGCACCTTGCTCATGTTTGTCATCGTTTACCCCTTGAGCGATATCTCCAGATTGCTCATCAAGAGCAACCATTACTCCACAGGTTTCAAAATCAAAACCCATATCGGAGTGGGAGAATCCGATATTTTTTATTGTGTTTCTGACAATTTTAGGGATTTCCACATAACAATTCGTTGTGATTTCTCCGGCGATCACAGCAAAACCGGTGGTGATCAATGTTTCACAGGCAACTCTTGCTTTGGGGTCCTTTTCGAGAATTGCGTCCAGAATGGAGTCGGAAACCTGGTCTGCTATTTTGTCGGGATGTCCTTCGGACACAGATTCAGAGGTGAACAAAAAATTTCCTGGGTTCATTAATGTTTCCCTTTTTTTAGAAGATTAGAAAATAAAATGAGACAATTTTTATTGGCGATTTCAATTGATAATGTCAGTCATGATCCAACTTTTCCTCAAAACTTATATCCCGGTCAAAGTCTTCCGGAAAGCGGATTCTCATTGCGTTGGTGATGAAAGATGTTATTTCGTCCGGGCAAGTCATCTCTAAAACCTCGTTGGCCAGTTGGCGGGCTTCTTCAAGCCTAATGGTGCGAATGATTTTTTTTACTTTTGGAACTGAATGGGGTTCCATGCTCAAAGCATCAATTTTTCCCAGCCCCATTAAAACCATGGTTGCTATGGGGTCCCCGCCGAGTTCGCCGCAAATAGAAACTTTTTTGCCCGCATTTTCCGCAGACTGCATAATATTTTTTAATGATCTCAATACGGAAGGGTGGAAGGGTTGATACAGATGCGCCACGCTCTCATTGACTCGATCCACTGCCAGAAGATACTGGATTAAGTCGTTGGTACCAATGCTGATGAAGTCAACTTCCTTGAGGATATGATCTATACAAATAGCGGCGGCAGGGATTTCTATCATGGCGCCAACCTCTATTTCCCCATTAAATGGAATTTGTTCTTGTCGCAATTGGGTTTTTGCGTCTTCCAGGATTTTGTTGGCCTGAATAATTTCTTTTACCGAGGAAATCATGGGATAAAGAATTTTCACATTCCCATATAAGCTTGCCCGCAATATTCCTTTCAACTGGGCTGTTAAAAGCTGGGGTTTGGCAAGTGATAAGCGAATTCCCCTTAGGCCCAGGGCGGGATTGTCTTCATTGTTGTTTCTGGAACCACCGAATTGTTTGTCCATCCCGATATCCAGGGTGCGAATGACAACGGGCAGGGTATCCATTTCCTGCGCGACTTGTTTGAAATTTTCATAGAGTTTCCGTTCATCTGGTAAAACTGCGGCTGTCAAGTAAAGGAACTCAGTGCGGTAAAGTCCTACACCTTCGACTCCAAACTTATAAAGAGATTTAACTTCCTGATTTGACTCAATATTGGCCAGAAGTTGGACATGGTGCCCATCCAGGGTTTCTGCCGACTGGTGGATATTTGACAATAATCTTTCTTCATATTTCCGGTAGTTCTCTTGTTTTTTTAAGTACTTTTGCGTTATTTCGCTGGAAGGTTTTATGATGATTTCGCCATCAATTCCATCCACAATAATTTCATCCCCGGAATTGACTTTTGAAGTGACTCCTTTCATTCCGGTGATTGCAGGGATTCCTAGTGCCGCGGCAAATATACCTACATGGGATGTTTTTCCTCCCGCTTCGGTTACAAGGCCTTTGACGAAGTTTTTAGGCATCAATATGGTGTCCGAGGGGCTCAGGGAATGGGTCACGATAATCACAGATTCATTAATGTCGGACAGGGACTCCTGGGAATGGCCAATGAGGTTCTTCAGAATGGTCTGAACCAACAAGTCGAGGTCGTCCTTTTTACCCTTCAAGTAATCATCGTTAATGTTATCAAACAATTTTAAAAAATTGTTTAAAGTTTGGGTAAGGGTCCACTCCGCGTTAGTTCTATGTTTCCTGATGTTCTCAATGGTTTCGTTAACAAGGATGTCATCATCTAGAAGGAGGGTGTATGTATCCAGAATGACCGCATATTTATCGGCAATTTTTTTGGCGCGTTTTTTTATTTCGGCCATTTGGAGCTTGGTTTTTTCAATGGCATCGCGAAAGCGCTCAACCTCTTTTTCTGCTTCAAGCTCACTGACCTGATGTTTGATGATGCAGAATTTGGTGGAGTCAAGCAGATAGGCTTTTCCGATGGCAACTCCTTTTGAAACAGTAATACCTTTCATGGGCAATTAGATAAATTTAGAGTCTTCTTCCAGAAGAAGTGAATAAATTTGGCTCGCGTCTTGTAATTTTAAAATGTTATCCCGCAAATTCTGGTTTTTGAAAATTCTTGATATGCGAGCCAGAGCTTTTAAATGTTGCCCTGTAGAGTTGGAGGGAGCGATGACCAGGCATATAAAGTGAACAGGTTTTTGGTCAAGGGCTTCAAAATCAACTCCACCTAATGATCGTGCAAAGACCGTTATGATCTGCGAAATCTCATCGGTTTTTCCGTGCGGAATAGCCACATTCTCACCAATTCCCGTGCTACCTAGTTTTTCCCTCTCTGTCAAGGTCTTGAACAGGGTTTCTTTATCCTGAATAAGGTTCTGACTTTGCAGGAAATCGGTCATTTCGTGGAGAACTTCCTCCTTTTTGGTTCCGACCAAATTTGCGATGATCGAGTCTTTTTTTAAAATATCGTCAATTTTCATTTTAGGGGGAGCGAATTATGGATAAAGTTTGTTTAGTCCTGATTTTTTTCTTTGGATTGTGAGCCTTTTTTAATTCTAAGCGCCTGGGCTTTATCCTTGTGCTTTCTTAACTGTTTTTCAATTTTTACCAAAGCATTATCCATAGACGTATAAAGGTCGTCGGTCTCCTCGGTGCCGTGTACTGTAAACCCCTTTGTCTTCACTGTGATTTCTGCAAAGTGTCGGCGTTTTTCCACATTCAGCGCGACATGGATATCTGCCTTTTCAACCAGATCGTTGATGGTTTTATCCATTTTGCTCTGCAAGTGTTCCCGGATTCCGTCAGTGATTTCAATATTTCGTCCAGTTACAGTCAATTTCATCGCTCTCTCCAAAAAAAGTCGGTGATTAAAGCACGCTAAAAGGTGCATAAATTACTAGAAGGCAGGGGAAATTAAAACAATTTTTTTCTCTTGCTAGCAGGTGGAATATTCAGCTCTTTCCGATATTTGGTGATGGTCCTCCGTGCTATCTTAGCATTTTTTCTCATTAAAGCCTCTACCATTTGATCATCCGTCAAAGGACTATTGCTGTCTTCCTCGTTGATGATTTCTTTGATCATATTCTTTACCCGGACGGAGGACATGGAGTTTCCCATATAAGATTTGATTCCGCTATGGAAAAAGAATTTCAGTTCAAAAACTCCCTGAGGGGTATCTATATATTTATTGGTGGTGATTCTGCTTACCGTAGATTCATGCATTTCAATATCCTTGGCCACATCTTTCAGTACCATGGGTTGCAGGTAGGATAAACCATTTTCTAAAAATTTCTCTTGCAGTTTTACGATGCTTTTTCCGACTTTATAAATAGTTTGTCTTCTCTGATCGATGCTTTTAATCAGCCATAAAGCGGATCGGTATTTGTCTTCCAGGTATTCCTTGGTTTGCCCTTCTTTAGTTGTTTTTAATAGATTATGGTAATAAGAACTGATCCTTAGATTGGGAACTCCTTCATCGTTCAAAACTACATCATAACCCTCATCTGTTTTTACTACCACAAGGTCCGGTACCACATAGTCTACCCCTTCGGAACTGAATAAAAGCCCTGGTTTAGGACAAAATCCCCTGATGATTTCCAGTGCCTGTAAAACTACTTCTAAATCAACTTTCAATTCAGAGGCAACCTTTTGCAGGAACCTGTTTTCCAGCCGCTCAAGATAATTTTCAATCAGGATTTCGACATAGGGGTTTTTATCCGTAAGTGCACGAGCCTGAATCATCAGGCATTCTTTCAGAGATCGGGCGGCAACTCCGGCGGGCTCAAAGCCCTGGATGATTTTTAGAACTCTCAACACGCTTTCTTCGGTGGACTGGCTGATGTCGGCGATTTCCTGCAGGTTGGCGCAAAGATAGCCGTCATTCTGAATGTTGCCGATAATACAGGAGCCTATAAATTTATCTGTTTCGGAGTCGACGGATAAATCCAGTTGCCACATAAGATGATCGGCCAAACTGGCCTCTTTCTTGTAAGTGGCCTCGATGGAAGGTTTTTCGGCATAGCTCTCGATCGACATGCCCCGGTCAATATTGTCTTGAAAATAATTATCCCAGTCGATTTCCTGATCCTGCGGGCTTGTCTCCAAGTCCGTATCGGTGGTGGTGGCGGGTTCTTCAGTCGGCTGTTCGTCCCCCGGACTATCCTCGTCTTCCAGTAATTCTTCCAGGACCGGATTTTCTATGATTTCCTGTCGTACTAATTGGGCAAGTTCCAGGCGTGCCAATGGCAGGAGTTTGATGGCCTGTTGAAGCATGGGTGTCATGACCAGCTTCTGGCTCATCTTCAGGTTCAAATTCATTTTCATTTCCATTGCCATATTTTCTTACTCCCGGCTCAAAATGAAAACTGGTTGCCCAGATAGATTTGTTTCACTTTTTCGTCCTGGGCAACATCCATCGGCTTTCCTGATGCAATAATTTCCCCATCGTTGATAATGTAGGCGCGGTCGGTAATGCTTAGTGTTTCCCTTACGTTGTGATCCGTGATCAATACCCCGATGCCTTTTTTTTTTAATTGCGATATTATTGATTGGATATCCGCTACTGCGATAGGGTCGATGCCCGCAAAGGGTTCGTCCAGAAGGACAAATACCGGGGATGTTGCCAAAGCCCTGCTGATCTCAACTCTCCGCCGTTCTCCACCTGAAAGTGAATAAGCCTTCGAATCTTTTATGTGGAGGATGTTGAGTTCCCGAAGAAGTGCGCGGGCCTTTTTTTTACGGTCAAAGCTGGAAAGCTTCTGGGATTCCAGTACGGCGATGATATTCTCCTCAACCGTCAATTTCCTGAAAACTGAAGGCTCCTGCGGTAAATAACTAACCCCTTTTTTGGCGCGTTGGTGCATGGGGAAATGGGTGACATCCTCTTCGTTTAATAAAACTTTTCCATCATCGGGGCGCGTGAGACCCACGACCATATAAAAAGTAGTGGTTTTGCCGGCACCGTTGGGACCCAAGAGGCCGACAATTTCACCTTGATTGACCTCAATGCTTACCTTTTTGACTACTTTACGAGTCCGGTATGACTTGGCAAGGTTTTCGGTTCTTAGGCAAGTCACTTTTTATTCAGCGGAGGAGGGTTGAGTTTTACTGTTTAGCTTAGACTTTTTTTTTTCGGGTTTTTTCTCTTCTTCATCTTTTGGATAGATTTTCATGCGCACTCTTTCATTGACTACAAACCGGTCTTTTTCCAAAAGAAAAATCATTTCCCGGCCTTCAATCATATTGTCCTCTTCCCATGCAACGGCCTTTGGGGTCCCCGTTAAAATTATTTTCTGCAACTTATCCAGGTAGACGGCCTTATCGCCGGTAGCTCTTTTCAATCCCCGCGTGATAACCACATTCCCGATAGCTACAATTTCGTCGGTTTCTTTTTTATCCGCGGAATTGTAAACCTCCATGATGTCAGAGGTGATCTTAAGGTCTCCCTTGTAGCTCACGACATTCCCGGAAAATATAATTTTCACTCCACCGTCTTCAGACCGCATTCGGTCGGAGGTGATTTCTATTGGTTCTTTATCCTGCTTGGGTTTTTCCGGGGTTGGACTTTGAGCTAGACAAGCTACAGTCATCAACACCCAGAGGGCGAGAAGGATAAATCCGGTCTTTATAGTTTTATTCCTCATTCTGCTTCAATTTGCTTTCAGTTGATTTTTGGGGGGTACTGCTCAACCTTTGCTTCAAACCTTCGGCGGAACCCACCAGCTTCACATTGCCGTCCAGGCTCACGTCCTTGGTTTTGCTTTTATAGATTCCAGAATCTGCAGAAATGATATATTGCTTGTTATTTCCCTGATGCAGGATCATTTCTACATTGCGCATTTTTGTCAAGTCCTGCTGGTTGTTGATCTGCGCTAAATCCGCCTTGAGTTCCCATTCCTTAACCCCCTTATTTTCATGGGTAATTTTGAAGTTCTCAATTTCGACATCGACTCCTTTTCCCATCACTTTAATTTTCACGTTTCCCATATCGACAGAAGTATTCAGGTTTTTGAAAAAATAGAACCCTGCCATTCCGACTATGCCGAAGGCCACTAATAGTAATATTCTTCTGACCGTATTAATCATTTAAATGTTTATTTTATAATGCATTAAAAATGTATGCAAATGGCATACCATGGGGTCAATCATTACATATGGAACTATTAAAGTAAAGTGAAAACGGGGAGGGGGCGAGGTTCCGGGAAAAAAGCATTGAAGGTGAATTCGCGTTCTGAGTCACTGATAATTTTGATGTTAATCTCTAATCTATCCTGAATGTTCAGCATAAGGGTTTCAGGGTTTTTGGGTGAGCGTAGTTTTTCTGCCCATTCAATAATGGTGACTCCCTGGTTAAACAAAATTTCTTCAAGACCCAGAGAATAGATCTCTTTCTGGCTATCAACCCGGTATAAATCGATATGGTAAATGGGGAGTCGTCCCGGATACTCGTTGATCAAGGTAAAAGTTGGACTGCGGATGTAGGAATCCTTATCCAGTTCCAACCCATAACAGATTCCCTGGGTAAGGCTGGTTTTGCCTGCGCCGAGATCTCCGAATAGAAGAATAATGTCACCGGCGACCAATAAACTGCCGAGAGATTTTCCTAACTGGAGAGTTTCCTCGGGACTGTGAGATATTTTTATCATTTCAGGGAAGTATGCGTTTCAGGGTTTCCGGCAAACATCTTAGCAAATCTCCTGCGATCAGGGTGGTTTGGCTTTGGCTTGAGGCAAAGTGATCTCCCGCTTCACCGTGTATATAGGCCCCCGCAATGGAAGCCTGCGAGGGGGATAAACCCTGAGCGATGAGTCCAGAAATGATTCCGGTCAAAACGTCACCCGACCCACCGGTCGCCATGCCGGCATTTCCTGTAGGATTGATAACTACGGATCCGTCGGCCAACCCAATCAGACTTGGGGAACCTTTTAAGACCAGGGTCAAGGAATGATCGCTGGCAAATTTAGAGGCGGTGGTCACACGGTTTTTTTGGATTTCCTCCGTGGGCACTCCGGTTAAACGGGACATTTCCCTGGGATGTGGGGTGAGAACGGTTTCGGATTGCAATTTTCCCAACCAATCCTTATGGGATGACAACGCGTTCAGGGCATCTGCATCCAGCACTAATGGGCATTGAATCTGTGGCAGGACCTCACCTAATAAAGCAACTGTTTCCGGATCGGTAGAGATGCCGGGTCCGACAGCGACCACTGACTTGCCATTGAGAAGATCCAAAATGGCTTCCTTTGCCTTCAACGACAGGGTGCCGCTGGCAGTTTCAGGCAATGGCACCGTCATCACTTCCATAGGGTGGAGTTCAAAGGCCTTTTGGCAGGTTTCTGGAAGAGCCAATGTGCATAAACCGGCCCCGGCCCTTAGAACAGCAAGTGCGGTCAGCCCTGCGGCACCGCCTTTACCTCTTGACCCCGCCAGCACCAGAACATGACCATAACTACCTTTGTGGGAATTGGGATCGCGTTTTGGGAAATAGGATTTTATGTCGCTCTCTTCAGCTTGATGGACATGGATATTTTGTTTTTCACAGGCCTTTGCCGGAATCCCAATATCAATGAGCCGAATTTCTTTCATGACACCGGCTGACGGATGGAGTAAATGGCTTTGTTTGTAGCAGGCCAGGGCAAGGGTCAGGTCGGATTTGACATGCGGCCCCATTAACTGGCCGCTATCGGAGTCCACCCCGGAATTGATATCCACCGAGACTACAAACTTTTCGAATTTTTCAAACTGGTTAATTTTGTCGATGACTTTTTCCATGAAGCCGGAGGCGGGTTTGTTCAACCCTGTTCCGAACACGGCATCTATGATGACATCGCAATGGCGCAGTTTATGATCCAGGCTGTTCAAGCTGTCCGGGTTCAATTCGGTAACCTGGATTCCTATGTTCAAGGCAGAGTTGGCGTTGGTCGCGGCAGAGCCTTTCAACTCCGACAATTTCCCGGCTAACAGGACGGTTACTTGAGATCCCAGATTGAATAAATGCCGGGCGATGACAAATCCATCTCCGCCGTTATTGCCCTTGCCGCAAAATACGAATATCTTTTTTTGTGATAAGTTGGGAAAAACTTTTTGCAGTTCCCGGACGATTCCAAGCCCTGCGTTTTCCATGAGGGTGATGCCGGGAATCCCGAAACCATCAATTGCCTGGCGGTCGATGGCCTGCATTTGTTGTGCTGTGACGACGGGGAGCAACGAGGTTCTCCTGATAGGGCTGAGAAAAATTTTTATCCAATACAATATTACCTTATAACCTTTCGCGGATTCAAATTTGTGGGTTCCACTATCTGCTACGCGTTTATGCAGGCAACGGGCATGGTCAACGACCACACCGTCGATTGTTTCAGATATAAGGAACTCCAAAACCTCTTCTAACCCGTATATTGCATGAAAAAAAGATGGCGAACTCCGCCTTTAAAATAAGGCTGGGCGACAACTCAAAGAAAGGAATTCGCCGTGACAGATTGTATCCTCGATCCAGATCGAATTCCCAAGATTTAAATGCCGCAAGGTTCCGCCGTCATTCCCGCGCAGGCGGGAATCCAGTCAGGGTTTCGCTCTTCAATCAGGCGTAGCTTTCAGGCTCGTTTCCATTTCCTGATCTGTTTTTCGGATCGCGGAGGTCATGTCCTCGTGTTGTTCGAAGTAGAGTGCTTGTAGCCTTCGGGCTTGCGGGGAGTATACACAGGGTTGTCTCGTTTCACCCTTCTGGATTCCCGCCTGCGCGGGAATGACGTAATACGCCTACCTTTCTCAACTCATGCAATATCCTGGCTAAACCCTGGGGTTTTCCTGGATAAATGCTACTTTGAATGGAGCAGAAACTTATTGCACGCGATTGAAATACGTTAAACAAAAATCGTGTAAGGGTAGTCTTGCGATTCCTTGAGGGCGATTTCTTCCCGTGTTGGGCTGAGCCCGTTTATCACGCCAAACAAGTGAGGGCAGTCATACCCCAGGCGGTCTTTATCTT
>Ga0210050_1005168_pt1 | contig 10437 bp, 7 predicted proteins | sample CryGey132114_all_FD_185463 | JGI IMG/M metagenome (GOLD analysis project Ga0210050, IMG submission 185463) | Groundwater microbial communities from aquifer - Crystal Geyser CG22_combo_CG10-13_8/21/14_all (SPAdes) (version 2) | ecosystem: Environmental > Aquatic > Deep subsurface > Groundwater ...
GTGATCAAATAAACGACGATGAGAAGCATGATTGATCGCCTCATAATAAGCATGGGTACAAATACCGATTGATGCCCATCCTAGATTAAATTTACCCACATTCACCGTATTGAGCGCAGAATCCCAAGCCTCTCTGCCTCGGGTTAGGATGTCGGCTTCTTGAATAGGATAATTCTCTAACCGATATTCAGCCACATAGTTTTGAGAGTTCACCACATTTTTAATCAGATGGTAATTCTCATGCTGCGAGTTAACCGCAAAGAAAACATAATCTCCTGTGTTAGCCATTCTGCCAAAAGTGGATACTAAAGCAGCCTTATTACCATTACCTATATAATATTTACTGCCAGTGGCACTGTAGTTTCCATCTCCCAAGTCAGTGAGAACCATATCGCTAGAATAAATATCTGCGCCATGTTCCTTTTCTGACAGACCAAAAGCAAAAATATGCCCTTGTTCTAGGAGTTCAGCGGCCCTGCGCTTAACCGCTTCTTTTTGCCCCATCCAGATTGGGCCTAAGCCTAATATAGTCACCTGCCAAGTATACCAATGAGCTAGTCCATAAAATCCAAGAATCTCATTCAATACACAGTTTCGATAAGTGTCCCAGCGCTGATCTGGATTATTACCATAGGCACTTGGTGTTAAAAATGTTGAAAACAGCTTTTCATTTTTAGCAAATTCTAGAAAATCCGCATACCATGTACACTCATAATCATCTTTTTTTAATTGCGCTCTTCCTCTCTTCTCAAAAAAGGCCACGGTCTTTAATACTAGGTTTCGGGAATGCTCATCAAGATGTTCAAATTTTTCAGTCGCGGGATTAAGTAACATCGTATTCTCCGAAATTTGCAAGTTTCGTTATAATTAAAAACTTTATACCTAAGTTATTTATGCGTTTTTCACTTAAAGATATATTGTGTAGTTCATTGAAGTATATACCCATGCTTAACACGATTTGTACAGTTTTAGATGATAGATTTAAAATTACAAGGTATAATTCAGCCTAAATTTAAGACCGACACCCACTTTTTACCCAAGTAACTGGTGTTATAACAAAGACCTATGAGACTAATTCCATGAAATTAACCCGTATTTTAGTAATCCTTAGCCTTTTCCTATCCAATGTTGCCTTGGCGAATCATATGGATCAAAAAACCATTAATGACCGTACAGCACCTGTTGGCAAAATCTACAAGGCTGGCGACAAAGTCCCTACTCCTGTAGTTGTTGTTGAAGCAGCGCCTGCTGAGCCTCGCACTGACGAACAGGTTGTTACTGCTCACTGTGCCATGTGTCATGGTAATGCTGGTGTTGGCGCGCCAGTAATTGGTGTTGCTGCGGACTGGGCTCCACGTGCCGCAAAGGGTATTGATCTTTTATTACAACATGCAACTTCTGGCTTTAATGCCATGCCTCCAAAGGGCATGTGCGCAGATTGTTCTGCGGATGAATTAAAGGGTGCCATTGAATACATGCTTTCCAAAAGCAAGTAATCAATCCTTCTTCTTGTTTTTCAACATAAGGCGCAAATTCGCAATTTGCGCCTTATTTTTTTCTTGTCGTTGTTCTTCTGTGATGGGCAACGAATGAGCACCTTCCCACACTAAATCTTCTTCTGGCATTTCTTCGATAAAGCGACTGGGTTGGCACTGATACCATTCTCCATAACGTTTTCGGTTTTTCGCCATGCTGAATGTCAGCTTCTTTTTGGCTCTAGTGATCCCCACATAGGCCAATCGTCGCTCTTCATCAATTTGATCTTCTTCGATACTGCTTTTATGGGGTAAGAGTTCCTCTTCCATGCCCACTAAATACACCTGATTAAACTCTAGCCCTTTCGCTGAATGGAGTGTCATTAATTGCACTTCATCGGTTTCCTCTTCTTCCTCTTGGCGTTCAAGGCGATCTCTTAACATCATTTTGTTCACAATCACCGCTAATTCTTGAGGTTGGCCTTCTGAATCTGTTTGCATGTTAACTATCCATCCCATCAAATCCTGCACATTACGCCAACGAAATTCTGCCGTTTTCTCGCTAGCAGAGGTTTCCATTAACCAAGCCTGATAATCCATTTGGTGGAGCATATGCTGCAAGGAGTTTTCTAAACCTTGAGTTTCAATTAATTCAGGAATAGCTTCAATAAAGGTGCAAAACTGGTTTAAAAAATTCCAGCGTCTGGTGGATAAAATTCCCTTAAGATGCTCACTTTTAGCGGCAGCAAATAATGAACATTGTAGTTCTTGAGCAAACTTTCCCAAGGTTTCCAAGGTGCCAGGGCCTATTTCTCTTCGGGGCACATTCACTACTCGTAATAAAGCATTATCATCGTCATGATTTGAGACTAATCTTAAATAAGCAAGCATGTCTTTCACTTCTGCTCGGGCAAAAAATGAGGTTCCTCCACTGATGGCATAGGGAATTCCGCGAGTCATTAGCGCTTGTTCTATAATGCGAGATTGATGGTTTCCTCGATATAACACCGCAAAATCACCATAACTGGCCTTGCCTTGAAATTGCTCTGTGATAATCTCTGAGGTGATCCTTGCCGACTCTTCTTCTTCATTGTCGAGCTCTAACACTCTGATAGGTTCACCATAATCATGTTCAGACCAGAGCTTTTTTTCAAAAAGGTGCGGATTATGATCAATCACTTGGTTGGCCACTTTTAATATTCGCCCCGATGAACGGTAATTTTGTTCGAGTTTAATCACTTCTAAATCAGGGAAATCCTGCTTCAGCAGACTTAGGTTTTCAGGTTTAGCACCACGCCATGAATAAATAGACTGATCGTCATCCCCCACCACCGTTAATTTAGAGCGCAAACCCACCAACAATTTCACCATCAAATATTGGGAGCTATTGGTATCTTGATACTCATCCACCAATAAATAACGTATTTTCTTTTGCCAGCGTTCACGCACCGCTTCATTTTTTTGCAATAGATCAACAGGTAAGCGAATAAGATCGTCAAAATCTACCGCATTATAGGCATGTAAATGACGCTGATATCTTTCGTATAAATGCGCCGCCTCTCGCTGCAAGGCATCTTTAGAAACCGCCATGGCATGATGAGGTGCCACCATATCATTTTTCCAACTAGAGATCTGTGTTTGTATTTCCATGAGTCGTGACTTATCCCCAGCAATCTCTGCAGGCGTTAACTCTTTTAATAGCGCCAAACAATCTTGGGCATCAAAAATGGAAAAGTTTTCTCTTAAAGGTAAATGGGCAATCTCTTTGCGGATGAAGTTAAGGCCTAAATTATGGAAGGTCGCTACAATCAAACCGCGACTATTTTGGCCATCTAGTAGTTTAATCACTCTTTCTTTCATTTCACGAGCCGCTTTATTGGTAAAGGTGATCGCTGCAATATGATGAGGTTTGTATCCGCAATTGTTCATTAAATGAGCAATTTTTTGGGTGATCACCGATGTTTTTCCACTGCCCGCTCCCGCTAGAACCAAAAGGGGACCATGTATATGCTGCACTGCAGCGCTTTGTTTGTTATTTAAATGATACAAATTGGTGTCAAACGAAATGAATAGATAGTGTATTTTAACCTGCATCCCTTTGGGATAGACAGGATATAAACAATAATATTCACCATTTTACTCATCTATTGATACAATAGCCCCATGCAAACATCCAATCCCCCCAAAACTGGCCTGAATTCGCCACAACTTGAAGCCACTATTCATCCCAACTCACCCTTATTGGTGTTAGCGGGCGCGGGTAGTGGTAAAACTCGTGTTCTGGTACATCGCATAGCGCACTGGTTAGAACAGGGGATCCCTCCTCATGCCATTTTAGCGGTGACTTTCACCAACAAAGCGGCTGCTGAGATGAGATCTCGTGTTGAAAGCATGATGCATCGCCCCATCAATAGCCTATGGTTGGGCACTTTTCACGGTTTAGCGCATAGATTACTCCGCTTACATTGGCTCGATGCTAATCTTCCTGAAAACTTTCAAATTATTGATAGTGACGATCAACTGCGTTTAATCAAACGGATTCAGAAAGATCTCAATATCGATGAAAAATTCTTAGCGCCTCGCCAAGCTCAATGGTTTATTAATCATCAAAAAGACGAAGGCTATCGCGCCAATAAGGTGACTCAAACCTATGATATTTCCAGTAGGCAAATGCTGCAGATTTATTCTCAGTACGAAGTGATTTGTAACCGCAATGGCTTTGTTGATTTTAATGAGCTTTTATTAAGAGCCTATGAACTCTGGGTGAACCACCCAAAACTCCTCTCTCATTATCAACAAAGATTTCATCATATTTTGGTGGATGAGTTTCAAGATACCAATCACATCCAATATCTGTGGTTAAAAGCACTGGCTCACCCCAAAGGTAATATTACCATTGTGGGAGACGATGATCAGTCCATCTATGGTTGGCGTGGTGCACAGGTTGAAAACCTACAACATTTTGAAAAAGACTTTAAAAATTGTGCCGTGATTAAGCTGGAACAAAACTACCGCTCAACAGCCACTATTTTAGAAGCGGCTAATGCCGTTATTTCACAAAATCATCAACGTTTAGGTAAAAAACTTTGGACAGAAGGCGATCAGGGCTCGCCTATTCTTGTCTACCAAGCCTTTAATGAACAAGAAGAAGCGCGATTTATTGCAGCCAGAATTAAAGATTGGCAAGAAACGGGAAATTGGGATGATTGTGCCATCTTATATCGTTCTAATGCTCAATCCCGTGTTTTGGAAGAGGCTCTGCTCACCCAGCAAATTCCTTATCGAATTTATGGCGGTTTAAGGTTCTTTGATCGCGCTGAAATTAAAGATGCTTTAGGTTATCTGAAACTTTGTGAGAACTGTCAAGATGATAATGCTTTTGAACGCATTATCAACACACCCACTCGTGGTATTGGGGAAAGAACCATCGAACAAATTCGGCAGACCGCACAACAACAACAAATCAGTCTCTGGCAAGCAACCGAGTCTATGCTTATCAATAAAGAACTCAGCGGACGAGCCTGTTCTGCCCTTAGCCAATTTATGGAGATGATTTTTAATCTTTCCCAGGGAGAAACGGAAATCGGGCTTTCCCAAAAAATTAAAAATATTATTTCACAAGCGAGGTTAATGGAAAACTATCGTAAAGAATCTTTGGATAAATGGGAAAGTCGCAAAGAGAACTTACAAGAACTCATTGTAGCCTGTAGTGAATTTGATCCCGATGAATTGATGATAGAAACACCTATGACCCCTATTCAGGCTTTTTTATCTCATGCAGCTTTAGAAGCTGGAGAACAACAAGCTTCTGAATACCAACGTGCCGTTCAATTGATGACTCTGCATTCTGCAAAGGGATTAGAGTTTCCTTTAATCTTTTTAGCGGGCATGGAAGAAGGCTTATTTCCTCATAAAATGTCGATGGACGATCCCGCTCGACTAGAAGAGGAAAGACGACTGGCTTATGTGGGAATTACTCGTGCAAAAAAACAACTGATGATTAGTTGGGCTGAAAAAAGACGCTTATGGGGAAATGAAAACTATCAGAAAGTTTCCCGCTTTGTCGAAGAAATACCTGCACACTGTCGACAAGATGTGCGTTTGAATGCGTCTATATCTAGACCCATTCAATATAGTAAAACCACTAAAGTTGGTCCTAATGGTTTTTCTTTAGGCCAACAAGTCAAACATCCAAGCTTTGGCATGGGAACTATACTTAATTTTGAAGGCGAGGGGGATCAAGCTCGTATTCACATTAACTTTGAAAATGTTGGTAGCAAATGGCTTATTTTAGGTTACGCAAGATTGGAGCCTTGTTAAGTCCTATCAGTAAGATTGAAATATTCTAACTACATTCTAAAAACAACAACAGAAGAAAAATACCATGAAACGTAGAGACCTTATCACTGCCCTGGGGGCGGGAATTGCCACAGCAGGATTAACAGCTTGTGGATCAAAAAATGATTGTACAACTTCTAGCGCTTCTTCAAAAAAAGAGGTCATTCATTGGACCATGGTCACCACTTGGCCTAAAAACTTCCAAGGACTAGGCGAAGGTGCAGACTATCTGGGCAAACTCATTGGTGAAATGAGTGGTGGCAGAATGCAGGTTCGCGTGTTGGGCGCTGGTGAACTGGTTCCTGCCCTGCAAGTATTTGATGCTGTCAATGCGGGTACCGCACAAATGGGGCAAGGGGCTTCTTATTATTGGAAAGGCAAAATGCCTGCAGCGCCCTTCTTTAGTTCTGTTCCTTTCGGCATGAACGCCCAAGAAATGAATGCTTGGTTGTTAAGTGGCGGAGGATTGCAGCTTTGGGAAAAACTCTATAAGCCCTTTGGCATCATACCCCGCCCAGCTGGCAATACCGGCGTACAAATGGCTGGTTGGTTCAATAAAGAAATAAACGGCTTAGCCGATCTCCAGGGCCTTAAAATGCGCATACCTGGTCTAGGCGGAGAAGTCTTAAAAAGAGCTGGTGGCGTTCCAGTGTTACTTCCGGGTTCGGAAGTATTCACTTCGCTTGAACGAGGCGCAATAGATGCAGCTGAATGGGTGGGTCCAGCCAATGATCTCGCCTTTGGTCTTTATAAAGCGGCCAAGTATTATTATTATCCAGGCTGGCATGAGCCAGGATCGACTCTCGAAGCACTGATTAATGAAAAAGCTTTGCAAGCCCTCCCTGAAGATCTACAGCAAATCGTTTTAAATGCTTGCTTGGTAGCTAATCAGGATATGCTTTCTGACTTTATGGCGAAGAATTTTCAAGCTTTAACGGTGCTTAAAGAACAACATCATGTAGATATCCGCAAATTGCCCGATGATGTTTTGGCTCAGTTAAAAATATTTTCTGAAGAGGTTGTCAAAGAGAGCGCTGGGGAAGATACACTTTCACTAGAAATTTATCATTCCTATAAGAATTTTCAGCAGCAGATCAAAGCTTGGACGCAACTCTCTGAATTGACCTATTTGCAGATTAGGGACTAACGTCCCCCATACACCACGTCTGGCAACCAAGTTGTCAGGCTGGGTACTAGAGTGAGTAAAATTAATAAAGATAGTTGGATTAAAATAAAGGGTAACACCCCTTTATAAATTTCTGATGTCGCTAAACTCTCTGGCGCCACCCCTCTTAAATAAAAGAGACTAAAACCAAAAGGAGGTGTTAGAAAGGACGTTTGTAAATTCACAGCGAACATAATGCCTAACCAAACTGGGTGCACGCCCATCACCAATAGGACTGGTGCAACAATGGGGACAACTACAAAAGTAATTTCAATAAAATCTAAAATAAATCCTAACAAGAAAGTGACTAACATCACGACAATCATTGCCCCTACCACACCGCCTGGCATATTAGTAAAGACGGATTCAATCAACAAATCCCCTTGAAAAGCTCTAAATACCAGCGAAAATACTGAAGCGCCAATCAAAATCATAAACACCATGCTGGAGGTTGTCATGGTGAGATGACCAATTTCTTGCAACCGCTTTAAATTAAGACCCCTTTTAACAGAGGCTAACAAAAGCGATCCCATAGCACCCACTGCTGCCGCTTCTGTCGAAGTCGCCCAACCCATTAAAATAGAACCTAAAACAACAAAGATTAACAACAAGGGAGAAAAAAGGCTTTGGGCTAATTGGCCCCAACTGGGTTTATCTCCCTCATCTTCAATGGCTGGCGCAGCGGATGGATCTCTCCAAGCGACCCACATCACATACAAAATATAAGTAAGCACCAGAATCAAACCTGGGATCAGAGCACCCAAAAATAAATCACCTACCGAAACAGTCTCTGGAGGATAATGACCCGTTTTGCTTTGCGCCTGCTGATAGGCGCTCGATAAGACATCTCCAAGCAACACCAAAACGATGGAGGGAGGGATAATTTGCCCTAACGTACCAGAAGCACAGATAATGCCACTGGCTAATGATGGGCGATAGCCGCGCTTTAGCATGGAAGGCAAGGACAATAAGCCCATGGTGACAACGGTCGCGCCGACTATTCCAGTGCTGGCAGCCAGTAACATCCCCACGACTGCGACAGAAACACCTAATCCTCCTCGTTTTTTTCCGAACATTCTCGCCATAGAATCAAGCAGATCCTCTGCAATCCTCGATTTTTCCAAGGTTACACCCATAAAGACAAACAATGGGACAGCCAATAAAGTTTGATTGGTCATAATTCCAAAGACTCTAAAGGGAATTGCCTCGATCATTCCGGGTACCATCCACCCAAAATGATCGCCTAAAAGCGCAAATGCCAATGCGATACCAGCTAAGGAAAATGCTACAGGAAATCCCATCATTAATACCAGACACACCACAGCAAACATCACGAGAGGAATCCATTCAATCATAGGATCATCCCCTGATGCTCAATCTTAACGATTGATTTTTGTAACAGAGTGTCGATGCATCTGAGCATCCATGCCAATCCTTGAATGCTCAGTAAAATAGGCATTACTATCATCAAGCTTTTCAATAGGTATAATGCAGGCAACCCTCCCGCTTCGGAAGAAGCTTCATTGAGCACCCAACTTGTCTGTACTGTATGCCAGCTAAAATAGATCAGATAAAAACAGACAGGGAACAGCAAGAAGATAATTCCGAATAGATTCACCCAAGTTTGAAACTGAATGGAACATTTGCGATAAAAGATATCAACCCGAACATGTTCATCAAAACCTAAGGTGCAAGCAGTCCCCAACATAAAAATAAAACTGAACACCCATAAAGCACTTTCTTGTAATGAAATAGATGGAAAATCAAAAAGATAGCGTAATGCAACCACCGAAAATTCGATAATAACCAGCAAAAAGGTCAGCCAGGCCAATCCTTTGGCCAGTAGGGATATCCACATTTCGATAGGTTGATAGAGGCTTTTTAACCATTGATTTGACATAAGAAGACTATTTATACACAATAAAAACGTTAGAAAAATTATTCATATCAGTAAGTTACAACAGATCTTGCCAAGATAAAGCCAGAAAATAAAGGCGTTAAAACTATAGTGTGCGCCAACTTACTTGCAAGGATATCAAGCAAATTTTATAAACTTACAAAGTTTTCCACCAAGTTATCCACAGTTTACTCTGTTTTAAACAAGACTATTTGGGTTGCTATTTCTGTGGTCCATTTACCATCTAAAAAGTATCCAAGATGGCGGTATTATACCTGGATCGGTATCTGGACCAAAGCGGGTAAATACACCTGTCGCCTCTTTGTCCACCAAGTAATAGGATGGTAAACCATTTTTTGGAGTTACTTTAATCGCTCTTAAAACACCATTAATACGGTATTCCTCAATTTTTTCTTTCTTCGTATCACGGATACTCACAATGGGCTCAGGCACATAGCCCTGCTCCACCTTTGGTCGGCCTTCTACTGGTTCTGTTGCTTTGGAAACAGGTGTTTCTGATCTTTCTTTAGTGGGTGCTGCAGCTAAAACCATACTCATGGACAACAATAAACCTAAAGAAATTTTCCAATACATTTTCATAAACAGTCTCCTTTATGGGATGATAGTGCAAGCTTACCGAAAGTTACTTAACTTACAAAGCCTTTTATCTGATAATCTAGGCTTTTACCCAATATATTTTCTACCATGGATTAATAATTTTATGTCTGTTCCCGATCCCATGTCACCTCAAAAACCGCCTGTCATTTTGGTGGATGCTTCCTCTTACTTATTTAGAGCCTTCCATGCCATGCCTCCCTTGCTCAATTCTAAAGGACAGGCAACAGGCGCCATTTATGGTGTGGTAAATATGATGAAAAAGCTGATAGACAACTACCATCCTAGCCATCTTGCCATGATATTTGATGCCAAAGGTAAAACCTTTCGTAACGATCTCTATCCAGAATACAAAGCACACCGCCCACCCATGCCCGATGATCTACGCTCACAAATAGCACCCTTACATGAGCTTATTCAAAATCTTGGCGTGCCTTTAATTTCCGTACCTGATGTAGAAGCAGATGATGTTATTGGCACCCTGGCGGTTTCTTTGGCAAAAGAGGGGCATCAAATCCTTATCTCTACCGGAGATAAAGATCTTGCGCAACTGGTCACGGATCAAATCACGCTCATCAATACCATGAACAATTTTTTAATGACACCCTCTTCAGTTATTGAAAAGTTTGGTGTGAAGCCAGAACAGATGATTGACTATTTGGCTTTAATTGGTGACACTTCTGATAATATCCCTGGTATCCCTAAAGTTGGACCTAAAACAGCAAGTAAATGGTTACTAACTTATGGGAACCTAGATAATTTGTTGCAACACAAAGAAGAGATTGCAGGAAAAGTCGGTGACAATCTTCGAGACAATATTGAACAATTAGCACTCTCCAAAAATTTAGTCACCATCCGAACTGAATTGTCTTTACCCCAAAGTTTCGCAGATCTAGAGCTTGGCCGAGCCAATCAGCCTAAAGTCATCGACCAATATAAATCTCTAG
>Ga0210050_1005173_pt1 | contig 10431 bp, 9 predicted proteins | sample CryGey132114_all_FD_185463 | JGI IMG/M metagenome (GOLD analysis project Ga0210050, IMG submission 185463) | Groundwater microbial communities from aquifer - Crystal Geyser CG22_combo_CG10-13_8/21/14_all (SPAdes) (version 2) | ecosystem: Environmental > Aquatic > Deep subsurface > Groundwater ...
GTTCATTGAAAATTAACTGAAGTAATCCTGAGTCGGGTTTGTTTTTTGAAATATGAGCCATACAAAAGTATAACAAACCTAGCGATATATCGCTAGGTTTTAGGCAATGGGGTTTTAAGCTTCTGAAATTTTTTGGCTTTGGGGTAGGTGCTAGTTTGTAAAAATATCAATCTGCAGTAGTATAAGCACACAAATATATGGAACACGATCAGGAAAAACTAAAAGAATTTCAAGAAAATCAAAAGACTCAATATCTGGCAACAGTGTATGCTAAAGATTTAGAGAAGCTTGATGAAGCTCGAGAACTGGCATCGTCTGATCCTGAGATGGCCGAACTTGCAAAAGAAGAGATTAAGGAACTAAAGGTGCGACTCCATGTACAGTTTGAAGAAATGAATCGTATCCTTGAGGCCGCCAAGGAAGAAGAAGAAATTCCTTATGGGGTGGTGATGGAGGTTAGGGCAGGGGCAGGTGGAGATGAAGCGGCTCTGTTTGCCGAAGAGTTGGCCAATATGTATCAGATTTATGCTAATAACAATGGTTGGTCGACCAGTTTGAATAATGAATCGCGCTCTAGTGGTGGCGGATACAAAGAAGTTTCTTTTGAAATCATTAGCCCGAAGGTTTACGAAGCATTTCGTTTTGAAACCGGTGTGCATCGGGTACAGCGTATACCAACGACCGAGAAAGCTGGCCGGATACATACTTCGACAGCATCAGTAGCTGTTTTACCCCTACGTAAGAAACCAAAGATCGATATCAGCCCGACAGATATTGAGATGGAATTTTCTCGTTCTGGTGGAGCTGGCGGACAAAACGTAAACAAGGTTGAAACTGCTGTTCGCCTTATTCACGTTCCGACTGGTATTGATGTTCGTAGTCAGTCAGAGCGTTCACAGCTAAAAAACCGAGAGAAAGCTATGAGTATCCTGATTGCTAAACTGGAGTCTTTGCATGAAGAGGAAGAAGCTAGAAAGCATGCCAGTGTCCGAAAAAACCAAATCGGGACTGGAGATCGCTCTGAAAAAATTCGTACCTATAACTTTCCGCAGAATCGTATTACTGACCACCGAATTAAAGTTTCCTGGCACAATATTGAGGGTATCCTTCAACAAGGTAAACTAGATGATGTCATAGCTGCTCTGGCAGCGGCCTCCAATGAGATTGAGGATGGAAAATCAGTTGCGGAATAACACCTGCTGTGGTACTATGCGCCGGCTCGAAGACACTCTATTACTTGAGCGGATTTAATATTATTATGTCTACACCAACCAATCAAACACTCATCGAACGTCTCTTTTCAGCCGGGGCTCATTTTGGTTTCAAAAAGAGTCGTCGTCACCCCACTGTGACTCCTTATCTTTTTGCTTCCAAAGATGGCAATGATATTTTTGACCTTGAAGTAACTGCTGGTTTAGTTGAAACGGCAGCCAACTTTCTCGAAGAAGCTGGCAAGAACGGCAAAAACGTCGTGTTTGTTGGCACGAAAGATGAGATATCAAGAATTGTCAAAGACATGGCTGAAAAAGTATCAATGCCTTATGTAACCAACCGTTGGATTGGGGGAATGTTTACTAATTTTTCAGAAATTAAAAAGCGTATCCTCCGTCTTGAATCTTTAACTCAAGAACAAGAATCAGGCGAATTGGAACGGAAATACACTAAAAAGGAGCGAGTGCTTATCACTCGAGAAATGGATAAACTAAAGTTTAACTTTGGTGGTATTGCTACCTTAACTCGTCCAGCTGATATTATGTTGGTAGTTGACCCTCGTCACGACTCAATCGCTGTGCGCGAAGCCCACGACTTGGGAATTCCTGTAGTGGCTCTAATGAGTTCAGATTGTGATGCTAGTCAGATAAAATATCCAGTAGTAGTTAACGATGCTCTGCAATCAAGTGTGGCCTTAGTCCTACATGAATTAGTGGTTGCCCTGGAAACAGGAAAATCCGCTTTTGTGCCACGAGTAGTAGCTCCCCGGGCAACAACAACCCCACGAACACTGACTGAATCTCGTCCTCGTCAGCCACGTGTGAACGCGTAAATATATATATTAGGTTCTAGTCCTAATTCATAATATTAAAAGTAAATCAAAAACTAATCTAGAAGAGTATTAGCACATTTATATATCCAATATGGAAATAACATCAACACAGTTAAAGGCCCTTCGCAACCAGACCGGAATCTCAGTTATGCAATGCAAGAAAGCTTTAGAAGAAGCTCTGGGTGATATGGATAAGGCAGTTATCATTCTCAAGAAGAAGCGAAGCGAGGCAGCCGACAAGAAGTCGGATCGAGTACTTGGTGCTGGTACAGTTGGTGTTTATATTCACAACACCAATGAAGTGGCAGCGATGGTAATGTTGGCCTGCGAAACAGATTTTGTTTCCAAAAACGCCGAATTTGTTTCTTTGGCTCGTGATATTGCTATGCATGTAACGGCCACTAATCCAAAGTATATTTCCAAGTCTGAAGTGGATGAAGTTTCATTAACAAAGGCCAAAGAAGTATTTATGACTGAGATGGGCGATAAGCCAAAGGAGATGCAAGAGAAGATTCTAGCAGGTAAGATGGACTCATATTTTAAGGAACAGATCTTACTAGAACAGGATTTCATTAAAAACCCAGAAACAACCATCGGTGAAATGGTGACAGGGGCTGTTCAAAAATTTGGTGAAAATATAAGTGTTGCCCAAATCTCACGCCTGTCTGTAAAATAAAGACACAATGTTTTGGGCACTTTTAATCACAATTACCAGTAGTACGCTTTTTGTTTTGTTTGTTTGGTTATTTACCTTCGAGACAAAGGTTGGACATCGTGTATTTTTGTCCCGTGGTCGGTCAGATTTCGACGTCTGGTTGACAAACCTTGTGACCGCCATACATAACAAAATTGTGTTTCTGGGAAAATACATTATTACCCTATCGTGGTATTACAGTCTGCACACCCTACTGATGTTGGTGTTACGTTTTTTGGCTAAGCTATATTTCTCGGTAGAGAAACTATTACACCGTAACCGACTTCGTGCCAAGGCAATCCGCAGTGAGCGACGGAAGTCAGTAAATAAGGATTCACACCTAACACAAATTGCCGAACACCAAGCAGAAACAGCACTTACTGCCACGCAAAAGACTAGACGAAAAAAACGTGCTCTAGAGGGGAAGTAAGGATTACTTGGTTGCGTTTTTATCATAATTCGGCATAATAGCGTAGCTTTTGCAAAAGCCAAGAACCAAATTGCCATCTTAGCTCAGTTGGTAGAGCAACTCACTTGTAATGAGTAGGTCGTCAGTTCGAATCTGACAGATGGCTCCGATGCGAGGGAAATGGGACGAGTGAAACGAGGGGTGCACATAAAAATAACTCACCGGAAAGCTAGCTTTCCGGTGAGTTATTTTTATGTGCACCTGTCTGGCTTTGCCAGACGTACCCATTTCCGAGCGAGGCCATGCTGTATGCTCTGCATACAGATGGCTTTAATCTCCAGGACGAGGCCATGCTGTATGCTCTGCATACAGATGGCTCGCACCTCTCTCATTCTTCTCTCTCATTCTTTATTACCCTAGCTTTCCGGTGAGTTATTTTTATGTGCACCTGTCTGGCTTTGCCAGACGTACCCATTTCCGAGCGAGGCCATGCTGTATGCTCTGCATACAGATGGCTCCCCGGTCAACTTACTCTAGCAGTGGATTGGCTCGCAAGCTCGCGAAGACGGTGGCGGACGGATGTTGGTCGTCTTGCGAGGAATGACGCGGCCTGCCTGCCGGCAGGCAGGCAACCCACCGGACGACGACGTGGATCGCTTCGCAAGCTCGCGAAGACGGACGCGAAGACGAACGACGTGGATTGCCGCGCTTCGTTCGCAAAGACGGATACAAGTTTAGATGAGGGTACAGGCGCGGTCGTCTTTGCGAGCCACAGCACGGCAATCCACGTCGTCACGTCGTTCGTCTTTGTGGATCGCCGCGTCCCTCGCCTGCGGGCTCGTACCTCGCGAAGACAACCACCATCACCATCGTCCTTTGCGAGTTGCAACGAAGTATACATGCCATGCCTGCCCTGCATGCGCAGGCATGGCAGACAGGCAATCCATACCGTACACTTATTAAAAACACCCTTTCACCCCACAACAACTATTAAATTTAACCACTTTTTTTATTCAGAAATAAGGGTATACTGGCTAGTATTCTATGGAGGAAAAACTGCACTTATTGCCCTATGCAACCCGGAGCGACTTTCATGTCGGCCGGGCAACTGAATTGACTGGACGGCGGAAACTACTTTATCGAGTGCTTGAAATTATCCCTGGGCTGGCTTCCTGGTCGACTTTGATCGGGGTTATTTTAATGTCGATTTATGCGCCATTCTGGGCGTCTTATTTTATTATTGCCTTTGCCCTCTTTTGGGTTTTGAAAACTGCTTTTTTGTCTTACCATTTGCGCTATAACTGGATGCGACTACGACATCACATGAAGCTTGACTGGTCTCTCATGATTGAGCGTTTTACTTTTGACCATATTTATCACGTCGTCATCTTACCTTTTTATCAAGAGCCACTTTCAGTGATTGAAGCCACTCTCAAATCATTAGCGGCGGTACGTTATGATAAAAAAAATATTATTGTGGTCTTGGCAGCCGAAGATCGAGCTGGAGAACCTGCTCAAGCCATTGCCAATCAAATGAAACAAAAATGGGGAGATAAATTTGGTTTCTTTTTGATTACTACCCATCCGGCTAATGTTCCGGGAGAGATGGCTGGTAAGGGTTCAAATTCTGCTTATGCGGCCGAGGAAGTACGCACCAAGGTCCTTGACCACCATGGTATTCTTTATAATCATGTCCTGGTTTCAATTTTTGACATTGATACGGTTTTGTATCCCGACTATTTCAATTGTCTCATTTGGCATTTTATGGTAGCCGAACGTCCGCTCAAGAGTTCATTTCAACCCGTTCCAATTTTTAATAACAATATGTGGGAGGCCTCGGCTTTAGCCAGAGTGGTGTCTATGAGTAGCACTTTTTGGGAAATGGTACAGCAGGAAAGACCAGAGCGTATGGCTACCTTTTCTTCTCATTCAGTTAGTTTTCAAGCCCTCTATGAGGTTGGTTATTGGCAGAACAATATGGTCAGTGAAGATTCGCGTATCTATTGGAATCTGATGATTGCTAATGATGGAGAATATGATGTTGTGCCACTTTCTTATCCGGTTTCGATGGACGCTAACGTCGCCCCGACCTTTAGACGAACAGTGGTACAGATTTACAAACAGCACCGCCGTTGGACATACGGGGTGGAGAATTTTTGTTACATTGTTTATCATTTTTTACAAAACAAAAATATACCCAGAAAGACTCGTATAAAAATTACCCTCCAACAAGCCGAAGGATATTGGTCTTTAGTAACCAACCCCATCATGTTGTTTATTTTAGGGTGGACACCAATTTATCTTGGCGGTCAAGAATTTCACCAAACTGTCCTGTCATACAATCTACCGATTGTGGTGCGTGACCTTTTAATTTTGGCAATGTTCGGTCTGGTGATTTCATCTATCATTTCATTATCGTTGATACCGCCAAGACCAAAAGAGGCCAGTCGTTTACGCTATATAGTAATGGCCTTGCAGTGGCTCTTAGTTCCAGCTACGATGATCATCTTCAGTGCCATTCCTGGGCTTGATGCGCAGACCCGGCTAATGTTTGGCCGGTATATGGGATTTTGGGTGACACCGAAAAGTCGCTCTTAACATTTTTTAACATCCTTATGATACAAACCTTTGATTTTAAAATGAGTACGCCTATTGTTAAACCTTTACCACAAGGCAGACGTCGGGTTGTTTTTTTGGGCATGGTTTTTCTATTTTTGGGTGCGGTGCCGTTGTTTGTATTTTATGCTACCGGGTATCGCTATGATTTTTTTTCTGAGACAGGTGGTATTACCGCCACCGGTGGTTTATATATTTCAATTTTGGCCGACAAAGGGGAATTATTTTTAGATGAGGCACCAGTGCAGGATGTGCGTATCTTTCGTAAGGCGTCTTATATCCAGAATTTAGTTCCGGGGATGCACCGTATTCATGTTCAAGAACCGGGATTACAGACCTGGGTTAAGGAATTACCGGTTTATCCATATATCGTGACAGAGGCCGAAGCGTTCTTAATGCCAATTCGTCCACAGGTTCGTTTGGTGACTGAATATCAGACAGCGACTGGTACGCCAGTGTATCTCGGTATGAGTCCTGGTACTCAGATACTGCCGTTTGCTTCTTCTACTCTACCGGTAAGTGTTACTAAATCACAGGCCACCAGCACCTTGGTAGTTAATTCTGAATATGATTTCGTGTCCGAGTTGTTCAGTTCAGAAAACACCAGTACCACAACTTTAATTAAGAAAGTAACCAATGAAGTTGTGGGTAGCTTTAAGTTTGCCAACGATTCCGCACGTGGTGTTGCGTCTAGTACTGAATTATCGATCACTACACGTCTCTGGCGTGATATTTCTCTTTATGAGCGCGATGGGGAGGTTTTCGCCAAATATGTCGGTGAGCAAAATAATATTCCATATTATTTCTGTGTACCTAAAACGTCACTGGCCTCGACCTCCGAACTTTATGGTGCGCAAGTAATGACTGGCGTGGCGCAAGCCATGGAAGAATCATCTCTCTTGGGTACAACTGAAACAGCCAACAGTTCTAAAATTTGTCGTTCAGAAATTAGAATTGATACTCACGGCAAAGAAGTGATTTATTTTGACTTCTTTCCCAATAGTGGCGACTTAGTTTTACTACATCTTGACGATGGAATATTTGTGGTGGAGATTGATGATCGTTCCTGGCAGAATTCGGAGCAACTTTATCCGAACAGTGCCGAAAAAGTAATTATCAACAATGGAATTATTTACGTGGAGGATCACAGCATTTATTTTGAATTACTAACCACCTTAATAACACAATAGATATTGTGTTATTATTTATTTTATGAAAAATATTGGACACCAGCACCCCTTATCAAAGGTGATTGCCGAAATCAATCAGATTTTTGCCGAAATCGGTTTTGTCTTTGCGGAGGGTCCAGAGCGAGAATTGGTGAAATACAATTTTGATATGCTTAATGTACCGGTTGACCATCCCTCTCGAGATATGCAAGACACTTTCTACTTGGCGGATGCACCAGAGCTGGTGATGCGCACCCACACTTCGGCAGTACAGGTACGTTACATGCTTGATAACAAACCTCCTATCAGAATGATTTGTCCGGGTAAAGTATTCCGTAACGAAGCTACTGATGCCACCCATGAGGCACAGTTCTTTCAGTTAGAAGGTTTGATGATTGATAAGGACATTTCTCTTGGTCATATGAAAGGTGTTTTAGAATATTTCTTTTCAAAGTTTTTTGGGGGAGAGGTGCAGGTTCGTTTTCGGCCCAGTTTTTTTCCATTTGTGGAGCCGGGGGTGGAAGTCGATATGAAGATTGCTTCGCAAGAGGGGAACAAGCTCTCGGGTAAGTGGATTGAGCTGATGGGCGCAGGCATGGTGCACCCTAATGTCTTGCATGCGGCGGGAGTGGATCCTAAAACCTATCAAGGATTCGCTTTTGGGATGGGTATGGATCGCTTGGCGGTCATGAAGTACGGGGTTGATGATATCCGTTTGATGTACAACGGCGACCTTCGCTTCGTTAATCAATTTTAGTTACTATGTTATTTTCACGCAATTGGCTACAGACGTTTTTTGAGACACCGCTACCTCAAGCTGAGGTGCTTGAAGAGAAGTTGACTTTTTATTCCTCTGAAATTGATGAGGTTACGGCTGTTGGGGATGATATGGTTTTTGATATTAAGATTTTGCCGGATAAGTCGGCTTGGTTGTTATCCCACCGCGGAGTGGCTAAGGAACTGGCGGTCATACTGGATTTGCCGATGATGAATGACCCACTTCAGGAGGCACCAGCGACATTTGCCGAGACAGACACGGTGACAGTGAATACCACCACTCCTACTTGCGATTATTATAGTGTGGCGCGGATTTCGGGGGTGACGGTAGGTGAGTCACCTGCTTGGCTTAAGACGGCACTGGGGGCGATTGGACAACGGTCTATCAACAATATCGTTGACGCTACTAACTATGTAATGTTCCATCTTGGACAACCATTACATGCTTTTGACGCTGGGAAGCTCGTAGCGAAAGATGGGGTGAATAATATCACGGTGCGAAGTGCCAAGGATGGTGAAGAATTCAAGAGTCTTACTGGCGAGGAATATGTATTGACGACGAACGACGCGGTCATTACTGATGGTCATACTGATACCGTACTAGCGCTCGCTGGTGTGAAGGGTGGAGTGGGCTCGGGAGTAGATGAATCTACTACAGTCATACTCCTAGAGGCAGCTCACTTCGAGCGAGTCGCTACGCGCCTGACTTCTAAGCGACACAAACTTCAGACCGACGCCTCGAAGCGTTATGAAAATGGGATTGATAAAACGCTGGCGCAGTACGGACTAGTGGCTGGAGCCAACTTGATTACACAGGTCGCAGGTGGAGAAGTAGTAGGGATGAAGAGTGTTGGTGACGAAGCTATCACCAGGCGCGCACCGGTATCGGTATCGCTCGAGCGGATTAATAGCATCTTTGGTCTGGCACTGACACAGGCGGAGGTAGAGATTATCATAAAGTGCTTTGGTTACGAATACACTTTCAAAGACGAGATGCTTGAAGTGACTCCACCATTTGAACGGAATGACCTGGTGATAGCGGAAGACGTGATAGAAGAAATTGGACGGATGTATGGACTAACGCATATTGTATCAATCGCGCCGACCCCAATGGCGGTCGCGGAGTGTAATTCCCGGCACTTTTATGCTGAAAAAATCAGACATGCTCTAATGGGAATTGGATTTTCTGAAGTATATACCAGTACCTTTCGGGCCAATGATATAGTGAAGATAGAAAATGCGTTGGCTTCAGACAAAGGATACTTACGAAGTACGTTGGTTCTAAATATTAAAGAAGCCGGTGAGCGAAATATTTCTTATCGTGATTTGCTGGGGCTGACGGCGGTAAAGATTTTTGAAATTGGGACGGTCTTTGGGAGTCAAAGTGAGGAATTTCGGGTCTGTCTCTTGGTGCAAAGTGGTACTAGCTACAAAGCTAAGATGGACGAGCCGTTGGTGGCCGAAGCGCTAACTACGTTGTCCGAGGTTCTGGGTGTAACACCAGAGTTATTGAGTAATGAGAATGGCGTAGTGGAGTTTTCACTTGATGCATTATTGTCGCAACTGCCGGCCGTTACTGCTTATGAAGAAGTTTTGAGCAGTGAAGCGATACGTTATCAGCCATTTTCGGTCTATCCAAGTGTGTCGCGCGATATTGCGATGTGGGTTGATGAATCGACTATTGTCGAGGAGGTAGCGACGGCGCTTCTCGCTGCCGCCGGAGCATTGTGTGTTCGTATTACTCACCTCGACACCTTTACCAAAGATGACCGGACTTCGATGGCTTTTCGTCTTGTCTTTCAATCAAACGAAAAAACGCTCACGGGTAGCGAGGCAGACGAGATGATGAACTCAGTCTACTCCGTCATCCTAGAGCGTGGTTGGGAAGTTAGGTAGTCGGAAACTATATCGTCTTCGCGAGTCACGCGTGAGAAGCGAACACTTGGAGCTTCGCAAGCGGTTGCCAGCTGTTCTGACGTTAGGAAGAATAGCGTCAACCTAAACAGTTCCTGTATAGGTGAGAAATGTCTGGGAGACATTTCGCAAGACTCATTGAGGGATTTTGTGAGTGCAACGAAGCAAAATACCCAATGAGTGGACAGTTCCTGTATAGTAAGCAATCCACATCGTCCGTCCCACCAGTCTTTGCGAACCCGCCTTTAGTTGCGAGCGAAGCGCGGCAGGAAGTAATCCATGCCGTTGTCACGTTTTCCTAGATTACTGCATCATTCGCTCGACCACTCACTCTTCACAATGATGCCAATCTAATACCATCTCCAATTAACCATTGGACACGCAATCCCAAATTTTGGCTACAAAACCGCGCTTCGCCCTCAACATATACCAATATGCTTCGGACTCCAGCTTGCTTTTCGCTCAAAATTTTGAAAGGCGTTTATGTCCAAGCGTTAATTGGGGATGGTATAAGAGCTCACAAAGGTTGTTTTTTGAGCACTAATTCACCTCGCCAATAAGGTGTTTTTTTGTTATAATATAACAATTATTATTGATTAGTTAGTAAATATGGTAGCACCAAAAGACCCTAAAAAAGGTAAGTACGATGCATCTTCAATTTCTGTTCTCGAAGGTCTCGACCCAGTGCGCAAGCGCCCAGGAATGTACATTGGTACTACTGGTACTGAAGGTCTACACCATCTGGTTACTGAAGTTTTTGATAACTCTCGCGACGAGGCGATGGGTGGTTTTGCTAATCGGATAGAGG
>Ga0210050_1005174_pt1 | contig 10427 bp, 10 predicted proteins | sample CryGey132114_all_FD_185463 | JGI IMG/M metagenome (GOLD analysis project Ga0210050, IMG submission 185463) | Groundwater microbial communities from aquifer - Crystal Geyser CG22_combo_CG10-13_8/21/14_all (SPAdes) (version 2) | ecosystem: Environmental > Aquatic > Deep subsurface > Groundwater ...
ACTAAAAGTTTAATTCCATAAATTTCTTCAGGTTTTATGATAGACTCCATTATATTTTTAATATCTACGGAAATTTTTTCAATCTTATCTTCTTTTATTTCATAAATAAGCTCGTCATGCGCTTGAAGCAAAAGAAAAGCTTCGTTTTCTAAATTATTTTCAACAAAGTGTCGGTCAATTCGCGACATTGCTATTTTTATAATATCAGATTGCGTGCCTTGAATAGGCGCGTTAATAGCCATCCTCTCCGCCATTGCTTTTATATATGGAATGCTTGAATTTATGCCTTCAAAATATCTTCTTCTGCCAAAGAAAGTTTGCGTATATCCGTTTTTCGCGGCATCTAATTTTATCTCGCGAATATAATGCGCAAGCCCTGAAAAAATCTTAAAATATTCGTTGAGATATTTTTGCGCTTCGGCTCTTGTTGTTTTAAGATTTTGCTGAAGCGCGTTGACCCCCATACCATACTGAATGCCAAAATTAATCACCTTTGCTTCTCTTCTCATTTCATCATCAACCATATCAATAGGCACATCAAAAATTTCTGTCGCGACTTTCGCATGAATATCTCCGCCATTTTTAAAATTTTCAATAAGTTTTTCATCTCGCGAAAGAAAAGCGGCGACTCTTAATTCTATCTGCGAATAATCAAGAGCGACAAGTTTAAAACCTTTTGCCGCCACAAATGCTTTTCTTATATTCCTACCGAGCTCCGTCCTCACGGGTATATTCTGCAAATTTGGATTTTGCGAAGACATTCTTCCTGTCGTCGTCCCTGTTTGTAGAAATTCCGCGCGCAATCTGCCGTCTTTATCAAGAAGAAGCGGCATATTATCAATATATGTTGAAAGAAGTTTCTGTAATTCTCTATATGCAAAAATTTCATCTATAATCGGATGCAAACTTTTCATCTTCTTAAGTTCCGACTCGCGAGTGGAACGCGCGCCACCTCCTGTTTTTTTATGATTTTTGACAACGAGTCCGAGCTTAGTAAAAAGAATTTCTCCAAGTTGTTTTGGGGAGTTTATATTAAATTCAATATCTGCGTATTCGTATATTTTTTTTTCCAAATTGACAAGTTTTTTGTGATAATCATTTGACAATTTTTTTAAATACTCGGAGTTAATTTTTACTCCTCTTTTTTTCATTTTTTCAATTATGGGAATTAGTGGGAGTTCAATGTCTATATATACTTTTTCAAGGTCGCATTTTTTTATTTCTGACAATATCTTTTTTTTCGCGTCCTCAAACGATTTTGTGTTCGCGAACTGTAAAACATCTTCATATGTCGGGTTTGTAATATCCGATTTCAAAAGCCATAACGCTATTGCTATTTTTTTTAATTCATCATTATCAAATGATTTTGCTTCATCTTTCATCACCTCTTCGTTTTTGCTATTTTGTGAAACTTCAAAAATATCGCCGACTCTTTGAGATAGTGTCCTAAAATTAAGCTCATTAAATAACATCAAAACATTTTCTACTTTTAGATTTTCTCTCCAATATTTTTTTGGTATATCAAATTTTATCGGAACATCAAGGCGGATTGTCGCGAGCATTTTAGAAAATTGCGCTTCTTCCTCGTTTTTTTCAAGCAATTCTATTATTCGCGATTTTATGCCCGCTTTTTTAAATTTTTCTTTGTCTTTTTTTAATATCTTATATATATCCTCAATCGCGCCAAATTTTTGTATTAAAATTGTCGCTATCTTTTCGCCTATGCCGACAATTCCCGGAATATTATCCGACGGGTCTCCACGCAGTCCTTTATAATCGGTAAGAAATTTGGGTCCGAAACCAAATCTTTCTTTAACGGCGTTTTCATTATAAATAATAGTGTCTTTAATTCCTTTTTTTAATGTATATACGCGAATGTGGTCATTATCCACCAATTGCATCGTGTCCATATCGCCCGAAGCTATTATAATATCAATATCTTTTTTATTTTTTACTTGTTCAACTATCGCGCCGAGTATGTCGTCCGCTTCAAAGCCCGCTTTTTCATAAATCGGAATATTAAATGCCGTAAAAATATCTCGCGAGCGATTGATTTGTAAAATCAAATCATCATCGGCTTTCGCGCGTCCTGCTTTATAGCCCTCATATACTTTATGCCTATATGTCGGCTCCGGCAAATCATAACATGCCGCTAAATAATCTGGCTTTAGGTCGGCGATGATTTTGATCAGCATAGCGGAGAGTCCGTATAGCGCGCCTGTTGGTTCACCTTTATCAGATGTAAAATCCGGCAAAGCGTGATAGGCGCGATGAATTATAGCGTGCGCGTCCAAAAGAACTAATCGTTTTTTCTTTTCTTTTTCCGCCATATTTATCATTCTATCATAGGAGACGCTAACGATTTAGCAATATTGATGTTATGTATAATTTATCTCAATTTCTCTTGTGTTTTCATCTATAAATCTAAAATAAATTTTTTGTTTATTTTTCGTTAGTATGTTTTTTATATTTTCCGGCCATTCTATAAAAATTATGTTTTTGGAATTTTTTGAAATTTCCTCCCAGCCGAGACGAAGGAGTTCTTTCCCGCTTTTAAGACGATACGCGTCAATATGAATAAGGCGCTCAAAATTTTTATCTTTTAGCGCGTAGATTTTTTCAATAACAAAAGTCGGGCTTGTTACCATTTTCTTAAATCCAAACGCTTTTGCTATTCCTTTGACAAAAGTTGTTTTTCCGGAGCCGAGTTCGCCATACAAACCAACAATCAAAGCGTTTTGATTGTTTCGTCGCGCGCGCTCCGCGCGCGCGACTTCTTCAACAAAACTTTTTGCTACTTTTTCCGTTTCTTTTGCGCTATTCGTCTTTATTATCATAAAAATATGATAACATATCGTAAATTACAAAATTCATCGTGGTCCACTAAATAGCAAACCAAATTCCAAGCTCTAATTTCATAGTTCCAATCAGCTATCTAACGGATGAAGAAATCATACGATATATCGTATAAAAAATAAAAAAATAAAAAGTAAATATATTAACATCCATATATAATAAAAATTTACAAAAAGAGGCAAAAGATTTTTGTAAAAACAAATCTTTTGCCTCAAAAAACCTACAAACGCCTATTGCTACCATGTATTGTAGCTATAGATATTTCCTCTATAGCTACGATGGTAGTTACGATGGTGACGATGTCTATCACCACCAAACAACCATGAGCGAAAATAATTTCTTCCGCTCAGGTTATAATAACTTCTACTATATCCGCCATACCAATATGGGTACTGACGGATTATAGAGTATCGTAACGGCTGTTGAACCGTTACGATATCAATATCTATTATAGGAGAAGTATATCTACTTTCCCCCCTATAACTAACCCCGCTACCCAACACTGTGTCTCTCTTGGTGGAGAGAGCAGGACGCACTGGGCAAGTGTGCCCAGCGGACGTGTACCAAGTATTGCACTTGGTACAATACAAGTTTTGAGCCACAGGTTGCGCAACTTTTGATTGGCAATCCCTATGACTTCCTGCCTCAGTATAAATACTGAGGCAGGTTGGGCAATAATATCTACCCCTATTTACATCGTATCCGTAACACTTGCTTCCAACCACCACAGTAGTCAGAAACATTAAAACTAAAATAAGTTTTTTTAGAACTTTCAGAACTTTCATAATACACCTCCTTCGGCTTCTGCCGAAAAAATTTTTAATTGTAAATATACTAAATCTGCTTTAATTATATCATATCCAACAACTTTGTCAATCTTTTCAAAATATATTTTTGGTGTAGTCTTGATTATAGAGTGCTCTTTTATTTTTTTAATATTTAATACGGAGGAGGTTATGTTTAAATTTAAAAAATTTTTTATAGTGCTTATATTTTTTATTTTTGTTGGATTACTTAACGCAAGTAATCCAAAGGTTTACGCAGGAGGAGACGAAGTGGCAAAGGCCACTTCAGGAGTATTGGTTGGGTGGACAGAAACAGTTGTCTACCCAATGCAGGAGGCGGCGAAAGCGGGATGGCTCGGCAAAATTATGTTCCCGGTTAATGTGGGTCTTGGCGCGGTAAAGGGCGCCGTGCGGGAAGTTGCTGGAGCAATTGACTTAGTCACCTTTTTTAAAGGAAAAAATATCGTTGACAGTTGGCCTGGGGAAGAATTATAAGGTAGTATGAAACCTTGAGCACTCTGGCGTAATTTTCATTTATGAAAATTGCGCCTATTTTTATAAATCAATTATTATTGTTAAACAATTATTAAATACTATGAATTACGAAAAACAAAAATGAAGTTATGTATAATTGCTCCTCAAGGTCGCACCTCTCTCCGCTTCGCTACGCGAGGAACGATCTTTTCCCGCAATCTCGGGTCGCAAAACTTCTTTGTCTTCTAAATGTTTTTGCTCAATAGACCGTAAATTTTTGCGTTTCGTAATTCAAGATAAATATGTTAAACATCCGATGTTTAACATATATTTAACAATTTTTTAATAAATAAAAAATCATACGATATATCGTATGATTTTTTATTCGCCAGATGGTGGATAAATAACCTATAATATAACCCAATGAAGCTAATGAAAGCTATGCAATTGCCAGAGTACGCAAAAAACGCTATTATGAGATTAATATGGTTACTTTTGACGAAACAAAGTCAAATAAGAGAATAGAAGAACTCCGCAAAAAAGAAGAGGAAGAGCTTACGAGCGTTCTTTCAAAAAAATACGGCGTTCAGTATGTAGACCTATCTCGCGTATCAATAAACGCAGACGCTCTCGGACTTATAAGCAAAGAAATTGCCGAGGAATCTGCAATGCTTATTTTTAATAAAATTGGTAAAAAAATATCAATCGCGGTTCGTTCCCCGAACAATCAAAAAACAGTTGAGCAAATAAAAAATTTGGAAGAAAGAGGTTATAAAACCACAATTTTTATGGTTTCGTCAAACAGCATAAAACACGCTATTGAAAGATATAGCGACATATCTTTTGCAACTGAAACAAAAGCGGGAGTTTTAGACATATCTGGAGATGAAATAAGAAAAATTCTCAGCGAACTTAAAAATATAAATGACGCGAAAAAAATAATAGAAGAAACGATGGCGATGAAAAAGGCGTATAAAATTTCACGCATACTTGAAGTAATTCTCGCTGGCGGTCTTTCGTCTGACGCTTCCGATATACATATTGAACCGGAAGAAGAATTCGTAAAAATACGATATCGCTTGGACGGAGTGCTTGTTGATATAACAAAATTTGACATTGAAACATACGGGCTTCTTCTTTCAAGAATAAAATTGACTTCTGGCCTTAAGCTTAATATTAAAAATAAAGCCCAGGACGGAAGATTTTCCGTGCGTATTGACCAAAATGATATTGAAATAAGAACCTCCGTGCTTCCCGGCGCTTATGGGGAATCAATAGTTTTAAGAATTCTAAATCCAAAAACAATATCTCTTTCTATGGAAGAGCTCGGCATAGAAAAAAAACTGTTTGATATTCTTAAAAAAGAAATATTGAAACCAAACGGAATGGTTTTAACAACAGGCCCGACCGGCTCGGGGAAAACCACAACGCTTTATGGTTTTTTGAGAAAAATAAATACTCCGGAGAAAAAAATTATCACCATAGAAGACCCTATTGAGTATCATCTTTCAGGTATTGTGCAAACGCAAGTAAATGAGAAAAATTATACTTTTGGAAACGGTTTGCGTTCCGCGTTAAGGCAAGACCCTGATATAATAATGGTTGGAGAAATCCGCGATGAAGATGTGGCATCAACCGCCATCAACGCCGCGCTCACCGGACATCTTATATTTTCAACGCTTCACACAAACAATGCCGCAGGCTCTTTTCCTCGTCTTATTGACCTTGGCGTAAATCCGAAAGTTATAAATTCCGCCGTGAATATATCAATAGCCCAGCGGCTTGTGAGAAAACTTTGCGATAAATGCAAAAAACAGATTGAACCTGACGGTGACAGAAAAAAAATGATTAAAAAAGTGCTTGGAACGATTGTCAATAAAGAAAACATACCGAAAGACGCGTCAAAAATATGGGAATCCGTCGGATGCGCGGAATGCGGCAACACGGGTTATAAAGGAAGAATAGGCGTATTTGAAGCGATACTTATGGATGAAGAAATTGAAATGCTTGTGAAAAAAAGTTCAAGCGAGCGAGAAATAAATGAAGCGGCAAAAAAACAAGGAATACTTACAATACTGCAAGACGGTATATTGAAAGCGCTTAGGGGTATTACATCCATTGACGAGCTTGAACGGATTATTGATATGGAGGTTCTTTAAAAATAAATTGCCCCTCAATAAAATGAGCGGCGCGCGATTCCAGAATATAAATCTCTAAGCAACGCTTTTAATACTAAAACTAAAAGTAAGTGTCGTCTCTGAGGATAGCCCGAGCGAAACCGACCAAGGTCGGGGCCAAAGCGTCCTTAAGAAATACTTTCAGTTGCTTAGAGATTTATGCTCTTGAATTAAATACTAAATGTAAATTTTTTCGTATTGATAATGTAGCATATAAAATACTTTATGTCAAGTAACTCAAAAAATATAGATAAACAAAATAATTCCAAATTAAAAGCGTTTCTTGACAACGCTCTTCGTCCTAAAGAGTGGCGTCATTACATAGGACAAACAAATATTAAAGAAAATCTGCAAATACTTCTTACGGCGGCAAAAGAACGCAAACATCCGCCAGAACATATATTGTTTTATGGTCCGCCGGGTCTGGGAAAAACGACTCTCGCGCATTTGGTTTCAATAGAACTCGGAGCTCAAGTGCGAATAACATCGGGTCCGGCTATTGAAAAAGTCGGCGACCTTGCCGCAATACTTACAAATCTTGGCGTTGGAGATATTCTTTTTATAGACGAAGTGCATCGCCTTAACAAAACAATTGAGGAGGTGCTCTATCCGGCTATGGAATCTGGGGCTATAGATATTGTTATAGGAAAAGGTCCGTCAGCGCGCACAATACAGCTTGAGCTTCCTCCGTTTACGCTTATTGCCGCGACAACGCGTATATCTCTTCTCTCTTCCCCGCTTCGCTCAAGATTCTCGGGAGGAATATTTCGTCTAAATTTTTACACCGAAGATGAAATCAGTAAAATATTAGAACAATCCGCAAAAATACTTGGTGTTGATATTGATAAATCGGCTATTAAAGAAATTTCAAAACGAAGCCGTTTTACGCCAAGGGTCGCGAACTATCTTTTGAAACGATGCCGAGATTTCGCTCAAATAAACAAAAAAACTCTTTCATTAGACATTGTAAACAAAGCTCTCTCTCTTCTTGAAATAGACGAATTAGGATTAAACGCTTCCGATAGAAAAATTCTTGAAATAATAATTACAAAATTTAGTGGTGGACCTGTTGGGCTTTCCACAATTGCGGCGGCAACATCGGAGGAACAAGCGACTATTGAAGAAGTATATGAACCATATCTATTGCAACTCGGACTTTTACAAAGAACTCCGCGCGGAAGAGTAACGACAGAACATGCGTATAAACATTTGGGACACAAAATTCCGAAAGATGTTCAGGAAAGATTGTTATGATGCTTTAACTTCTTTAAATTATAAAATATTTAATTTTTTAACTTTCAAATTTATGAACAAAAACAAATATAAGCGTGTTTTATTAAAATTATCCGGCGAAGCATTTTTGGGTTCGCATAAATATGGTATTGACCCAAAGATTTCCGAGTTTGTCACGAAACAAATTAAAAAAATTGTAAGCGATGGTGTTGAATTAGCTATTGTAATTGGCGGAGGAAATATTTTCCGCGGTTACAGTGCTTCTTGCGAGGGTATGAACAGAGCAACGGCTGATTATATGGGAATGCTCGCAACAGTAATGAACGGTTTGGCTTTGCAGGATTCATTGGAAAAAATAGGAGTTAATGTGCGAACACAAAGCGCGATTGAAATACCGCAGGTTTCAGAGAGATATATTCGTCGTCGCGCTATCCGCCATTTGGAAAAAGGCAGGGTTGTGATTTTCGTGGCAGGCACGAGTAATCCGTATTTTTCCACAGATACTACCGCGGCATTAAGAGCTTTGGAAATTCACGCGGAGATATTATTAAAAGCCACAAAAGTTGATGGAGTTTATGACTCCGACCCAAAGACCGACAAAAATGCTAAAAAATTTGACACACTTACATATCACGATGTAGTGATAAAAAAATTAAATGTTATGGATATGCCAGCAATAACGCTGTCTATGGAAAACAATCTGCCAATATTAGTATTTAATATTTTTGAAAAAGATAACATTATTAAAGCAATTCAGCGTAAAAAAATAGGAACAATGATTAAATAAATGTGGCTTAATTATTCGTTTAATTTCTCTTGCTTAATATTTTCGTAATCAAAAATATCTACTCCGAATTTTTGTAAATTTTTATACAAATTATGCAAAGGTAGTCCTATTACATTGGAATAGCATCCTTTGATTGATGATATAAAAATAGCGCCTAAACCCTGTATTGCAAAAGCTCCCGCTTTGTCTAACGGCTCGCCTGTCGCCACATAGTGCTCAATTTCTTTATGCGCCAGCTTTTTAAGCTTAACTTTTGTAATTTCATAATCAATTACTTCTTTGTCTGTCGCGCAATTGATTATAGCTACACCTGAGTAAACCCTGATGGTCTTCCCTGATAATGCTTCCAGTATTTTTATCGCGTCTTGAGAATCTTTGGGTTTTCCTATCCTCTTTCTTCTGAATATTAAAAAGGTGTCCACTCCAACAACTATTCCTTCTTTAACTTTTCCCGCCACATCTTTAGCTTTTCCATAAGCTAATGTTTTGGCTAAATTTCTATGACTCATCTTCAAAGTCATATCTTCTTCGTATTCGCTTGGTATAACCTCAAACTCCAAACCGATTTGCTTGAGCAATTCCGCCCTTCTTGATGAAGTTGAAGCAAGAATAATTTTAGGTTTCATAAGTTATATATTATCATATAAAAACTCAATCATTATTGTTCTTTTGGGTCGCTTTCTAAGTCTTTAATCTCAAAATTGTCAAATTCTTTTGGTAGTTTTCTAATTAATTTTAAATAAGAAATAGCTAATCTTAAGCTTTTTTTAGAAGATATGATATCATCTTTAGACCAATAATGAAGATCTCCTTTTTCTTTGTATTCTTGCCTTGCTTTTTCCAAAAAAATGCTTCTTTTCCTCAAATATTCAAGAATTTGTTTCTCGCTCCATAATTCACCGAGTGTTTTGTTGGGATTTTTTCTTAGTTCCAAATCAGGAGTGCCCCCTATTGCTTTGTGGTCATCAGCCGTTACTCCTAAATGCCCTCTTTCCCAATGCTTAAGAGCTTTTTCTATTCTCAATTCTTGCTCCGCCTCATTATAATCCTTTGCTTTTCCAGACTCAATTTTTTTCTCCATAGCCAAAGCTTCTTCTTTGGCTGATTCTGGATTATTAAAAGTTTCAAATTGTTTTTTCATTAGTTTTTATATTTGAGATTATTATAACAATTATAAATAACTATAACAATTTTTTGTTTTTCAAATTAATATAAAACATATCAAAATAAAAAAAGAGGCGTTCCTCCAAACGCCTCTTTGATTTTCTATTTTTTTATAGTTAACTAGAGATATAAAACGGGTGTCTATAAAGATTAGTAAAGTAGGGGTTTCTTCCAAAACCTGCCAACACTTTTAAAATTTTATCTTCCACATAAACAGCTTCATTGCAACTTATCCTACTAATGTGCAATGATGAATATTTTTCTTTATTCAAATCGGGAGAAGGACAACACCCTCTTTTTATTGTACCATCTGAACATGGGCAAGATAAAACATAAAGTTTGTCTTGTAACCGTAATTCTGTTAGACGGTCAACACTGTCTATTGCCGCATCTAACGCTTCGTCAATAGGATGACCACTAAAGATATAAAACGAGATACTTTCTACAGAATCGTTGGGATGTTTTTTGATGTATTCCCATAATTCTGCAAAGTTTGCTTTTGCATCCCTAATCGTAATTTCACTTTCGTAAAAAGGCCTGAATACTACGATAGGAATTCCTTCGATGACAAACTCGCCAATACGGCTTTCACCAAAAATTTCCTTTTCGGTTACTTTTATGCTTCTTACTGGTTCTTCTTCCCAGCAGGTTTCTTGAAACCATTCTTTGCCTCTCCAATCCACCACCAATATATCCATTTTTCATACCTCCAAACCCGATACCGTCGGGACCGCGGGGTTAGAAAAAATTAATTTTTTCACATTCACGCTTTCACGCGATACTACTATTCAATTTTCAAAGAGCAACTGTTTCGGCCTTTTACCTGCCCGCCGAAGCTATCGGCGCAAGGTGTAGCCTCATCAGGCGGGATATGCATCCCGCGACAGAGAGGTTTTTAAGAGACCTCTAAACTCTTTGGGATTTCTGTTGCCGGCATTCTCATACCCGCCC
>Ga0210050_1005191_pt1 | contig 10399 bp, 13 predicted proteins | sample CryGey132114_all_FD_185463 | JGI IMG/M metagenome (GOLD analysis project Ga0210050, IMG submission 185463) | Groundwater microbial communities from aquifer - Crystal Geyser CG22_combo_CG10-13_8/21/14_all (SPAdes) (version 2) | ecosystem: Environmental > Aquatic > Deep subsurface > Groundwater ...
AATAACCTTAGAATACATAGTAAACTAAAAATGCCTCCAGCTATATATGCTAGGAAGCAAAGATTATTAACTAATTATGTGCCAATTAGAGTATAGACAGATTGTCTAAAGAAATGGGTACCCACCAACATAATAAGGGCGATGGTGCTAAATATACAAAACAAAGAAGACCAGTGAAGATAATATATCGGGAAGAATATAATACAGTATCTGAAGCAATGAAAAGAGAGGCGCAAGTAAAGCGCTGGAGACGAGATAAAAAAGAAAAATTAATAAATAATAATAACGCGCTGTCAGGCAGTTGCTAGTAATTTATTCATCTAGCCGTCATAGCTTCCGCCTACGTCCTGCGGACTTCGGCAGACAGGCAGTTGCATTGAATTTATTTATCTAGCCGTTATAGCTCAGTTGGTACCTGCCTGCCGGCAGGCAGGGAGCACTTCTAGCCGTCTTAGCTCAATCGGTAGAGCGCATCCATGGTAAGGATGAGGTACGGGGATCGTAACCCCGAGACGGCTCCACCCTACGCTCCTTCGGAGCTTCGGGTGGCAGGCCACCCACTATATTAATTAGGAGCTTCTTGTCATCCGAAGCCTTGGCGTAGGATGGCGGGTGGCAGGTCACTTGAATAACAGCATTGGGCTGTTTTTTGTTTAGTTTTTTGATATAATCTAAATATAATTATTTAAAATATATGATAAGACTTGATTTTATATCTTATATTAAAACTCTTAAACCAGTTGACTGGAATAAACAGGTATCTGATAAATGGACTGTTAAAGATGTAGTCGCTCATATGATAGGTTGGGAAAAAGAAGATACAAAGGTTATAGGATTAACTTGGAAGACTAAAAAAAGGCCTTGGTTTTATGAAACAGATCATTATGATGATTTTAATAATAAATATGTAGAGTATTATAAAAATTATACTCCAGAGCAATTAATTAAGGAATGGGGAAAATATCAAAAACAAGCTCAAGAAGAAATTAATCGTATTGGGGAAGATAAGCTTAAAAAATATCCTGATTTATTTGGGCGGCTATTTGATGAAGGGAAAATAGTCATTATGGGGGACATTATAAGGGGATTAAGGAGGTTGTAGATAATAAATAAAATTAATATGAGCATAAAAATATTTAAAAAGGAAGATAGTATTTCAAGAAAAATTTCAGATTCTTATTCTATTTTAAATTTTTTAACTTCTGAAGACAGTGATAAGATCAGCTTGGCTATAGGCACAGCAAGAAATCATAATGAAATTACACAGACAACTCGTGATAGAGTTTATTATATGGTAGAAGGGAAAATTATTATTAATGATAATATAGAAGCAGGTTCTGGAGATGTCATTTTTATTCCAGCAAACACAGGATATCAGTTTAAAGGTTCTTTTAAAGTTGTAATTGTTAACTCTCCACCTTTTAAGAAAGACAATGAGTCCATTTATAAACTTTGATAAATTATTTATTAGTTAAAAATAACAGCAGAAGTAACTAAAATTACTTCTGTTTTTTTGATTATCCTGAGCGAACCCTGAGCGACTGAAAGGAGTCGAACGGGGAGTCGAATGGATTGACTTTTGAGGGGGAAAATGGGAAAATAGAGGGGAAATAAGTTAAAAAATTTTTAACATTTTTGATGATTAAACCATACTATGTAAAACCTAGATTTAGACTATACCACGCAAATGCTTTGGATTTTTTAGCTAACGCCAAACCTAACTCAGTGGGTATGATTTTTGCTGATCCACCCTATAATTTATCTAACGGTGGTTTTATAATTTATGCAGAAAAGATATATTAGTCATGATTTAACAAAAAATTAAAAATTCCATGCATGGATTTAATATTTGAAACAAAATTAGCTAATAATTATACAAGTCAATCTCAAAAAATTAGGATTTTAACAGAACACTGAGTTGGGCGTGGACAATACCAGAAAAAATATAAAATATATGATTTTTTTTAAACGTTTATTTAAACCACATCTTAAAACATTGTCTAAAAATATTGTAAAATTATTGCCCTTGAGTGAAGTTAGTAAAGATGAGGGGACAAAAATGAAAATATTAGAATATTTAAAAAATAGCTTTTACTTCCTATAAATCTAATTACAGGAATTATAAAATATTAATTTATTTATATGTCCCAATATTACAAAATATTAAGATAAGCAAATTGGAACTACAGAGGTAGTCAATGGAAGTTATCAAGAAGTGAGAAAATTTAATTAATACATCATGAGAACACAAAATAGAAAACCCGGAGAATTTACTTATATAACTCCTGATCCAAATTTAACACTAGCTAAAGTTAATGAATTTAAGACAAAGCTTAAAAAACTTAAATCCGCTCAGCCTAAAGCTATTCAAGATGTTAGACAATTGGCCGAAGGAGGGGATTTTTCCGAGAATGCCGCTTACCAAATAGCCAAAGGTCGTTTGCGTAGACTTAATAATAAAATTTTCAAATTGGAAGAGCATTTAAAAAATTCCATTATTATTAATCCCTCAAGCAAGTCCGACCAAGTTCAATTGGGCAATAGGGTAACTATAAATTTGGCAGGTGAAATTATAACTTATTTAATTTTAGGTTCTTCAGAAATTGATTTAGAAAAAAATATCATTTCACATAATTCGCCCATTGGTTCTTCTTTGATAGGAAAAAAGGTTGGTGATAATTTTACTCTGCGGCTTGATAATAAAGAAAAAGTCGGTAAAATTATTAAAATTGGATAAGCGGATTAAGAAAAATAAGCAGTTTTTCCATCCTACTTCCAGCATATTAAGAAATATACTAATTGTTCCAGTAAATTTAAGTAAAGTAATTATGATGAGAACTGTCCTATGTAGGGCGGTTTTTTTGACTTTACCTTATTTTTATTGCTATGATATAGTTAATTAAATAAATCAAACTATATGTCCAACTTCGAAAAAACACTCGGCTATGCCGATAGCGGCTGGGAACATCGGGAAGAACCAATGGCCACGGTCAATGTTTTACAAAAATTAAATTTACCTACCCTACAAGAAGCAGAAATAGAATTAAATGGCAACAATTGCTTTGATCTTGATGATCGGGCTTTACGCAGTCGCAATTGCCCCAATGTGGTTGTCGGTCGTCCTCATGCCGGTGAGCATATTCCCAGCGATTTGTTTGACAAAATGACTGAAGGCGGACAAAAAGGCGCCAGTATTATAGACCGCGGTACGCAAATTATTGGTCAGTCAGAAAAATTTCCCAGTGTTGGTTTTAAAATTTCCCGTTATGTGGTTGACGGCAATAGGCCCCCAATACCTGAAACTGCTAATCAAAAGATATCGGTAGCGCCCGGTGAAGTGGTCTGGACCAAGGGAGCTTTTGAAGGAGAACAGTTTGCCATGGACAAACCGATTTATCAGGATGGTCAGGAGCTGGATGAAGAAACCAGACAGAAGTTAATAGAAAAATATTATTTGACTTATTACAATGCGGTCATGGGCACTCTGGGCGCTGTGGCTGACCGTCGTCAAAATCCCGCTGAAAGAGTCCTGATGATTGATGTGCATTCATTTCCCATTAGCGGAAATTTTGAGCAGTATTATGGTCATTATGGGATCAAGGATCCGAGGGAGTTGCCTTTGTTTATTATTGGCTGGGGCAATGAAGCTAAGGGCCCGGCTCGTTGTGACGAGGATATTCGTGAGGCCTTTGCCGATGCTTTGGAAAAAAATTATCAGGTTTTGCCAGAGAAAGACAAAAAACTAATCATGGGTAAGCTTAAAGGTGGATTGGTTTCTCGAAACGATATTTTAAAAGGCGTGCAAAACGTCAAATTTTACGGAGAAAGGGAAAAAGGATTTAATGCTTTGCAGCTGGAGTTAAATGAGGCCGCGTTTGTGGAAGAAGAGCCAATGGCCGGCGAAAAGACAGCGGGAGAGGAAAAGATGGGCGACTGGTTTAAATTTCAATATAATCAAAAAGGACTAAAAATAATCCAGCAACTTTTGGAAAAATCCATTTTAGATATTGATCCGTTGTTGAAAGGTGAAAAATAATTAATTATTTTTTATAAAATTATGGAGTTAATTGGTATAATTTTAATTGGAGTTTATCTTCTTACTTCAATAGTTATTGGTATTTTATCTTCCAGAAAGAAAACCCCAGAAGGGTTTTTATTGGGCGATAGAAATATTGGTTCGGTTTCTACCTTTACTACCATCGCGGCCAGTAAGACAGGCGGTGGTTTTTTTCTTTCTTTAGTTGCTTTTACTTATCTTTATGGTGTTGGAGCGATTTGGTATATTGTGGGGTTGGTTATTGGTTTTTTAGTCTTTTATCTATTTGCTAAACAACGTTTGAAGGACGAAGCTGACCAAAATAAATATTATACCTTAGCTGATTATATATTTAAAAGTTACGGTAAGACAGCTGGTTATCTAGCCGCTTTTTTATCTTTTTTGATTTTAAGTAGCGGCATTATTCTGCAGTTGACGAGTGGTTCTAAATCACTTTTTGAGATTACTGGTTTTAGTTTTAATATCTCGTTGATAGTAATTTCAGCAGTTATTTTGATTTATCTGCTGTTGGGTGGTTTTAAAGCGGTGGTTAAGACAGACACCTTTCAATATGTGGCTATTGTAGCCATGGTCATTTTAATTGTATTTGGTTTATTCAGCTTAGGAAGGATTAGTGCGGAATATCTTAATATTTGGGAAGTAGGATTCGTTAATATTATCACTTTTATTATTTTTGGCACGATTATTCCTTTTTATACTCCGGAGTTTTATCAGAGAATTTATGCCACCAGAAATAAACAAACTCTAAAAAAAAGCCTTTACTTTATCCATGACCATTTATCCTTTAGTAGCATTAGCAGTTTTGTTTATGGGATTGATAATCAGAACTTATTTGCCAGATATAGATCAGGAGACAGCTTTAATTAGAGGTTTAATTGATTTATTGCCCGTCTGGTTTATGGGTGTTGGCGGAGTTTTAATGTTTTCGGCTATCATGTCGTCTGCCGACACCTATATTTTTACTGATACTTCTGTTTTGTTGCAGGATTTTGTTTTAAGAAATAAACAAATCACCAAAGAACAATTAGTTAAATATTTTCGCGTTGTTATGTTAATAGTGGTGATACTAGGCATTATTACCAGTTATTTTTTAAGAAGTATTGTTATCTCAACTTATTTATGGGCGGCAATCGGTACGATATTAGGCACGGGTGTTTTGGCTACTTGGATTTTTAGAAAAATTTCAGGACTGGCCTTAAGCTTAGGGTTTATTTTTGGCTTATTGATTTTATTGTATGTTTTAATCACTAATTCTTTTAGCCCAATGGTAGTGGGATACAGCTTAGTGGCAGTGATTCTGGGATTAATTTTAGGTAGTATAATTAAAAAGTTTATTAAACCAAAGAAGCATGCTTTAATAAATCAACAGTAGATCAGATTGGTCATTTTGAGCATTTTAAAGTATCTTAGATTATGATGATCTAAGATATTTTTTTGCTCTAAATTATGCTATAATTATAACAGTCATCACTATTGACAGTGAGGGTGGTTTTATTATATAATTTGTTATTAAATGCCTAATTTCATGCCTAAAATAAATAATAAAAAATTGAATTTTCAGGTCAGAGGTCTAACTCACGGGAGACTATATTTTAGAAACTAAACAATAAATAATTTTATTGTTTTTTGTTTTTATAAAACCTAATTATGATTAGTAAAGAAGATTTTTCAAAATATATACCAACTGATTGGTATGTGGAGCATACGCCGGCTCGGCCGTTGATGGTCTCGGGCATTGTTAGGGGTTTTGTTGACGGTTTAAAATTACAAGATTATCAAATAGTCCTTTGTTATTATCGGCAAGGTGAAATTGATTGGATCACTCTGATCAAAGATCAGGATAAAATTGGCGAGCTTATTTTCAAAAAACATGAGAAAGACAAGAATTATTGGTCACAAGAACTTCATAGTTGGCTGAAGATAAAAAAACAAATAGAGCAGACTTTTGATAAATTCAGAAAAAATGATCTTAGCCAATTGAGTGCCGAAGAGCTATTAGATGATATTGAAACATATACCAATCTTCAATGGCAGGCCAGAAAAATATCCAGTCTGACTGATCCTTTTATGTTTTATTCGGAAAAGCAGCTGATGAAATTACTTGATAAGTTTTCTTGTCAAAATCCTGATTTTAATGCGGAAAAAGCCATTGAGATAATTACCAGAGTAGAGGATCCTTTGTTCTTAAACGAAGTAGAGCTTGATTTGGTTAACATAGCCAAAGATATTAAAGCCGGAGATAATATTCAAGACCAGAAGATTCAGCAAAAAATTAAAAATCATCTTGATAAATTCTGCTGGCTGAAGGTGGAGAGTTTTTCCCACATCAATAGGTATAGCTTGCAGCAGGTAGAGGAAAATTTGGCCGAAATTTTAAAATTCGACTTGGAACAAAAGGAAAAAGAAAACAAACTTTGGCAAGAAAACAAAAAAATCAGACAAGATTATCTTGGTCAATACAATTTTGATAAAAGAGTGGTAAGTATTGCCCAACTTTCTCCTTTGTTTGCCAAATGGGCGGATCTAAGAAAAGAAAATTCAGTCAGGATTACTTATCTGCATAGTTTGTATGTCCAAGAATTATCCAAGAAGTTAAAAATGGAAGAAGATGATTTGGCTTATTTAGATTATGTAGAAATCAAAGATTTAATTAAAGGAGATCTTGACAAATCTTTGCTGAAAAAAAGAAAACAGGGTAGTTTGTTTGTGTTTAAAGGTCATGAATTTAAAGTTTTTTATCAACAGGAGATTAAAGATATTATTGATAAAATTATTCATCCTCATACCGGAGAGGTCAGAGAATTTTTTGGCATGGTTGCCTGTAGTGGACAAGCCCAAGGGCCAGTGAAAATAGTCGTTAGTCAAAAGGACAATGTTAAAATAGAAAAAGGGGATATTTTGGTGGCAGCCATGACTCGACCTGAGCATATGCCGGCTATGAAAAAAGCAGCGGCCATTATTACCAACGAAGGAGGTCTGACTTGCCATGCGGCTATTGTTTCTCGCGAGTTGAAAATCCCTTGTATAGTGGGCACAAAAATCGCTACCAAAGTTTTGAGAGAAGGGGATAGAGTCAGAGTGAACGCTGACAAAGGCTTGATAGAGAAATTATAAACAATGTTTATATAATTTATAAATTAATTACAAAAATATGGGTAAAGAACAATTTCAAGTATTTAACAAAAAAGTAGAAGAATTACTTGGTTTAGGTAAAGCCAAAATAGCTTTTGGTTTCAAGGAACCGGACAAAGAAATTTTAGACAGCTTGGAAAAAAGCAAGAAGTACGCCGACATTATTTTAGTGGGTAATAAAGCTATTGAAGATGTCAAAGGATTTGAGTTGATTATTGACGATCAGCCAGAGCATAGAATCGCTGGCATGCTGGCTCATGATGAAGTGGACGGTATTATTCGCGGTACTATTGATGATTTTACAACTTATGAGCATTATGAAAAATTAACCGGTGAAAAATACACTTTAGGTGTTGCTTTACTAGAAGATCCCTTTGGTCGTCAATTTTTTATGACTTCAGCTAGCAATCCTGAAGGTTGGGAAAAAGAAGAACGGCTGGAAAAATCAATCGGCACAGCTGAATTTGTCAAACAGTGGGGTATTGAACCAAAAATAGCTGTTTTTACCGGTGAAAGACATGAGACTTATCCCCGCAAAAAACAGATGAAGGAAGGAGTGGTTGGCATTTTAAATAAAACCTATGAAGATGCCGAGTGGATTGTGGCTGAACTAAAGAAGAAGGGCTATGAAGCTAAAAACTGGGCCATTGATTTGAATCCAGCTGTAGAAGATGGTTACAACGTCATTTGTCCGGTCAATGGTATGGTCGCTAACCAAATGTTTCGAGTTTTGCTTTTCTGTGGTGGTAAGGTATTAGCCGCTACTCGTTTGGGTCTTTCCCGTTTATATGAAGACAATAGCCGTACGGAAAAGGATTATGAATTTCACGTCAAATGGCTGGTCGCTTTAGTCAATAAAAGAAAAAATAAAAAATAATTTTAAGTATGACTAAAAAGGAGCTTTTGAAAATTTTGGGTTCCTGCGATTGGAAAGAAGAAGAAGCGCAGGCTTCTATTCATATTATTGATCATTATAAAACTTGTTATCTAGAATCCCGCTATGCTTATGGTCAAGATTTTCATTCCATTGTTTTATATTATTTGACGGATAAAAATAATTATGCTTTTGAATGGGCAAGAAAAGATGAAGCCAGGCGAACGCTGAATTGGTTTTTAGAGAATTATAAGTTGAAACCAAAATTTTTGAGAAATAAAATTAAAGAATTCCAGAGGGTTTCTCGGAAGATACAAAAGTTGTTTGATTCTATCAAAAAAGAGGGGTTGGTAGATCGCTCCAATCAGGTTTTACTTCAATTACTTGAGGAGACTCATCACTTAGGCAATGAGCAATATGGCTATGCCATTATTCCAGAAGGACTTGATACTTTGAGTGAAGAAGATTATTTGAGCTATTTGCCCAAGGTTCATGCTAAAGACAATTTGAATGTTTTGCGGGCTTTGAGTGGTTTTGAAAATTTGAGTTTTTTGGAAAAAGAAAAATTAGAATTGTTGCGGCTTGCTCAAAAAGTAGTTAAAAATTCTGATTTAAAAAAGGCGGTCGCCAGCCGATCAATTATTCAGATTAGAAGATTTCCAGATTTTTTTAAAAAATTACAAAATATCACTGATAGTTATTTTTGGACGCAGAATAGTTTTGTTAGAGCTACTTATCTTGATCAGAAATATTTTTTAGGGTTAATTACTGACATTATTAAAGACAAAACAGCCAATCAGATAAATAAAGAGATTAAAGATTTATCTAATAAGGTTTCCCGAAGAGAGCGAGAAATCAGCGCTATTAATAAAAAATATAAATTAAATAAAAAGGCCAAAATATTTTTTGAATTTGTAAGAGATTGTGCCTGGCTGCAAGATCAGCGCAAAGAAAATGTTCAGCGCCTGGTTTTTTGTATGGATCAGATATTGAACCAGGCCGCTAAAAGATTTAAGATAAACAGGAAAGAGTTGGATAGTTATTTTGTTTTAGAGGTCATTAACCTTTTTAATCAAGGTAAGAAGTTGCTAAAAAAAGTAGTGGAAAAAAGAAGAAAGAGAGTCTTGTTTGTCTCTTATCTTCAAAATGATAAAATCGTTACTGATATTTTCTTAGGGCAAGAAGCAGAAAAAATTACCAATGCTTTTAAACAAAAAGTCCGCCAAGCAGTGCCTTTAGGTGAGATAAAAGGATTTGTGGCTTCACCTGGTCGCGGTAGCAGAATAATAACTGGTAAGGCGCATATAGTTTTTGACGCTTCCAGAAATAAATTTAAAAAAGGCGAAATATTAATCACCGGTATGACCCGGCCGGAATTTGTGCCCCTAATGAAAAAAGCCAAAGCCGTTATTACCAACGAAGGAGGAATTACCACGCATGCGGCCATTGTTTCCCGGGAATTAAAAATTCCTTGCATTATTGGGACCAAAGTGGCCACTGAGCGGATTAAAACTGGTGATAAAATTAGTTTAGATTTAAATAGCGGTATTATTAAAATTATTTAATAAAATAATTGATGACTAAGAAGCAGATTTTAAAATATATTAAAGAAACAGATTTTGACATTCAGAGCGCTAATGCATCTATGTTTCCGGTTTTTTTGTTTTTTTCGGTTTATGCTAACTCTGAAATTATTCACGGTGTAAATTTTAGTCCGGTGTTTTCTTATTTTAATTTTCAACGTCTTGATTCTTTCTTTGAAATGGTCAAAGAGGAGCATATGTATAGATTGTCAGAGAAGATTTATTTAGATTATCTCAAGAATAATCATAGTTTAGATGCCAAGATTAATGAGCATCAAAGATTAACCAAAAAGCTGGATAAAATATGGGCAGAGTATCTTATTAAGAAAAAGAAAGGTTTAAAAAAGAAAAATTGGCTGGGTATTTATAGGAAGTTGATTAAAACATCTAAGCAGTGGTGGTATTATGGTGTTATTGGTGAGGACAAAGGCCGGATGATTGACTTCAAGGTTGTCCCTCATTTTGAAAAGAAATATAAATTAGGTGAAGATCGAGCCAGAGAGATTGTTTCTATCTTGTCACATCCTCAGGAACGGTCGGTCTTTAATTTGGCCAGAAGAGATTTTTTAAAAATATGTTTGGGAGTTATTAATAAAAAAAATATTGATCGTAAAATTGCCACCTATTGGCAGGTACCCCAAATTTAAGACACCTTGTCCATATGATATAATAGGCATATAAAGAAAGGAGAAACAATTATATGCCTAAAGGAAAACCCTCAGTTAGTAAAGAAGTTAAAGAGCAAATTATCAA
>Ga0210050_1005197_pt1 | contig 10388 bp, 10 predicted proteins | sample CryGey132114_all_FD_185463 | JGI IMG/M metagenome (GOLD analysis project Ga0210050, IMG submission 185463) | Groundwater microbial communities from aquifer - Crystal Geyser CG22_combo_CG10-13_8/21/14_all (SPAdes) (version 2) | ecosystem: Environmental > Aquatic > Deep subsurface > Groundwater ...
TGGAGCACGTGCAGGATACCCACCGCCTGGCGCTGATGAATCTGATGCTGCACGGCATCGACGGCGGCATCCGCTACGGTGACACCCTCAGCCCCGAAGGCCAGGCACTGCCCAAGGCTTCGCTGATCTTCACCAATCCGCCGTTCGGCACCAAAAAAGGCGGCGGCCTGCCCAGTCGTGATGACTTCACCTATCCCACCAGCAACAAACAGTTCGCCTTCCTGCAGCACATCTACCGTGGCCTCAAACCCGGTGGACGCGCCGCCGTGGTGTTGCCCGACAACGTGCTGTTCGAGAGCAACGTCGGTACCGACATCCGCCGCGACCTGATGGACAAATGCAACCTGCACACCATCCTGCGCCTGCCCACCGGCATCTTCTATGCGCAAGGCGTAAAGACCAATGTGCTGTTCTTTACGCGCGGCGAAAAGGATAAGGACAACACCAAGGAAGTCTGGGTGTATGACCTGCGCGCCAACATGCCGCAATACGGCAAACGCACCCAGCTTGTGCGCGAGCACTTTGCCGAGTTCGAGGCGGCGTTCGGCGATGATCCGCTAGTCGGCGCCAAGGCACTGGCCAAGCGCAAGGATACCGGCGAGCAGGGACGATTCCGCAAATTCACCCGCGAACAAATCGTCGCACGCGGCGACAGCCTCGACATCGCCTGGCTCAAGGATAACAGCGACACCAACGCGGACGCGTTGCCGGAACCGGCAGTGCTGGCGCAGGAAGCGATGGGTGAACTTGAAGCGGCACTGGATGAACTGCGTGGGATACTTGAAGAGCTGGGCGAGGATGTTGAAGAGGTGGAAGCGTGAGCGATATTCCTTCCGCTTGGACAAGGGGTCAGCTTGCTGAAATTGCGCACGTAGAGATGGGGCAGTCTCCCGACTCACGGTTTTACAACGACCGAGGCGAGGGCTTGCCATTTTTCCAGGGTAAGGCTGAGTTTGGTGCGCTATACCCAACTGTCCGTAAGTGGTGCGCGGAGCCGACGAAGATAGCAGAAGCGGGAGATATTCTGTTGTCGGTTCGCGCGCCTGTTGGACCTACCAATGTTGCGAACGTGCAATGCTGTATCGGTAGAGGGCTATCAGCAATACATGCAACTGCTCCTATATCGCAGAAGTATCTTCTGCATTTTTTTCGGCATGTCGAGCCATGGCTTGCACAGCAAGGAACCGGTACTACCTTTACAGCAGTGAGCGGTGGGTTTTTGCGTGAGCTAGAAGTGCCGCTCGCTCCTCTCCCCGAACAAAAACGCATCGCCGACAAACTCGATACGGTGCTGGCGCGGGTGGATGCCTGCCGCGACCGCCTCGATCGCATCCCCGCCATCCTCAAACGCTTCCGCCAATCCGTCCTCGCCGCCGCCACTACCGGCAAGCTGACGGATGATTGGCGCGCCAACCAGGTAGCCCGGATGCAGCCGCAGGTGGAATCCGGGAATATCGTTCGCGATTCGGCACAATCTCGTTATGCCGTTACCCCCCCCCCGGATTCCGCTACGCTGCATCCGGGCTACGTGGCTGGAAAGCAGACGAAGGAATGGAATAGTGTCTCAGAACCGGTTGAATGGAATACGCTGTCACTATCTGCCATATGCCTTTCCATTACTGACGGCGATCATCAAGCTCCTCCTCAAGCTGAAACTGGAATCCCTTTCATAACAATTTCGGCTATTAACGATGGAAAGCTCCGTTTGGAAAAAGCGAGTCGATATGTCCCCGCAGCTTACTTCGATGCTCTGAAAGAAAGCCGTCGGCCTCAGCGCGGTGATATTTTGTTTTCCGTTACTGGCTCTATTGGCATACCTGCCATGGTTGATACCGATAGTGCATTTACTTTTCAGCGGCACATTGCAATCCTGAGACCCGACCCTTCAAAGATTTCGAGTAGCTATCTCAAGTTTGTGCTCGGAGCGGATAGTGTCCAGCAACAAGCATTGGCCGTTGCTACCGGAACTGCACAGCTAACCATTCCGCTTAATGGATTGCGATCATTTATGATTGAGCTTCCGCCACGTGAAGAGCAAACCGAAATCGTCCGCCGCGTCGAATCCTTGTTCGCCTACGCCGACCGTCTCGAGGCCCGCTTCACCGCTGCCCGCGCCCAAGTCGAAAACCTCACCTCGGCCACCCTCGCCAAAGCCTTTCGCGGCGAACTTGTTCCGCAAGACCCCAGCGACGAACCGGCAAGCAAACTCCTTGAGCGCATTCGGGCGATGAGCACACCGGAATCTTCCAAGCCACGCGGGCGTAAACTCAAAGCGAAAGAGACGGTGTCATGAATATCGCTGATGTCTCTGGCCCTGGGGTAGGTACTTGGCTAACAGATCGCCTGGCTGCTTGGGGCATCAGCAAACTAACCGATGTCCAAGTGCGTGCAATTGAAGCTGGTATTGCCGACGGCAAGAACATGATAGTTAGTGCGCCGACTTCATCAGGAAAAACACTCGTTGGCGAGATTGCAGTATTGGCAGCATTGCGAGCTGGCACGCGGGCTGTTTACCTTGTTTCACACAAGGCGCTTGCGGATCAGAAGTACCAGGATTTTGTTTCAAGGTTTGGTGAAAAAGCGACAAGCCCAATTGCCTCTGTGGGGCTGAATACCGGAGATAGAGCTGAAGGTAACATCGACGCACAGTTGATGGTTGCCACTTATGAGAAGGCACTCGGGCTTATTCTGGCTGGGCAACTTAAGGCATCTGATGCGCTGATTGTGGCCGATGAACTTCAAATTCTCGGCGATCCTGGGCGTGGAGCAGAGATCGAAGCTTTGTGCGCGGTTCTCAGGCAGCGCGGTATCCGCCAGTTTGTGGCTTTGACCGCGACTGTTGAGAATCCCGAAGATTTGGCTGGTTGGATGGAGTGTGAACTGGTCAGAAGTTCTCATCGAGACGTGCCATTGCATCAGGAAATTTGGTACTCGCAGCGTGTTCACCAAACGACCTTTGGGCAGGAAGAGGGGCATGAAGTTGACCTTGGACTAACGGCTTCTAGCATCGTTACGGAGGTGGTGGGGCAACTGCTTACCTTGGGTAGGGGGCCCGTCCTTGTCTTTACAGAGAGCCGTAAAGAGGCATTCAAATATGCATCATCATTTGGAGAAAATCGACCAAGGGTAGGTGAAGGTATTGCATTGGCTGAACAATTGGATCTGTTCTCAGAGCCCACAGAGTCATCCGAACAGTTGAGAGTAAATGCGGAGAAAAGAGTTGCCTTCCATACGGCTGATCTCTCACCGCAGGAGCGACGTGTCATCGAATCAGGTTTTTCGGACTCGAAGTTCGAGGTGTGCTTCGCTACGTCTACTCTTGCGGCAGGGGTTAACTTCCCTTTCCGATCCATTGTTTTTCCGAAGCTGACATTTTCGTATGGAGATCGTGCAGGTTCACGTTTGCTTCGATCTGATTTCAGAAACATGTCTGGAAGAGCGGGCCGCCTCGGAATGCACGACGAAGGTTACGCGATACTGCTGCCACGCAATGAAGTTGAACTTGCACATGCGAATAGCCTGGTTGAACCGAGAAATGATCGCCTGACATCACAGTTGGTCTCCTTGAGTCTGAGGAAGACGATTCTCATGTTGGTTGCATCTCGTTTGGCGAGTAGCTTTGATGAGGCGATGGCATTCTTTCAGCACACCCTTTACTGGTATCAAACGCTAGAGCGTAATCCAGCCAAGCTCGCAACACTGCAGGATGAAAGTAAAGCAGCTATTCAATGGCTCGTTGCAAACGGCCTGCTTCAGCAAGAGGGGAATACGTTACTAATTACTCCACTGGGCAACGGTGCGGCCTTGTCAGGGTTGCTGCCAGCAACAGCTGTGCAGCTTGCAAAGATGCTGAAGGGCTTTGCTAGTAAGTTTGAGGAAGCATTTGAAGATTGGATACCCGGCATACTCTACGCTGTATGCGCGAGCGAAGAATTTAGAGGGGAGCGGCCATCCCGTTTCTTCCCTTGGCCGAGCGAGCAGTCTCACGACTCAGTAACGTTCTGGACTGTAAATAAACTCCCAGTGCCTCTTGATCGCGCAGATGTGAAATTAGCGCAATGCGCTCAAGCAATGGCGTTGTATGTCAGTGGCCTAGCCGAACGAAAGGTTGCACACGCAACAAAGATTCCATCAGGTTCGGTACATCGCTTGGCGATTGATGTGGCTTGGGTGCTCGACGGTATGCACAAGTTGGCTGCTGTACCGGAACTGGGATGCTCGCAGGCGCTGGGTAACCAGATAGCAATGCTTTCAAGAAGGGTCAGATGGGGTGCGCCAGCAGAGGCACTTGATGTAATGCGAGTTGCCGAACGGCATGGTGTGCCTGGGTTCGGTCGCCAAAGAGCGATGGCGCTTATCGCTCATGGAATTGAAACGCTTCATGATGTTCTCGCTACAGCCAAGACCAGGCTGGCTGAGTTGCTACGGAGTGATCATCGTGCTCAGGCACTGCTTGATGCAGCGTCGAGCACAGTTGGCTATGGTGCAAATCGACTTGCAGTGACGCATAGTCGTGTCGCCAAGGAGATTGGGATAGAGAGCATCGTTGATGCATGCAATAGTGAGCTTGATGTTGCATACGAAAATGCCATCATTGACCTGCTTCGGGTTGAGGCGGGTTGGATCGTTACAGCCTTAGACGATGGTACTGCTACCCGCCAAAACGTACCTGATATTCTTATTCGAATAGGTGAGTTGGAGGTGCTGCTCGAATGTAAGACGTGCAGCAAATCGCCCCCGCTGATCAAGAAGGAAGATGCATGGGCAGTAATTCAGAAAGCAGCTGATTTTGACAAAAGCATGCACCGAGTAACACTTGGAAAGCCGATGTTTGATGAGACTTCAAAAAAGAAGGCCGCAGCTTCACACGACATTACATTGGTCGAGCACAGCGCTTTTATTGAGGGTTTGTTGCGCGTACACACAGGTGAATTGGCTCCCATAGATTTTCTGAAATGGATATCTGTGCCGGGCGTTGCGGAGCTAGAGCGTCTTGGTGGTAAACCGACGTTTGTAGCGTAGTTCGAGGCGTTATTAACAGGAGTTACAAATGACTGCACCAGTTAAACCAAAGCTTAGATTAGAAGGTCTGCATGAGCGACACACAGGCCTTACAGCTGCGATAGGCGGAACGTTCTTTGAAGCTGCTTCAGTCTGTTTGAGCCGTCATCACGACTCACCAGTCGATATGAATGTTGTGTGTAATGGTGATGCTAGTGCCCAGTCAGTTGAGTTCCCGAAACCAGATGAACGTGTATTAAACGCTTGGGCCAATGATATCGACACCACTGAGAGTGGTGCGTATGGAGTGAGTTTGGCTGCTGTAGAAGTTGAGGAGAAACTAGTTGCGGTTCGGCGTGCGGAGACACTCACTGGGGCAGATTGGTACGTTGCACCAATTGGGACCGAACCTGGCGATCTGGAAAAATGCTTTCGGCTTGAGGTTTCCGGTGTTGATGCTGGCGGTCAGTCCGCAGTTGATGCACGCCTACGTCAAAAAATTGAGCAAACGAGACGTGGCTCCAGCAATCTGCCTGCTATTGCTTCAGTTGTTGGGTTCAAGGAGAGGGCCATTGCGATTCAGAGAGTGAGTGACGAAAAATGACTTGGGCAAAACTTCATGCCGAAAGCGAGCGGTTCGCCATAGAAGCTCAGTTAGCTTCAAGAACCCGCAGAACTGAGCAGGCCATCGACCTATACAGAAAAGCCGCTGAAATTGAGCAAAGTGCTTTGGAGCAAATTGACATATCAAAGGCAAGAACGCGCGGGATTACAGCTGTCAGTGCTGTAGCTCTTTGGTTCAAAGCTGGTGTGTATGAACGTGCGGAGCAACTTGCACATTCAATGCTTGCTGATCCACAGATCCCCGATTTTGCGCGTGTAGACCTTAGGGATCTTGTTCAAGCGATATGGACTGAAAGTTCTAAAAAGAAAGCTGGCGTATCGTTTGTTCCAGGACAGGTAATGGTCTCTGTGAAAGGTGGAGAGGTCGTTACGGGTGGCGCGCCTCTTGATTTGATAGTTGATAAGGTACAGACCATTCAGTCGATGTTTTATAGGACTATTGAATTCCTGAACGGCGCTTCCCATCGTAGAGTTGGGCGACCGTCGAAGGAACTTCAGGAATCGTGCCGCCCATGGCTTTTTCAGTCGGCACCTGGCAGCTACCAGTTTTCAGTGGCAATCCAAAAGCCGACTCAACAAGATTTCTTCAAAGAAGAACTGGAGCCAGAACGAATTGCACAGCACTTCTTGGAAATCGTGAGTGCTTCGTCGGGTGATAACACTGAGGAACTTGAAAGGCTTGTGCCGGACGAGAATTACCGTAGCACATTCCTGAAGCTCGTTCGGAATTTGGCGCCAACAGGAAAGTCTTTCGATCAAATTGAACTGCGCTCTTCGGGGGAGTCGCGCCCAATTGCGCTTGGTGTGGAATCGCGGAGTATCATCAACCAACAACTGCGCAGTAAGTCAACTCTTCCAGCAAAGGCTGAAGAAACACCAGAAGAGCTGCGCGGTACCTTACGGGCTGTACACTTGGACAAAGACTGGCTTGAAATTGTCGTGGATGGCGTGTCCATGCATGTTGAGGGACTTCAAGATGCTGTTGACGACGTGATTGGCCCAATGGTGAATCGCTCAGTAATTGTCCGTGTTGTTCGAACCTCAAAAAAGAAATTCAAGTATGTAGATATTGAGCTGGCTGATTAAGTGTACTAGTCGCGGTACAGTTCAGAATAGATTGTAGGGGGCAAGCATGTACGCAGATGGAGATTTTCAGTTACTTGAGGCACGCACGGCTAGCGTCCGTGTGGACATGCCTTGGCGACGCGAGCGCCCTTACATGAATCCTCACGCGGTGTTCAGTAAAAAAAAGTCTTCACATCTAGCATCTCATGAGCATATAACTACGATAATTGGAAAAAACGGTACAGGGAAATCACACCTGCTTGGCGCTATCGTTCGGACCTTCATAGCGCTTGAGGAGTATCAGCTTCAAAAGCGGCAGCACCTCAAGGAACTTCCCCTTGAGTACCTTGAATACATGTGTGACGGGAAGCACTGCATCGTTGAGCAAGATCAACTGCATGACATTAGTGCGTCAGTAGATGGCACACGCACTTCAGCCTTCGAGCTACCTCTCCCCCGACGCATTGTCGCGCTAACGATCAGCCCCTTTGATAAGTTCCCAGTACCGAGGACGCTCCAACATGGTGTCTCTCCAGTAGAAGCCTCAATTTATCAGTATCTCGGTTTGCGCGATCAGTTCGGTAAAGCATCCATTGAGGCATTGCTTTATAGATCGCTGAGCAGTCTTTTCGAGCAGAGCGAGAACGAGGCTATGCGCCGCAGTAACATCGGTGCTGTTTTTGATTTTTTGAAGCTCAAACCAACCGTCAATGTTATTTATCGACTGCGGGATACAAAGCGCCTTCGTGATGCTGTGAAAAACAGACTCCATCTTGGGAAAGAAGATGTGCTCAGCCCCTCTCAACAGAGGCGTGTGGAAGAGGTCGAGCGTAGTGGCATAAGCGAAGCCGAACTCAGGAGTCTCCTAGAGCTTGCCTATAAGCGAGCAGACAGGGGAAGGATTGAGATCCGCGCGGACTTCGAATACGGTGGCATTTCCGATGACCTATTTCATAAACTGCAGCCCATTCGCCGGGCAGGCTTCCTGAATCTCATCGGCGTAGAGGTAACCCATCAGTCCGGCCTGGCTTCAGACTTAAGAAGCGCAAGTTCGGGAACGCTGAGCATGGTTTCAGCACTGATTGCGCTTGCGTCGGCGATCTGTAATGGCAGTCTGGTCCTAATCGACGAACCGGAACTCAGTCTGCACCCCGAATGGCAGATCAAATATATAGACCTGTTAGTAAAGACATTTGGGCGTTATCGAGGATGTCACTTCGTCGTCGCAACTCATTCGCCGATGGTGATCTCAGAGCTGCCTGCTCACGCGGAGGTGGTTTCGCTGGATCAGGGTGGGCTACGTCCCACGCATGAGCTGCAGGGGCAATCGGCAGATTTCCTACTTGCGGAAGCCTTTGGGCTCCCAACGAACGGGAACCTCTACATCAAAGGGCGCATAGTCGAAGCGCTACGTCTTGTGGCTAACGGCAAAGCAAGATCAGCACAATTCAGGGAGGTTCTCGCAGACCTTCAGAAGTTTGAAAGGGATTTAGACGACGATGATCCCTCAAAAACCATTATCGCGAACCTACAGGACGTTGCAGACCACGCAGGCAGAAAGACTCAACAATGACACCAGTCCAATACAGCGCTGCAAACAAGGTGATCGTTGACGCTTTCGAAAAGCTACCTAAAGACAAGCAATCAGGCACTTACTGGAGTGACGACGCAGTCGATTCCGTACGTAAAGAGATCAAAGACCATTACATCGTTGAGCAAAATTATGTTTGTGTTTACTGTAGGCGACAGATTGCAACGGCTAATAACGCGCTGTGGGATGCAGAGCACGTTATAACTAGAGAGAAAGCGTCGCGCTTCATGTTTACGCCTAAGAATCTCGCAGTCTCGTGCCGAGACTGCAACATCGCGAAGGGACAACAGGAGGTCAGGATAAATGCTTCGCGCAAAAGTTTCCCGAATGAATCAAAGCACTACCTTTACGTTCACCCGCACTTCGATAATTATGAAGACCACATTCGATGGTTTGGCGATATCTGTGCTCCGCTATCTGTTAAAGGGGTTAAGACCCAAGAGATATGTGGTTTGACGAGGTTCACGGCAAAGCTTCTTGGTATTGACGGTGTCTTGGTCGCCCCTGGGTTTGACAAGCAAGTGGGTGAACTGCTTAAAGCTAAAAACAAGCTAGATGCAAAAGCGGCTCTTGCTGCGATGAACGTGTATGTAGAAAGCATTCCTCAAAACTAGCTGAATTGATCCAAGTCGATTTTGTATTGCTTGATGAACTCCATGGTGGCATCTTTCACGACGACTATGTTTCTGGCGCTCCAGCCGTACAAGGTGTATTGAGCATCATCGTCAATTCCGGGGAGACCTACCAACTGATAGACACGACCACTCATGGTGACGCCGCACATCTTCACAGGATCGAACTTTTCGAGCTTGCTTGATACGGCGCCGTGCCCACTCCTAACATCGAAGCCCACAAAGTGAAAGCCGAAAAGTTCCGGCTGAATATCTGCCTTGACTACCTTATACACCTGCCAGATCTCAAGCCATTTCTGAGGTTCGGCTACAACAGAGCTTGCACTCCAGATGTTGGGTTTGCTGAACAACTGAGAAGCCAGTTCGGTAAGCTGGTTATCTATTTTCTTGGTTGGCTTCATATGAGTGACTCCCTGAGCTCGCATTTTGGCGAATAGCAAAGAGAAAAGAAGTTGCAGCTTCAACGGCCATCAAACAACGCCACCGTAGGCGATCGACATTAGCACTTTTCGAACTTCTGCCGCCCCGGCATCGGTTTCTAATAGAGCGTTTGGTGTAGCTCCGAGCGCGCAATTTTCCATCTCCAACCAGCCCTTAGCCTTAGCGATCGAACCAAATACTTTTGCCGCTTCGTGCTCAATCAGCGCAATGCGCTCAACGCGCCGGGCTTGTTCATGCAGGTCCATGGTCATTGCATATTCCTAAGCCATTTGAGATGAATCTTAGCCAACCTGCTTCGGCTGCAGGTTTGATAAGCAGTGCTGAAAGCACTGCTCAATACGCATATAGCCAAGTTGATGATGTCAGAATCAATTCAAATTCCATTTATTGAGCAACTATTCAGATGATCAATTGATTAACTAATCAACTATGCAGCCAAATAAATTGCATGCCACCTGGCCTTTTCAAGCATTGGCAGACGATACTCGTCTGAGAGTTGTTAGATTGCTGAGCAGCACAGGCCTTGAGGCGTCGCCTGGACAACTTGCGTTGACACTGCAAATACCGCCAAGTCATTTATCGCGGCACTTGCAGATTCTGGTGTGGGCAGGCCTTATTTCCCTGAAAAGACGGGGCAGATCCAGCGTTGTAGCCATTTCCAGAGCACAAAGCTCTTATGACACTTTGTGTTCTGCAGTCCTGTCTATGCCGGACGAAGTGGGGGTATTTGCGGGGGATTTGGAGAACTTCCTTGCAACAGCAGGAAAGACTTTTCCATGTTCAGAGGCATCCTGATATCATTTCTCCTCGTTTTTCTGCTCCTCTGAATCTGTTGTGGCATTGGACTGCTCTGATCGGCCGTAGGGGACTGAAATGCTTTCAGACCAGTGCCCAGACACGTCGGAAATGGCGCACCAATTAAACAAGGAGTTAGGTTAAAAGCCTAACTCCTTTTTCTTTGCTGGCTAGCGCCGGGCTAGTGTAGTGTTGCATTCTGTTTAGCACTTAAGCGGCTGTTGGCGCGAATGACCTTT
>Ga0210050_1005198_pt1 | contig 10386 bp, 9 predicted proteins | sample CryGey132114_all_FD_185463 | JGI IMG/M metagenome (GOLD analysis project Ga0210050, IMG submission 185463) | Groundwater microbial communities from aquifer - Crystal Geyser CG22_combo_CG10-13_8/21/14_all (SPAdes) (version 2) | ecosystem: Environmental > Aquatic > Deep subsurface > Groundwater ...
GGCTTAAAATCTGCTTCCTTATTTTTTTTAATTCTTGTTTTACTGTTTTGGGATTGTATTTGAAAAATTGGTCTAAAACCTATCATTGACTATTTGAAAAAACTATATTCTCGGACACGCTCCTAGACAACTTACTGATGTTGAAATTTTGGACTATTCTCTTTCAAATATTTTTGCAAAGACAAGTAACCCGGGATTTGGATATGATTGGCTTCCCATCGACCCATTAATAAGTAGAGTTGAAAACGATGTATTCTCATCAACAATTCCGACTGAATTTGCTCTAAAACAAAATTATCCGAATCCGTTTAACCCATTAACAACAATAGAGTTTGCGTTACCGAAAAACAGTGCGGTAAAAATTTCAGTTTACAATGCGCTTGGTGAGGAGGTTGTTAATTTGTTGAATGCGGAGCAAAAAGCAGGCAATCTTCAACTACAGTTTGACGCGTCTCGCCTCGCGAGCGGGATATATTTCTATACTATTAAAACCGGGGATTTTATGCAAACAAAGAAAATGATTCTTCTCAAATAAATTTCAGTGAGAAGGTTGATGATTTCAAAATCAAAAATATTTTTCACGATCGTTTTGGCAGCGATGATTTTTTTTGTGGAAATGAAGGGATATACTCCGGATATTATAGTTGCAAAAGACGGAAGCGGAAACTTTATTTCTATCCAACAAGCTATAGATGCACTTCCTGCGAAAACAGAGGGACGATATGTTATTCTTATTAAAAATGGAATTTATCATGAAAAAATTTTCATTGAGAAAAGTTCCATTGCATTTATCGGTGAAGATAGGGAGAGCACAATGATCGTTTATGCTGAACTTCGAAGCAATTGGAAAGCAATGCATCAAGATGATTGGGGAGCCGCTGTAGTCAATATTAAAGAAGGGACTTCGGATTTAATCTTCCAAAATCTTACAGTACATAATAATTATGGAAGTCTTTATGGAAGGAATGATCACCAGTTTGCAATACGCGGCGGCGGAACCCGGATCATCCTTGTTGATTGTAACATTATCGCGGACGGCGGTGATGCGTTAAGTCTATGGAATAAAGTTGATGGAATGTATTATCATAAAAATTGCTATTTCGAAGGATACGTTGATTATGTTTGCCCGCGGGGTTGGTGTTATATTACCGACAGTAAGTTTTACGGACACAACAAAAATGCTTCTCTCTGGCACGATGGAAGTAATGATGAAAACCAAAAATTTGTCATCTGTAATTCTAAATTTGATGGTGTTCCCGGATTTGCTTTAGGGCGTTTTCATAGAGATGCTCAATTTTATTTAGTTGATTGCACATTCTCAAACAATATGGCAGACAAAGCAATTTATCATAAAATTTCTGATCCGCCTGTGAGGTTACGGTGGGGCGAAAAAAGAATCTATTTTTTTAATTGCCATGGGGATTCAATTGATTATTCGTGGCATGAAGACAATCTTGATTTTGCTCAAAGTAAATTTTCTCCGGATGGGATTACACCGGCATGGATTTTCAAAGGGAAGTGGGATCCCGTAGCAATTTTGAAAGAGATGGACGAGAATAAGTAGTCGAAAATAATTTTTCTCTGGGATAAAAAAAGCCGTCAGTTTTTACTAACGGCTTTTTTGTTTTTAAAGAATAATTTGCAGTCGCTGAAAAATCATCTGCTAATTGCATACAATCAATCATTCATTCAATCAGGCAAAGACTATTTTATATTCAACTAATTTTATCAGTTTAATTCTTTCATAGGTACCCAGTCCATGTCATCAAAGTCTTGATTCTCTCCCCCCATTCCCCAAATAAAAGAATAACTTTGTGTAGCGACTCCGCTATGTACAGACCAGCCCGGTGAAATCACCGCCTGACCGTTACGAAGAACAAAATGTCTTGTCTCATTTGGTTCACCAAAAAGATGAAACACAACGGCGTCATCGTTTATATTAAAATACATATAAACTTCCGAACGTCTTTGATGCGTATGTACCGGCATCGTGTTCCAGACGTTACCTTCATCGAGTTCCGTTAAACCCATAACTAATTGGCAGCTTTTAATTCCCTTTGGATGAATGTATTTGTAAATGGTTCTTTTATTAGCGTCTTTTTGACTTCCAAGCTCGACAGGTTCAGCATCGGAAAACTTTTTTTGTACGGTCGGATATTCTTTATGTGCTGGATAACTGACAAAATAAAACTTGGCAGGTTTCTCAGAAGATAAACTTGAAAATTCTATCTCTTTTGTTCCTTTCCCGATGTAAAGTGCATCTTTCTGTTCTAAAGAAAATTCTTTCCCGTCAGCGGTGATAAGTCCATTACCGCCGATATTGATGATCCCGATCTCACGTCTCTGCAAAAAATAATCAGCCGCCATTTCTTTTTTGCTGCTAAGTAATTTTAATTTTTCGTTCTTTGGAACAGCGGAACCGGTGATTGATCTATCAACATCTGAGTAGATCATGTAAACTTCGTCTTCATGAAAAAGTTTATCAATTAAGAATAACTTTTTCAGTTCAGCCGTGGTCATTTTTTTGTAAGATGTATTATCTGTTGTGAATCGTATTTCCATAACTTATCCTCTTAGTATCTGTTAAAGTTAGAGAGTTTTTTGAATCTTTGCTCAAAGAAAACTCGAAATTTATTCCCCTAAAAAAAGAACTTTAATATGCCGATCGAAAATATTTTCAAAAACGTTTTTGCTGATAACGTCTTTATGTTTTTTTAAAGCGTCATAATATTTGTCCCCCATCTCGGCGGCGATCTTAAATCCAAGATGAAGCAGCTGTCTGAAATGGATATTATAATCTCTGCATTTTTGATCATGTCTCAGTGCATTTGTAAATTCTTCACTTGACCATTTCCAAACTTCCTCAGGACTTGGCAATTTGCTAAAATCAATATCAACCACTGTAGCATAAGGCTTCATCAATTCAGCGCTTCTCAAAAAAGATTGTTGGTAAATCTCTTTTGCAATTTCCAATCCATCTCCGCCTGCTTCAGCCAATCCGATCAATTCTTCCAACCAAGTAGTTCCAGCCGTTTTCAAGTGTAAACCCGCATCATATTTTTTAATGATTTGATAGATCGGTTTATAAAGAGAAAATTTATCGCTTCCGGAGTGGATGCTGAGTTTAAGATTGACAGGTAACTTAAATTCTTTTATTGCAAAGTTGATAACCGCAACATCATCTTCAAATTCTCTGATGAATTGATTTACGTCTCCAACATAGTCAACTCCCTTATTAAAGCGTCCTGTAAATTTTGGAGCGATAGTTTGAACCGGAACATTTTCAGAAGCGAGTCCGCACAAAATAAAAAACAATTCTTCGGGAGATTGTGCTTCGTTGCTTTCGTCAACGGAGACTTCGGTAACAAAGTGGTCTGAACTTTTTATTGAACTGATATGGTGGTAAATTTTTGAAGCTTCTTTAATAGCAACTAAATATTTATCGGCAATATTTTTTAGTTTTTGTTCAGTTACTTGAAATGATTTTGAGACATTCGGAATAACAAGCGACCCGGTGTATTTGGAAGCGCTTTTTAAAAACTCTTGTAATTCAGCATCATTCGGTTTTTCGCCAATAAAATCTGCAACATCAAGCGTGTAAAAATCGGCAAAGTCTGTGAAATCATCCACAGTTTTTAATCCGATATGATCGGCGTCTACATAATAAGAATCTTTCCAACTAAGTGCAGCAACTGCTTCGTCAGCTTTCATTCTGACTGTTTTTGGAGAAGAGCCAATTAGCGTATGTTCACGTTTTGATTTATTCCAAACCGGAATAATGGTGATTCCTTTTTCTTTTGCTTTCAGAAATGCAGATAGTTGTGCTTTAGCTTGATGGCTAAATCTGTCCCCGACTCCCATGGAATATTTTTCTAAAATCATAGTGGTTCTCTTCTTGTTTTGATTTTGGGGAGAATATTTTTGATCGCAAAATAAGCTTTTGGGATGCTTCAACTCTTCCCGATTTTTCTTGTCATAAATTAATTATTTAACAATTTCCCGTGATGAAACTTCGAAAAAAAAAACGGTTTTTCAAAACTAAAGTAAGGCATCAGGGGGAGCTTGATTCTTCAAATAGATATTCTGCGCAAGGGAGCTTACCAAAATAATTTGTATAAAAAATAGAGAGAAACCGCAGTGGGAGACCAATGCCTTAAAACTAACGTTCGTGCAATATTTACAGAATATTAATGACATAAATAAAGCGAGAGGATGACTGCATGAAGATGAATGAATGAATGAACGTTTTTCAATCAATCATACGATCATTCAAACGTTCATCCCAAATTATTTGGTATTTATTATTTTAATTTCCGGTTTTCCCGGTTAGTTATTAGCTTATGTAAAATCAATTTGAATTAGACATTCGTTCATAATTGAAATGAGTTCCCTGTAAACTTTTGTATGGAATATTTGACAACGTCAGATTAATTTGATAACTTTCTCAATATAAAAAGATCAGATCAAAGAGAAAGGGGATGATCCTGGTAATCAAAAAAGATTTGACGCTCTCTATTGTCATGAAGAAAATTGGAAGTAAGGTTTAGGATGAAATTTGTAAAAATAATATGCATCTCTTTTATGCTTTTATCGGTTAAAAGTTTTTCGCAGGATTATGTTTTCTTTAACGACAGTCCGTCTAATTCTTTTTATGATCCAAGCTGGGGAACGGTAAGCGGCAGCAGCCTTCTTGAGTTAATCAACACAAACAAATTTCCTGTTGAATCTGCCATAAAGTACTCTGGAACAAACTCACTCCGCTTGAAGTACACTTCAAAAACCGGGGGAGACTGGGCAATTGCTGTTGCCGGCATTGATTGGCCCGGCCGCGATGCAACCACTAAAGACTCAATTATTTTTTTGGCTTATACCACTTCTCTAATCGCTTCGGCTGATCTCCCGGTAATCTATCTTGAGGATTTAAATAATAAACAAACTCCGAAACAAAAATTATCAGATTATGTTTCTTCGGTTCCGGAAAATGAATGGTTTAAAATTTCTGTCCCCATTTCTATTTTTCAATCAAATCCGGGGCAGGCAGATTTAAAAATTATTAAAACTATCTTTTATGGACAGAACACTGCTGATACCGTTCAACACATTTTTTATCTTGATGAAATTCGGATGTCTTCGGGCAGCGTCACTCCGCCTGCAGTTCCACAAAATGTTTCCGCAAAAGGTTATTACAAGCACATTGAGCTTTCATGGACGTTAAATACTGATACTACTTTACAAGGATACAGAATTTATAAACTTGAAAATGGAAACTATGTTACGATTGGAACCACTCAAAAAGACGAGCGGTTTTATAATGATTTTATCGGTGCGACCGGTGTAAGTGCAAGCTATAAAGTTGCTGCCATAGATGGAAGTCTTAATGAGTCTGCTTTAAGCCTTGAAGTTACCGCAGAGACCAAACAAATGAATGACGATGAATGGTTAACAATGCTGCAAGAGTCAACATTTCGGTTTTTTTGGGATTACGCTCACCCTGTTTCAGGTCTTATACGCGAACGTACCGGCAGTAAGAACACTGTAACAATAGGCGGATCGGGGTTTGGCGTCATGGCTCTGCTTACAGGAATTGAACGGGGATTTGTTACACGACAGCAGGGGAGAGGACGTGTGTTAAAAATAGTAAATTTTCTTGAAACAAAAGCAGAGCGCTTTCACGGTGCCTGGCCTCATTGGTTGAACGGAGAAACCGGAAAAGTTATTCCATTTGGCACTTATGACGATGGCGGCGATCTAGTGGAAACATCATTTATGCTTCAGGGATTACTTGCAGCAAGAAAATATTTTGATCAAAATTCGGCTGAAGAGGATTCAATCAGGAGTGTGATAACACGGTTATGGGAAGAAACAGAATTTGATTGGTACAGAAGAACTTCGAGCAGTAATTTTTTGTATTGGCATTGGTCTCCAAATTATGCGTGGCAAATGAACATGCAGCTCGCCGGCTGGAATGAGACGATGATCGTTTATCTCTTGGGAATTGCTTCTCCGAAGCATAGCGTACCTGCAAGTCTTTATGCTAACGGTTGGGCGAGTCATTCCTCTTATAAAAATGGAAAATATTTTTATGGATACAAATTAGATGTCGGCTGGGATTATGGCGGACCTCTCTTCTTTGCGCATTATTCTTTCCTGGGATTTGATCCCCGGAACAAAAAAGATGCTTACACAAATTATTTTGTGAACAATAAAAATCATACGCTTATTCAGCGTGAGTATGCTAAGGCAAACCCTAAAGGGATGCCCGGTTACAATCAACTCACCTGGGGATTTACTGCAAGTGATGATCCGTTCGGCTATTCAGTCCACGAACCATTTAATGATAATGGCACGATTTCACCAACAGCCGCTCTATCGTCTCTGCCGTACACTCCGACCGAATCTATTATGACCTTTAAAAATTTTTACAACACATACGGCAGTAAGATTTGGGGAATTTACGGATTTAAAGATGCGTTCAACTTAAAAGAAAATTGGTATGCTTCAAGTTATTTAGCAATTGATCAGGGTCCGATAATTGTTATGGTTGAGAATTACCGCTCTCAATTACTTTGGAATAATTTTATGAAAAATGCAGAGATAGACAGCGCACTAAAAAAAATCGGTTTTGTCGCTGACCCTACTGAAACCGAATCAGAGAGTGAAGTGCCGAAAGAATTTGCTTTGATGCAGAACTATCCGAATCCTTTTAACCCAAGTACAGTAATCAGTTGGCAGTTGGCAGTCGGCTGCAAAGTAACATTAAAAATATATGATGTGCTGGGGAATGAAGTCGCAGTGTTAGTGAATGAAGAAAAACAACCCGGCAGTTATAAAGTTGTATTCAACTTACAACAAACAACAAGCAACAAACAGATGGGAAGCGGGGTTTCTGCCAAAAGCGGATTCGCCTCGGGCATATATTTTTATCAACTTCGTGCAGGTGATTTTATCCAAACTAAAAAAATGATATTTTTAAAATGATGATGCTTGAAGAGAATAATATGCAGTTGAAAAAAGGGAAGAATGAAAAGATGTTTTTTTTGTTTCTTGTTATTTAGTCTTGGTCCTTTTGTCATTTTAAACGCACAAGGAATGGATGAAAAGAAACCGGGTTATATCCCTTCGGAAGAGGAAAGCGCTTTTTTGGATAAAGTGCAGACTTCAGCATTTCAATATTTTATTAAAGAAGCAAATTTTAAGAATGGATTAGTCAAAGATAGAAATACGATTACCTCACCCGCAAGTATTGCAGCGACAGGATTCGCAATTCCCATCTGGGCGCTCGGCTCTGAAAAAGGTTGGATGAGCAGAGATTCAGCGGCTCAAATCACTTTAAATCTTTTCCGCTTTCTCCATGCTTCCGAGCAAAGTCTAGATGATAGCGCAACAGGTTATCAAGGTTTCTATTATCACTTCCTTGATATGAAAACCGGAAAAAGATTTTGGAACTGTGAGCTTTCTTCAATAGATACCGGACTGCTTTTAGCCGGTATTCGATTCGCAAATCAATTTTACATTTTTAACAATCCTATAGAAAATGAAATCCGGGAGTTAGCCGATATTTTAACAAAACGGATCAACTGGGAATTCTTCCAAATAAAAAAAGATAATCAGTTTAAAAATACTATTTCGCTCGGCTGGGATAAAAAACATGGATTCAACGATCTTGGTTGGTGGGGTTACACCGAAGCTCTCTTTCTCTATGTTTTATCTGCCGGAGCAGAAATGCCGAATGTAGAAAAAGGATACGACGCCTGGTTGAGCTTTTATCAATGGAGAGAACCATATGGAAAAGAATCGGGTCACGTTGTATTCCCGTCTTTATTTGCTCATCAATTTTCTCTTCTCTGGATTGACTTTAGAAATATTTACGATAGTTACATGGCAAAAAGGGGAATTGATTATTTCGAAAACTCACGGCGCGCAACCTATGTGCAAAGAAAATATGCAATTGATAATCGAAACAACTGGCGAGGATATGATTCGCTGACATGGGGTTTATCCGCATGTGATGGTCCCGACGGCAGTTATAATTTTGACGGAAGAATTTTTTTCGGTTACTCGGCGCGTGGCACTTCCGGACCGGATTCTACTTTTGATGATGGTACGATTGCTCCCTACGCTGCCGGTTCATCCATTCCTTTTGCACCGGAGATTTGTATCCCAACGTTAAATTCGCTTTACAAAAATTATGGTGAAAAAGGTCTCTGGGGTAAATACGGATTTGTTGATTCTTTCAATCCAACCCTTAACTGGTTTGATAAAGACAATCTCGGAATTGATCAAGGTCCGATGCTTTTAATGATAGAAAATTATAGGAGCGGTTTTGTCTGGAAATATTTAATGAAAGATGAGTTGGTAAGAAAAGGTTTAACAAGATTGGGATTTACACACAAGTGATTATTCTCTTAGCGTTTCTTGTATCCACTAAATAAGCTGAATATTTTATCATCATTTACCTTTTAAATAATTGTTGCCTAACGCTCCGGTTAACCTGGCGTGCCAATGACCTTTCCGTGCAGCACCGCCGTGCTTCTCGCGCTCAGGTTGAACCGGTTGTTAGAAATTCGGATTTATCTTCTAAATCTTTTATATACCTTAAGAATTCATCTAATAAATCGTTAAAATGTTCTTCTAAACCATAGTTTTCCGGATTTGGGTAAAAACGTAGTCCATGGTCAATGTATTTAAATTGACTATTCCAATTAAATTGATCCTGTGTTAGCCAAAATTCTTTTCCCTTCTCAATCCATAACCCCAAAAATGGTATATCAGTTTCAGATTGATACCAGTTTACTGCAATTACAATAATTAGTTGTTTTTCTTTATACTCACAAGTGATTCGGGCATTGAGCAAAGGATATTCAGGCCAAAATGTTGTACTTTTTATACTTTCTAATTGCGGTACCACCAATCCCCAGTCCTGACGTGTCTTAAGTATTAACTGCAATTTATTCTGAAGTTCTTTCCGAAATGTATTGTATACGTCCGTGGCCTTTTTATAGCGAGAAAAACCTTCATTAATAAATGTATCTATTTCACGACTCATAACACAATCCTTTTTCTAGTATATCAATCTTTATTTCGACTTGTTCTCTTGGCTTATGCAATACAAGATATCCTTGAAATCCAATTAGCAATTGTTCAATTGCACCTATAAAAGTAATTGCCCAAGTTTTCCAAACTATTGATTCTTCGCTAAACAATGATTTCCTTAGGGAGATTGAAACATCTTCCCAAGTTATACTTTTTATTTCTATAGATTTTGCAGTTAATTCTATTATTTTTTCCCAATCTGGAATTTGATTAGACATAAGTAAAATATAATTATACCAGTTGTTTTTATTTACAGAATGCTTATTCCTAAATGATTCGCTTGTTTCGAAAGTTTTCGATAAACTCATATCACCAGTCTTTACTTCTATATGTGTATATATTTCATTTTTCCACTTGATAATTATGTCTGATCTATAATTACTGCTAATTTCTTCTCTGGTAACATATGCTGGTTTTGAATAATTTAAAGCTTCAATATTTTGTATTTTGAATAAATGTTTTGCAAAGGTGCCGGTTTTGGAATTTTCCAGTAAAAAAGCCAACCAATCCGACCAATCTTCTTCTCTTGACAACCTTAATGGTCGAAATTTTTCCCAATTTTCATTTGTTGGATCTCCGCCATATTCTGAAAGAATATGGTTCCATTTTTCCAATAAAGGATATAACTTTTGAAATTGAGACTCAACGATTTGGTTGTAAAATGGAATTAGCTGATCGAAATCATACCAAACACTGCTACTTTTTTTTGTACTAATATTCCATCTGTCAAATATTTTCCAACTTAGAGATATTTCTCGTGCAATATTTCCATTCATTTTTTTATATATTTCTCATTCTCAATCGGAAGACGACCATCAGCTTCTCTTCTATGGTAAGTGTCACATAAAATACATCTGTTTATTATATTTCCCATATGCCAATAAGTGAAGTCACCTATATCAAGATAGACGACAGTTTTTTGATAAAACAATTCCTTGTAACCATTGATATCAATGAAATTGGCAAATAATACAAATAAATCATTTTGGACCTTTTCTTGTACAATATATTCATGTGGCCATGTGTCTGCATAAGTTTTTGCAAAGGTCCAATTGCATTTCTCAATAAACTTATTTATGTTTTCTAAAACGTCATCCATACGAATTTCCTTTTTCCTCTGGCCGCAGGCTCTTTCTAACGGCGTGTTATGTTAAAATGCAACACTGCCGAATTAATTATTTATAGATTTCCGCTTTCGTTTTACGTTAGTAAAACGAACCATTTAATTATTAAAAATCTCCACACCCAAAGTGACGAAATTATTATCCTCTAAAATCGGGATATCCTGTTATT
>Ga0210050_1005199_pt1 | contig 10383 bp, 11 predicted proteins | sample CryGey132114_all_FD_185463 | JGI IMG/M metagenome (GOLD analysis project Ga0210050, IMG submission 185463) | Groundwater microbial communities from aquifer - Crystal Geyser CG22_combo_CG10-13_8/21/14_all (SPAdes) (version 2) | ecosystem: Environmental > Aquatic > Deep subsurface > Groundwater ...
GTCCTGAGTGAAACGAAGGAACAGCGTGGCAATCTCAATAATATTACCACGAATTATTATTTATGGTAATCCTTCAATTGCTATTTTAGCACCTTCTGGCGGCTGAGATTCGCCAACTTCACTCACCATTGTGTCTTCCCCAAGTTTTCTATAATTTTCATCCAAATACACAATTTTAATCTTCCTTACCACCAGTCCATACCCGTAGTCTTTATTGTCAAATTTTCCTTTCCAGATTTCTGGGAAAACTATAATTGTATTCTCAAATTCCTCCTCTTTTGCACCAGCAAATCCCTGCTTGTGAAGTTCCTCTGTATTTGCTGACAGAATCCGCAACTTTCTTGAGTCCCCAAGCTGTCCAAAGATTCTTCTTCCAACCGTTAGCATAAAGTTTCTCGAGCGGCTCTTTTTCAAAAATTATAATTATAAAGACCCCCCTCTTTTACATCCTCTCTGTATCCTCAAACATCACCTCTTGGTATTCCCGGAACTTCACCGCGGTCTTGTTGCCCAAAGACGAAATACGATATTTCCTTAACCTTGAGAGTTCCAAGGTGGCAATTCCCAATGTTCCTCTCTAAATTTTTTTAACAAATTCCCTTCATATTGATGAGAGGAGTATCCATCGGGGGGTTGTTCGCAAAGACGTAAAGAAACAGAATCCCCCCGCTCCACCAACCGTCGGGCATATTCCCTAATGCGAAAATCGTTCCCGTTCCCCTCTGTTGCATATCTGTAATTCCATAGGCGACCGTTCTCCCCTCCCAAATTTTCTGTATAGCCAATATACAAAATATCTGAGGAATCGTTAAGCCGTGGAATAGAATGATCCAGCACAACGAGGTATGTAACTGAGCTATTCCCATATTGTCTCCAATCTTCAATAACTTGGAGAAAATTTCCCTTTTCTTCGAAATTCTCACAATCGCTTGCATTCATAATTCATTCTCCTTTCTCGTTTTTATCTACTTCCTAATTTGTCTAATTCTTCTGCTGCTTTATCAACCTCTGAGTACTTATTACTCCAACCATTATGAATTATTTCCTCAAATTGCTCTCTGGCCATTTCCCTCCTTCCCATTTCTAGATAAAGGAGTCCTAATTTATATCTTGCTTCTAGAAGATGTTTCATTTTTTCGCTAGCGTTATTACTATATTCGTCAGCGCTATCAAGCATTTTTTCAAGAAATTCTTTATTCCCTTCAATGTTATAAATGGAAACGGGGTAATTGTGCACAAAAGACATATTCGACTCCATCATTTCCTTCCAAGATGAAAATTCCTCTTTGCATGTCCTTATTTGCTCTTGATAAAGATTATAGCGACGACGAAATTGTTGGGGAATAGCTTCGTCTTGTTGCTCATCATTTCTTACGCTCTTGGTACTTATGTTTGGTTGATGCCAACCTCCAGTTTCGGTGGTTTCTTGTTCCTTAACTTTCCGTAAATACTTCTCTATCTCTCCAATCTGCTCTTTTGCTAATTTTCCTGCTTGGCTTTCAGGAGCTAATTTCACCGCTTTTTTAAGATGTTTGAGAGCCTCTTCATACTTCCCTAAATTGCAATAGGTTGTCCCAAGATTGTAGTGATAATCGGCATTATCCGGATTCAATTCTACCGCTTTCTCAAATGCTTTTGCGGCTCCACTGTAATTCTTCTCCTCATAATAATTACATCCTTGCCGATAATACTCATCAGCAGTAGTGGCAGCAAAACTACTTATTGGAATTAAACTAAAAAACAAAGTAACTACTGATAGAATACGGGTTAATTTTGAGTGCATAGGTTATCCTTGTTTTTCCGTAGCGGTGCGATTTATCGCACAATGATATAAAATATGAGATTGCCACGTCTTCGACTTCTATCGCAATCTGTTAAATGGTAAGCGAATCTTTAGCCGAGCAAGCTCGGCTACTACGATCCCTTTCTCTTTTCTACCAAATTTCCTAAACCACAGGTTCTAACTGTTTCTCATTTTGAATCACTACCGTAGGATTTTGATTTTCTTTAGGTATAGGAAGTCCCTTTTCTTTCAAAAGCTTAATATGTTCTACCATTCCCCACTTAGCATTGTAAAGGGAATCTTCTACTGAATGTCCAATCCCAGTAAACCCCTCTAATTCCGGAGAATAGAAGCCAAAGAAATTTGGATCCTCAGTAGCCTCTATAACCAGAGAATACTTTAATTCAATCATTCCTTTACCACCTCCTTTCTTTCAAACCAGCAGCTTTCAAAATGGCATAACAAGTGCCTGTTGGCACTTCCTTTGAACTATGATAATCTACTCTAATCAATCTATCCCAGCCAGATTTACCATAATACCTGATTGACCCCTTTTCCTTAATAAGTTCAAATCCATTCTGTTTCAGAATTCTGACTAATTTACTAAATTTCATTTATTATTTATTCCCTTTTACTTAAAGATCAATTTTTCCCCATCCGCGGTAACCTTGATTTTTGCTCCCTTCTTGTATGTGCCTTTGAGAACCTCTTCGCTGAGCCGGTCTTCAATGTGGTGGGAGATAACTCTACGTAGCGGCCGGGCGCCGAGTTTTTCGTCATATCCTTTGCGGATTAAGAAATCCTTGGCTTTTTTGTCCATTTCTATGGAAATATCCTGCTCGGCCAGTCTTTCCCTAACCTTTTCAATTTCCAGATCGGTAATCTTTAAAAGTTCCTCTTTAGTCAAGGTCCGGAAAACAATAACCTCATCAAGCCGGTTAAGGAACTCCGGCCGGAATGTATGTTTAGCCTCCTCCAGTAATTTACTCTTCATCGCTTCGTAACCGGTTTCCTCGTCCTGCTTGCTAAAACCAAGAACTCCCTGCTTCTTCAAAGTTTCCGTTCCTATATTTGAGGTCATAATAAGGATGCAATTGCGAAAATCAACGGTTCTTCCCAAAGAATCAGTGAGCCTTCCATCCTCCAGAATTTGCAAAAGGATGTTAAAGACATCCGGATGCGCCTTTTCAATTTCATCTAAAAGAATTATTGAATAAGGTTTTCTCCTGATTTTTTCCGTGAGTTGCCCTCCCTCCTCATAACCGACATAACCCGGAGGAGCACCCACCAGCCGGCTTACCGCAAATTTCTCCATATATTCGGACATATCAATCTGAATTAAAGCATCCTCAGAGCCGAAGAGGAATTCTGCTAATGCGCGCGCCAATAAGGTTTTTCCGACCCCGGTGGGGCCTAAAAAGATAAAGGAACCAATCGGGCGCTTGGCATCTTTGAGCCCGGCTCTGGACCTTCTGATTGCCCGGGATAAAGCGATTATTGCTTCATCTTGTCCGATTACCGTCTGATGAAGTCCTTTCTCCATCTCCAATAATCTTTGGCTTTCTTTTTTCTGAAGTTGGATTACGGGAATACCGGTCCAGTTAGCCACAATGTTGGCAATATCCTCTTCGCCCACCTCATTTTTCCTCTTTGGTCCGGTGGCTTGCCATTTCTTTTTCATTTCCTCAAATTTGCTCTTAAGTTCTTTTTCTTTATCACGCAATTTCGCCGCTTTTTCAAAATCCTGATGGGAACTGGCCTCTTCCTTCTCCTCGTTTACCCTGGCAATTTTCTTCTCTTCCTCCTTTAAATCTCCGGGAAGAATGGAAAGATTTAGCCGGAGCCGGGAAGCCGCTTCATCAACTAAATCAATCGCCTTATCCGGCAAGAACCTTCCGGAAATGTAGCGATCGGAAAGCCTGGCCGCGGATTCTAATGCAGCATCGGTAATCTTTAATTTGTGATGAGTTTCGTATTTTTCGCGTAGTCCCTTTAAAATTTCAATGGTCTCTTCCGCTGTAGGAGGATTTACAATGACCGTCTGAAATCTCCTCTCTAAAGCAGCGTCTTTTTCAATATATTTGCGGTATTCATTAAGGGTGGTGGCGCCAATACACTGTATTTCTCCCCGGGATAAAGCAGGTTTTAAAATATTGGAAGCATCAATTGCCCCTTCGGCTCCGCCTGCTCCTACCAGAGTGTGGAGTTCATCAATGAAAACGATAATATTCTTTGAATTGACAATTTCATTCATCACTGCTTTTATTCTCTGCTCAAACTCTCCGCGGTATTTTGTTCCCGCTACCATTGAGGTGAGGTCAAGCATCACTACTCGTTTATTCTTTAAAATTTCAGGGGCATTTCCCAAAGCGATAATTTGCGCAAACCCCTCCACGATGGCGGTTTTCCCCACTCCGGCCTCTCCCAGGAGAACCGGGTTATTTTTCTTTCTCCGGCAAAGAATTTGGGTGATTCTTTCAATCTCTTTTTCCCGGCCGATAACCGGGTCAAGTTTTCCTTCTTTTGCTAATTTTGTTAAGTCTCCTCCAAAAGCGTCAAGCGCCGGAGTTTTTGTCCGCGTTTTGTGGGAAGGTTCGCCTTTCATTTTTGGCGCATTTGCTTCTCCACCCAAAAGTTGCATAATTACTTCCTTGGTTTTCTCCAGGACAATTCCTAATTGATCAAGAACTTGAGCGGCAACACCATTTCCTTCCCTGATTAAACCAAGAAGTAAGTGCTCGGTCCCGATATAGTTATGACCAAAACCCCTGGCTTCTTCCACCGCGAGTTCCAGAGATTTTTTCCCCTGGCGGCTTAAGGGAACGTCTCCAATCACTAAAAGGGGAATGCCGACTCTAATTAGCTTTTCCACCTCCAACTTTACCTGCTCCAAATCCAGGCCCATCATCTGCAGGGCGGCGACTGCTACTCCCTGACCCTCGCGAATTAAGGCAAGGAGTAAGTGCTCGGTCCGAATCTCATTGTGTCCCAAACGCAGCGCCTGCTCCTTAGCTAAATCCAAAACCTTCTTTACCCGATTGGTAAACCTTTCAAACATTTTTACTCCTTTTAAGTAATAGGTTAGTTTCTCTAAAACTATTATGGCTAAGCCATCCCTTTGGGACTGATTACAGAGATTAAACTTCTTGATTACGGTGATTAAAGATAAAAATCACTGTAATCTCCTTTATAATCACTGTAATCATATGGTATTTCAGGATAACTTAACTCTTACTAAAATAACGATGAAGATAAGATTCGTTAAAATGCAATCGGGAGGGAACGATTTTGTTCTCATTGATAACCGGAAATCTTTAATCAGAGATAGAGCAAAACTTGCCAGAAAACTCTGTCTGAGGAAATTTTCTATCGGGGCAGACGGTTTTCTGCTCCTGGAGAATTCAAAAACAGCGGATTTCCGAATGCGGATTTATAACTCTGATGGAAGCGAAGCCGAGATGTGCGGTAACGGAATTCGCTGTTTGATTAAATTTATCTATTCCGAGAAACTTGCCGCGCAAAAGGAAATTTCTATTGAGACGAAAGACGCAATTTATTATGGTAAATATAAAAAAGAGTTAATTTCGGTAAGGATAAGAGAGCCTAAAAAAGTAAATTTAAATTTAAATCTCAAAATTAAAGAAAAGAAGGAAAAAGTTTTCTTGATTAATGTTGGCGTTCCCCACACGATTGTTTTTGTCAAGAATCTAAAAAAGATAGATGTAAAGAGCCTTGGTTCCTTGATTCGTTACCATCAGCAGTTTTCCCCGGCGGGGACAAATGTAGACTTTGTCCGGGTAGTTAACCGCCATGCTTTGAAAATCCGCATTTACGAAAGGGGTGTAGAAGATGAAACTTTTTCCTGCGGAACCGGAGCAACCGCAGCCGCAATTATTTCTTATAAGTTAGGCCGGGTAAAATCTCCGGTAAAAGTTTTTCCAATTTTTGGAAAACCGCTTAAGATTCATTTTGACCCGGGGTTAAAGGAAATCTATTTGGAAGGAGAGGCAATCAAGGTCTATGAAGGGGAATGCTTGCTGAGCCGTTAATCCAGATTGTTCTGGCTTTTATTGTCGGAATAGTAATCGGAAACTACCTTCCTCTTTCCTCTTTTTTTGCCCTCTATTCAACAATCATCTTGCTCTTTTTCCTTGCTCTCCTTCTGTTTCTGTCATGTAGTGCGAGGCTTTCAGCCTCGCCAATAAGCGAACCTAAAAGGTTTGCACTACAAAGAAAATACATTTCTCCTACTCTCCTTCTCTTTGCCTTTCTCTTGTCCGGAGCCGCTCATCTACAAAATTACCGGAGTATTTCCTGCTTTGATATCTCTCGGTTTATTCCCGGGGAATATAGTTTGGTAGGAACAATCATTGAAGAACCGGAAATAAATAAATTTAAAACTAAACTGATTCTACGGGCAGAAACCGTTCTATCCGAAAAAGGAAAGAAGAAGGTTACCGGAAAGGTTTGGGTTTCCGCTAAGTATTCCCGGGATGAAATCAAGAAATTTCATTATGGAGATAAAATTAAAATAAGAAATGCCAATCTTTCGCAACCCCCTTCGCCGGCAAATCCCGGAGAATTTGATTTTAGAAATTGGCTATCCGGCCAAAAAATCTATACGATCGTTACGGTTAAACCTTCCGATTTAAAGAAAATTGGATCGGGCCGGAGCAATTCTTTGCTTAAATATTCCTATTTTCTTAAAGCAAAGATTGAAAAGATTATTGAAAGAAGCATCGTTGGGGAGCCGGAAATTAGTATCATTAAAGCGATGGTTTTGGGTCAAAGCGAACTCCCTGATTTTATCCGGAAGCCTTTCTTGAAAACCGGAATTTTTCACGTTCTGGTAGTCTCCGGACTTCACGTTGGATTTATCGTCATCTTTATCGCTCTTTTTACCCCTTTTCTCTCTTCAAGATGGAAAGAAGGTTTTGCTATTGCCGCCATTATTTTTTATTGTTTAATTACCGGAGCGAAGCCGCCGGTGTTTCGCGCTTCCTTAATGGTAATTATTTATCTTTTAGGCCGGTTACTTAATCGGGAATCTTCCAGCTATCTTGCCATTGCTCTGGCGGCTTTAATTCTTCTTCTTTTTAACCCGGAACAACTCTTTGCTCCCGGATTCCAGCTTTCCTTTATCGTTACCCTGGGGATTTTGTTGCTTGCTCCGGTTCTAATAGGGAAATTACCTGAAAGAATCCCTCTTTTTTTAAAAGGAGCTATTGCCGTGCCCATTGCTGCTCAACTCACGGCCTGGCCTCTGGTGGCGTTTCATTTTCATTATTTTTCTCCGCTGGCCATCTTCACCAATATTCTTCTTATTCCTTTGGCCGGGCTTGATGTCGGATTATCCTTCCTGACGATTTTTTTCGGTTCAGTTTTTGCCAACATAGGAGCAATTTTTGGAGCAAGCGTCTATCTTCTCACCGCGATTCTCTTTAAATTGACCAAACTCTTTGCTCAACTTCCCTTAGCCTATCAAGAGATTGGCGGTTTTTCTCTCCGGTATCTTTTCAGCTATTATGCTATTTTTATTCTTCTCTTTAACTTTACAGAGCAAATAAAAAGGGAAAGAGCAAAAGTTCTCTGCCTCTCTTTGCTTCTTCTCTTCAATCTTTTTTTCTGGCCGAAAGCAGCAACAAAAATGCGGGCGCAGGATTTTGCGGTGACCGTGTTGAAAGTGCCGGATGGAAATTGTCTTTTCCTGCAATTCCCGGATAAAAAAAATGGCTTAATCATCGGAGACGAGGATAACTATCGCAGCGTCGAGAAAATAATAAAACCCTTCCTCTTCTCACAATCGGTAGGCACAATTGACTATCTTTTTCTGGATCAATCCGGTGATAACCATCTTGGCTCCCTTTTGCAATTGAGCCGGCATTTCAAAATCAGACAAATCATTGATGTTCCTGAGGCTTCAACTTCAATTACCTATAAGAATTTTTCTGACAAAATAACCCTGCTTTCCAGAAAAAAATATTTTCTCGGTTATCAAAAAGCCAGGGAAAATCAGGTTTTAATCAGGAGTGATTTGGGATACTGGCTTGAATCTCTGGGGAGTGGAGTCTATCGCCTAACCTGCGGGGGGAAGACTTTTCTTATCGGGATGAGCCTTACGGAAGATTCCCTCTCCAAACTTCTCTCTCTTAAGAAAGATTATTCCGCGTCAACCTTGATTCTCCCGGCTTTGCCCCGAAAGAAAAAAACATTAAATCAACTGATTAGAAGAACTAAAGCGACTGAAATCCTCCTTACCAGGAGCACAAGAAAAGAAACACTCCACCCCCACCTAATTTCCTCCCCCCTTGAGGGGGAGGATGAAGGAGAGGGGGAGGTCAAAGTAATCTTTGTCCAAAACCAAGGAGCGATTCACTTGGAGTGAACCAGCCCTGAATCAGTAGCGGTTCACTCCTTATAATTTCTCTTATTGAGCAGAAGAATTGGCCTTCTTCTCTCCGGGATGAAGGTCAAGTTTCAAACTGCAACTAACCGTCGAGAGAATTACCAAAAACCCTAATACCACCAACAAAATCTTTTTCATCTCTTTCTCCTAATTTTTTCTTTATCTTACCACACCTTTTTTATAAAATCAATTTTAGTAAGCGCTGTATTTCTTGACCAGTTCCATCACTCTTTTATACTGGGAAAAACTGACATTATTGGGGATAGAGTGGTCGGAATGATAGATATAGCCGCCCCCTTTTTTGGCAACTGCAAATTTAGTTCTAATTTCTTCCTCAATTTTACTTGGGTCCGGGTCAGCCATTGGTCTAACATCGATTCCGCCCATAAAGGAAAGTTTATCCCCATATTGTTTTTTCAATTCAATCAAATCCATACCTGCCTTTACTTCTAAGGGCTGCAAACAGTTCAACCCGACGCTAATTAACTCCGGGATAATCTCTTTTACATTCCCGCAGGAGTGTAAAAGAACTGGCATCTGATGTTGGTGAAAGAAGGAATAGACCATCGTATCCGCCTCCTGATGCGCCAGCACCATCTTTATCCTTTCTTTAGAATTCATTTTCTCTTCCATCTCACTCCTTCCTTGGTATCCTCTAAAACAATTCCTTTCTTTAAGAGTTTTTTTCTAATCTCATCCGCTTTCTTAAACTCTTTTTTTCTTCTCGCTTCATCCCGTTGAGCAATCAACTTAAAAATTTCTAAAGTTTCTTCATCTTCCTTGGTTTTCTTACGCCTGTATACCCCCTCAAAACCTAAGAACCCTAATACTTTATCAAATTCCTTTAATGTTTGCAAGACCTCATCGATATTCTTCTTATTTAAATTCCGGCCCTCTAAGGCAATATTTGTTTCTTTTATCAAACCAAAGAGGGAGGCAAGAGCAGCGGAGATGTTGAGGTCATCATCTAAGGACTCCTCAAAATCCTTTTTCGTCTTAGTCACCTTATCGGAAAGAATCCTATTATACCCTTTGAATTTTCCTTGCTTGGTCATCCAATTTAATCTTGAGTAAAAATCACCTATTCTATCTACCGTTGCTCTTCCCTGGGCAAGACCTTCAAAGTTGAAGTTCAATGGAGCCCGATAATGGGTGGAGAGAAGAAGGTAGCGGATTGTTATGGGGGAATAGCCTTTCTCCAGAAGGTCGCGTAAAGTATAAAAATTCCCTTTTGATTTGGCCATCTTTTCGTTGTTGACCAGAAGATAGGCGCAGTGAAGCCAAAACTTCACAAATTGTTTGCCGGTGGCGGCCTGGCTTTGGGCAATCTCGTTTTCGTGATGCGGGAAGATATTATCAGCCCCGCCGGTGTGAAGATCAAAACTTTCTCCCAGATATTTCATACTCATTGCCGAGCACTCAATATGCCAGCCGGGCCTTCCTTGGCCAATTTCCGTTTCCCAGGATGGCTCTCCTTCTTTAGCTTTTTTCCACAAACAGAAATCCTTGATGTCCTCCTTTTGATATTCATCAAAATCGGCTCTTTCTCCTTCCTTCATCTGGGAGAGGTCAACCCCGGAGAGTTTTCCGTAAGCGGGGAATTTTTTAACCGAAAAGTAGATGGACCCGTCTTTGGTATAGGCATAATTCTTCTCTAACAATCTTTTAATTAAATTGACCATCTCCTGGATATGCCCGGTCGCTTTTGGATAGTAATTGGCTTTTTTGATATTTAAAGTTTTGATATCTTCAAAAAATGCATCTTCATACTTTTTGGTATATTGGGCAAGAGCAACTCCTTTTTCTTTTGCTCCTTTGATGGTCTTATCGTCAACGTCGGTAATGTTCATTACCTGGGTTACCCGGTATCCTTTATATTCCAGATAACGGCGCAATAAATCCTCAAAGACATAGGCGCGGAAATTACCCAGATGGGCGTAGTCATAGACCGTTGGTCCGCAGGTGTAAAGCCCAACCTTGCCTTTTTCTAAAGGGGTAAACCCTTCCTTTTTCTTGCCTAAGGTATTATAAAATCTCAAGGCCATTATTAAATTATAAAAACTACCAACAAGAACACGAAAAACTACAAATCACTTTAACCACAAAGACTCAAAGTCTCAAAGAATAACCAAGAAAAATTTATTTATAATTCTTGGTGAACTTTGTGTCTCTGTGCCTCTGTGGTGAATGCTGT
>Ga0210050_1005214_pt1 | contig 10362 bp, 10 predicted proteins | sample CryGey132114_all_FD_185463 | JGI IMG/M metagenome (GOLD analysis project Ga0210050, IMG submission 185463) | Groundwater microbial communities from aquifer - Crystal Geyser CG22_combo_CG10-13_8/21/14_all (SPAdes) (version 2) | ecosystem: Environmental > Aquatic > Deep subsurface > Groundwater ...
TTGGTGTTGGTGTTGGTGTTGGCGTACTTCCTGGTGGAGGTGGCGTTGGTGTAGCTCCAGACGGCGTTGTAGCCGATGCTTCATTTGAATAAGCAGAAGTTCCTCCAGAATTATATGCAGCAACCCTATATGCATAAGTCGTACTCGGATTAACTGAAAAATCGTTATAAGCCCTCACGTCACTCTGATCTAATCGAATAAGATCAGTAAACGAACCCGATCCAACTTTTCTCTGTATAAGAAACCCGGTTTCATTCGAAGAATTGTCATTCCAGTTGAGGGTTATCCTATTTGATGAAACATTGCTTATATTAAGACCAGTCGGAGGTGCCGGAGGTGGAGGAGGAGTTGGGGTCGTTGTAGGTGACGGAGACTCACCACTCTCAACAGCAATATAAGAACCTCCCCCATCATTTCGAAAAACCAAAGTTCCATTTGAATAACTCTCAACAACACAAGCAGAACAGGTTTGACCGTTTTTCAAAACAGAAGGAGATACGAAATTAATATTTTTTAAAGTTATTCTCGAAGGAAGAGAAAACTGGTATTGAACATTATTTGAAGAAATTGTAACCGACGAATCAAGATTTAACGCTTCAAACGACATACTGCCAAGAAATTCAATTTTCCCGTACTGGTTTTTTTCAAGCACCGCACCAGAAACATTTCTAATATTTCTCACAGTATTAAAATCAGTAGTCGCACCATCGAAGCCGGCATATGTCGGTAGTTTTACAAGCTCCAAAAAGTCCGCGCCCAAACTCGACACAGTCACACCTAAATTTGAAGTATTTAGAATTCCCGCAACCTGAAAATCATTATTTCCCAAAACCTTATATGCGCCATATGCGCCAGACTGAAGCCTCAACTCTCCTCTGTCGACAGTTACGTTAATAGATTTCGAGCTATCAGTATAATTTGCAAGATAAATACCAGAAGTATTATCAGATGCAAGCCACGAAGACGCAAAAACATCCGGTACCTTAACTCTAAAAGTCTGGCCCGTTTTATCCTTTAAAGTAACGGTTCTTACACTCGCAGTTGTCCTAGGTGGGCGCATCATTCGTCCGTATATTAGAAACTTCGAAGCATTCCATCTATTGAAAATAAGCTTCTTCAAATACTGAGTATGCGCAACAATTTTCTCTGCCAAAACTCTAAGCGCTGGATCAGATCCAAAACATTCATCACTATCCAACTCATAATTCATACAGTTTTTATTATCAACAGTGACATCAAAAGCAGCTTCCTGTGTATTTATGATTTTCCCATAAACAGCTCCCGGTGTAACCCAAAGATTATAGTTTGGAATAGATTCTGTAACTCTTAAGTAATTTGATTCAGGGCTAGCGCCGTAGAGCGGAACATAATCATGATATATAGACTCAAAAAGTGGCACTGCGTAAAAAGAAGTATGATTATCCATCGAAGCGCTTCCACCCACCCAACTTACATGTCCATAAGAACCGGCTGTTGAAGTTACCGGAATATATCCTTCGTTTGCTCTTTCGTAAAATTCGACGAAATTTGATCTTATAGTGCGCGCCGCGCGCCTAACAACATCAAAAAGGTTGTAATAACCCTGCATAATAAAATTACCCCCAACACCAGTATTGTGGTTACTATGCGCGTAATCACCCGTATAATACGCAAACGGATCATCATAATATATTCCAGTTGCGCCCATCTGATTTAAAATACGATCTTTTACGATTGTCTGAGCATATGCCTGTTGCCAACTACCTTGAGTCGGATCCATAACAACCGCATTAGCATGACCAAGAACATATGTTGCACCATTAAATTTTTTCATCGCTGCAGAACTCAGATTATAAGTAGACCAATACGGCGCCGTATCACTTACTCCTTGAGAAAATGTATACAAAATAACCCTTATCCCATTTTGCTCAAGCCTCTGCACAACATTTTTTAAACCAGGTTTTCGTTCTGTGTAATTGTAATTATTATTCAAATCAGTCCAAGCAAAGTAACTGACTGCCATCTTGCCATCAGGAATTCCATAATAATTTTTTGCCCTAACCATACCCGCAACGTATTCATCAACTTGAGTTGGATTCGTAAAATCCCACTGAGTTGGATCCATCAAAAACAAAACATGTTCCTTCCACCAAGTCGGAATATCTGATCTATTTTGGACAAAACCACTTTTCATCGTTCCCGCTGAACCATTACTCTGCATCCAAGCCCTGTATTGTTGACCCGCATCATACCAATCCCCCTCGAAAACACCCACAACCATCGAGTATTCAGAGCTATATGATTGAGAAGGCAAATGATCATTTGGAACTGCATAGTAATGAGAAACCAGATAAGTAGACCCGCTACAATTTTGCGGAGTCGTACCAACACAGTTTAAAATCCTCTTTTTAAAATAAAGCGTGGAAGCATCATCATATGTAAGATAAATACCACTTCCGTTTGAGCGGTAATATGGAAAAAGCTGCAGTCCCTTTGTTAAAGCAAACCTATTATCAGGAAACCCATTACTATCCACATCCAAAGGTAAATTAACTTCAGGATTCTCAATGATTGTGCCCGCTCCAAGATTCGGGTCGACTTGATAACTCGTAAGGGAAAAATCACGAGAAAAAGGCAATGTTATTTCCACCTCCCTCACCGCATAATCAACAAATGTATAACTGGTAGATACATCCCACTTAGAATTTTTTGAACTATTAGGCAAGTCAACAATTAAATTAAGATCCACTCCTCCAGCTCCCGGAACTTGGCACGATTTATATGAAAAAGTAAGTTTCTGGCCACCAGAAGTCGGAACCAATGAATTGGTAAGAGACTGACAAGATAAATCATTTAACGCATATTCTTTTTGATCATACGTACCAGTCACTCTAAAAGTAGCCAAATTATTCACCGTAATCCTAAGAAAATCGTATTCAGCAAAAGAAAACGGATACCCGGTACTTTTGTTTAATATAGATGTTAGAAATAAATCAGTCCCCCTTTTTAAAAATGAGAACTTAGCATAACTATTCTCAAAAACAATCGTTTCTGGAATTATTTGCGCGCGAGAATAAATTGGAAAAAAAATGCCAATTGAAAATAAAATCAGAAAAACCGAAAAAAAGAACTTACGCATATTCAATACAAATGATAACAAGAAAAATGTATTTAATCCAAAACAAAACAAGAAAAAGCCACAATCCATAGGTCATGGATTTTAAATTCACAAAATCGTACAATTTATTTCATACAAATAATATGGAAATAGAAAAAGAGATAATTATGACAACTGAAGAAAATTCCTATAAGAGCATGCTATCGGCAAAAAATAAACGCGAAATCATTGTATACACCATTGTTGGTTTTGGTGGCGCTATATTAGACTTTTTAATTTTCTATTCACTTATATACGCCAAAACTCCGATAATTATCGCCCAATGGTTCGGCGCAAGCGCCGGATTTATTCACAACCATCTTTGGCACCATTATAAAGTATTCACTCATTCAAAAAAGTTTGGGTTTACCACTACGACATCAGGAACAGCCGCTGTCATTGGAGTTATTTTATCTGGCCCAATGCTCGCCGCACTCGAAAGCATTATCCCAAACCTATTTATTAATAAAATAATAATTGTTGGGATAATAACTATCCTACTCTTTATTATAAGAAAAAAATGGATATTTACCTCTTCGAAGTAGAAGAATAAACGCCACGCAAATTATTTATTCTAATTTTTATAAGGTCACGCATTATCGCAAAAGCCGTTGAAAAAAATTTCAATTTTGTATCCTTATCATTTCGCCAAATAACAGGAATCTGTTTTACGCTGTAGCCTAATTTTTTCGCAAGATACAAAACCTCTACATCAAAACTCCAACCATATATAGTAGTTCTGCTAAAAATATTTCTTGCCGCCTCACGAGAAAACATCTTAAAACCGCATTGTGTATCAGATATTCCTCTAAAAACAAGCATCTGAACAACAAAATTAAAAAACTTACCAGCATACTCCCTATACAAAGGCTGTCTGACTTCTATTTCGCTTCCGCTAATCGCCCTTGAACCTATCACAATATCCGCAGGTAAAACGTCATAAAATTTTTTAAACTCTTCAATTGGGGTCGAGTTGTCTGCATCCGTCATAAGAACATAATCATTCTTCGCCATAAGCATACCCCTCCTCACCGCATAACCCTTTCCCCTGTTTGGCTCGCCGGTCGCAATTATTATGTGAGCGTCACCAATATTTTTTACGACATCCACTGTATCGTCTTTTGAACCGTCATCTACAACAATAATTTCATATTCAAGATTGAGACCGGAAAGAAAACCGATAGCAACACGAAGAGTCGGCTCAATTCTTTTAGCCTCATTATACGCAGGAACAACAATTGAAATCGAAAATCGAGCGCTTTGCATATCACAGAGTAGAATACTACGAAACATATCTTTTTCTCAACTGAATTAATAAAAAAATATTTTCAAAGTTATTCACAGATAAACGAAAAAAAATATCGTCTAACATATTTTATTGTTGTATAGTAAGAAAGCGAACAGAAGATCGCGAACAAAAATTTTTTTGAAAAAATTTTTTTTGAAAACTCAGTAGCAGAAAACGCACAGCCAAAATTTTTTTAAAAATTTTTTTTGCACAAAGGTCGGCACACAGAATTTTTTTAAAATAAAATGAAGAAAAGAAAAAAAGCAGCGGCAAAGAAAACAACTAAAAAGAGGACAGTAAAGCGCAGAGTCGCAAAGAAAACAACTAAGAAGAAAACAACGAAACGCCGAACAGCGAAAAAGACCACGAAACGTAAACCAGCAAAGAAAACAACGAAACGCCGAACAACAAAGCGCCGAAAGAAAAAATAGATTTTAAAACAAAAAGAAAACCCTTACGACAAGGGTTTTCTTTTTTTCATAAGTGAAATAATTTCCTCTACCAAGTAAGAAAGTGATCTAGGAAGATTATCTAAATCAAACCACCTCGCTTCGCGAATCTCAATAGGATCAATAATAAAATTATTATTCTCAACTTTAGAATAAAAACAATAAATCATATCACGCTTATACTCCCTCCTATTTTCCAAAAATCCAATCTCCTCAATATTATTTAATTTTATTCCAACTTCTTCAAAACACTCTCGCTCTGCAGCATCTTTAAACGACTCATCATTTTTTACGCCACCACCGGGAAAAGTCCACATACCACGACCATAATTATTTCTAATAAACAAATACTTGCCATCATTCTCGATAACACATTTAACACCTCGGGTTTTTGGACGAAAAACAAACCAATATACCCTCACAAAAGGTAAAATTAGCTTGAAAAAATTTCTAACAAATAATCTCTTAGCTTTCATTATTTTCTATAGACATTTTGACTTGTTTTAAAATTCCGTACTCCCTCCAAATAAGCCAAAGAATAAATATATCAACAAAAATTATAAAAACTAAAAAAAGGGAATGCGTGTGAATGACCCTAAATATCTCATAAAGCGTAAAAAATCCCACGAACACAAATGCAGCAGGATACGCCCAAAGTTTATATCGCAAAATATTTACTGAAAGAAAAACATCAGCTGCGCCCCACACCAAAAGATAATAAGCAATAAAAGCAACCGAATTTAAAGGTACGTGAGAAAACAAAAGCCCAAGTGAACGGATAAAAAGATCATTTGGGTCTTCAATAAGTTCTCCTCTGGAAATAACCTTAAATAATGACGGCAGGTCAGAAGAAGCAACCATAAGAAGAGCGACACCAGCAGAAAATTTTAACGAACCATAAAAAACCCGCCACCACATTCCAATACGAAAGAAAAGCGAAAATGTTCTCGTTTCTGCTTGCATATTAATACATGCAAGCATACACAAGAAACACAAAAAATCATATAAAAATATCTCCGTGGACCTAGGCAGAATCGAACTGCCGTCTCGACAATGCGAATGTCGCGTCTTACCACTAGACGATAGGCCCAAAATTAACTAGCCAGAACTTTTATTGTAATACCCCTGTCCGCCTACGCTTTTCTGGAGCGTATCGGAACTTTACTATGGGCCCTAAATATCTAGCTCATATACTACCCCACCCTGCAAAACATTGGCAACAAAATGATAAAATAAAAACAATGAAAAACAAAAAACTTGTTGTAGAAATTATCCCACTAAAAACCCACCTCGCCCTTATCAAAAACGCCGTCGGCGCAAAACTCTTCAGAAATATTTACGCGCGTGTAAACGGAAAGCAAAAAGATATTCTTGAAAATGGTTTTCTTTCTTGCGCATTTTTTGTTTCAAGTATTTTAAAAATTGAAGACTTAATAGAAAAAACTCACGCTACCGTTGACGGCACAGTTAAAGACTTGGAAAAATTTGGCTGGAAAGAAATCAAAAAGCCAAAAATAGGATCTGTTCTGGTTTGGGAAAAATCAGATTTTGGCGGCGGCAAACCAACAAAACACATCGGTTTCTTTGTTGGAAAAAATCAGGCAATAAGCAACAGTTCAAAAATGGGATATCCCAAAAAACATCATTACACCTACAACGGGAAAAGAGAAATAGAAAAAATCCTCCACTACGAAAATCTAAAATAAAAAAGAGCGGCACTTGTAGCCGCTCTTGCTTCCTCTGAAAACTAATCCTCCTTATTTTTTGAGACCCGAAAGCATTATCCGAAAGCCAAAAATGATGCCAATAATCGCAACCACCGGCTTGAAAACCGGACCGATCACCGACTCGAAAATCTGGCCGAGGACATACATGACACATGAGAACATCTGTCCGACTGTCCTCTGCAAAATCGCAGGGTCATGCTCCACAGCTTTTACCAAAACAAAAATCACAATCGCAAGGACAACAATCTTCACTTCTTCTTCCTCCTTAGCTGTTCAATGAGACAGGATACTAGACCCACTGCATTCGAGATGCAAACAATGAGCAACGCGACTAGGACCATAAAAGCCTTAAATGGCCTCGCGTCACGAACGTGCCTTGCAAAACGCTTCAATAAGCTTTTGAGCCCTTCACTCACATCTATGCCCTCCAAATCGAAGAACTTAATATAGTATACAATATTTAATAAAAAAATCAAGCCCTACATGTGTGGGCTTGATTCTTATTCTGATTTCTACAAATCCAAATTCAGTTTTACGCTACCTTCCAGTGAATTGTTTTTATCTGTTCCCTCGTTTTCTGATTCCCTTCTTCCAGAATGGTCATCTTGAGATTCATCTTCCAACTCAAATTCCATTTCATCATCATCGTCATTTTTTGATTTTAATGATGAGGGGCTCTCACTTGGCATTGGAGAATTTTTTTCGCCAATCCTCACATGAGCATTTGCAAGAACTCTCGCCTCTTGAGCTAACCTTATAGCTTTATTTCCAAGATTAAACGCCTGCCCAAAATTTCCTGCATCTAAATTTGTTTTTGCGTCAAAAAGTGCATCAGCAGCAGCTTTAATACGTATTGAGACATCGTCACGCGTTTTTTCATCAAGCAAATCATTATTTTTTTCTATATAATTTTTTGCTGAAGAGATAGCATTTTCTGCCGCCCCAATTTTACCCTTCGCCGCCTGTTCTGATTCGGTTTTAGACTCTGATGTTACACGACCCTCAAGCTTACTTCTGGTACCTATAACATCTTCCAAGTCATTACTTACTTTAAGTGAAACAGAATTTATTCTCTCATCAGAATCATCAAAATTTTTAATAATCCTGTCATGTGCCTTCAAAACACCTTCCAATCCAGATACCACCCCTAAAGCAGCATGAACATTTTCATCTGCTTCAAATTTACCGATAAGTGTATTTAGTTTTTCAATCTGAATATCAAAACGCCCTTCCACTTCAGATTTCGTTTCCGAATTAAGCTCCCCCTTGTTTACAAGTTCCTCAAACTCCTGCAGTCTTTTACTCGCAATTTGAGTTGCGTAATCAGCCTTTCCTTCTTCTGAAAAGTGAAGTAAAGTTCCAACTTTTTCATTTACCCCGACTTTTACAGGATAAAGAATATCTCCTGGAATTGTGTTTTCTGCCGCGAAACTGGTTCCGCCGCCTAGCGCTGCAATAAGCGCAATTACAACTAATATATTCATAGGTTTTGTAAATATTTTAAGATTAATAATTGACCCTTTAATTTGATGACGTTTAAAAGAAGAAATTCTTTCACCATTGTTCTTCAAAATATTTTCTAAAAGATTATGCCTGATTTCTGCTTTTCTATCCAAATCAAGCTTAACAGCTTTCATAGAATTATTCAGTTTTTCTAAAAAATTATCCATAGTATTACCTCATTTTTTCACCAAGCTTTTTCAGTGCTCTATTCAGCCTTACAGAGACCTTATTCGCATTCGACCCAGTTACATCCGCAATTTCTTTAGGATCAAGATCGTCCACATATCGAAGAGTAACAACCGCCCTATCTTCAGGAGAAAGCTCGGAAAGTTTTTCCATAACTTGGCGAGCCATGATTTTATTCTCTACCCCGATCTTCGTATCAGAAGAAGGTTCCAAGGAAGGAGATTCTTCGATAATATCCTCTAAACTCAATTCCTTTTTCTTTCTCGATTCATCAATAATCAGGTTATTAGCTACCTTGTATAAAAAGGCTCTCATGTTTTCAACTTTTCCGTCTTTTTGAGAAACATAGTCCCACGCTTTCATAAAAGTTTCCTGCATAAGCTCTTCTGCTCTCGATTTTGAAAACACACGAAAAAAACAATGCCTAAATATCGGCTCAGCATATTTATCATAGCTTTCTAAAAATAATTGCATTTCGGGTTTTTCTGACATAGATGACGATTGATTAGTGAAATTCTTACACTCTATATATATCTAAAACGAGTCCTATAAAAGCATCAATACAAAAATATAGCAACTCATACAAGAAATTAAACCTGTGAAAAGCAAAAATGTAACAAACTTAACAGAAAGAAATTAGCCTATAAAACAAAAAAAAGTTTATACTTAAAAAACATGATAACGATATATCAAAAAACAGTTAGTGAAGCCGAGATAAAAAAAATCGAAACTTTAAAAAATGGCTCACTCCTTATCGTTGAAGATCCTAAAGAGGAAGAAATATCATTCCTTGAAAAAGAACTTTCCCTCGAAGACAAAAACCTAAGCGATGCCCTTGATCCTTATGAGGTACCTCGTATAGAAAGCGAAGACAATATCGTTTACTTATTTGTACGAGTTCCTAAACAAGAAAAAGAAAATATCCGAACCATGCCCGCCTTAATAGCAATAGGTGGAAAATATATTGCAGTAATCTCTAAAGAAAAAATATCCGCCTTTGACAAACTCATGAACGGCAAAATACCGTTCGCTACCACACAAAAAACTCGCCTTACCATAACACTCCTCTCGGAGATAACCAGAAACTATCGCAAACTACTCACAAACATAACCAAACAAGTAAGAAGCGTAAGTACAAAAATTGAGAATATCGACAACAAAGCTATACTCGCATTTGTAGCACAAGAAGAAATTTTAAACGACTTTTTAGCCGCGTTAATCCCGATGAATGTATCGCTTGAGCGTTTACTAAACGGAAGAATGATAACCCTATATGACGAAGACAAAGAACTTACAGAAGATCTCGTACTCGATATTAATCAGTTAATTGCGCTCTCGAAGGCAACTCTAAAAACAATTGTAAACATCCGCGAAGCCTATTCAACTATTATTACAAATAATTTAAACAGAGTAATCAAACTCCTCACTTCGCTCACTGTTATCCTCGCAGTCCCAACCATGATCGCAAGCTTTTACGGCATGAATGTTAATCTCCCGTTTGCGGACAAGCCATATGCTTTCGCCGGCATATTAGCAGTTGTAACAGGGGTCACCGCCCTACTCCTCATTGTTTTTGGCAAAAAGAAGTGGTTGTAAAATAGTTTTTTTCAATACAGTTTTTAGTCTTTAGTTAGCAGGAGAGTCGCAGACTCTGAGCTTATCGAAGAGTCGGGGAGCCGGGAATTGAACCCGGTCTTCACGCACCCGAAGCGTGCGTACTGCCGGTATACTACACCCCGAAATCAAACTTTCCTTATCCTATAGAACACCAGCAAAAAACACAATTGCCTTATTCAACAAAGTATTTCTTTTTAATACCCACATCTATTCTATCCTGCACCGACGCAGCCTTTTTCTTTGCCTGAAGTGAAAGATCATCCAATTCTTTTTCTGAAAGTTTTGACAATTCTTTTGCGCGTCTCTCAAGAAACGATTTTTCATTCCTTAAAGGATCATCGAGTACATCTTCAAGAAGTATTAATAATATCTTGCCCACTTTCGGCCCGGGTGGAATATCTAATACCTTCATCAACTCATCTCCACGAAGCGCAATCATTTTCGGATGAATCGGGT
>Ga0210050_1005218_pt1 | contig 10351 bp, 9 predicted proteins | sample CryGey132114_all_FD_185463 | JGI IMG/M metagenome (GOLD analysis project Ga0210050, IMG submission 185463) | Groundwater microbial communities from aquifer - Crystal Geyser CG22_combo_CG10-13_8/21/14_all (SPAdes) (version 2) | ecosystem: Environmental > Aquatic > Deep subsurface > Groundwater ...
CGCCTTCAAGGTGCACACGTTGCCCCCCGCTTCGCCGCGACGCCCCTTCCGCGTCTTCGTGTGCGTCTTTGCCTTCAAGGCAACCGGAAGGGGTGCGTACAATCGCTCCCCTGCGAACCACCCAACCGCGGCGAGGAGGAGCGATGAAGGTCAATGGCACACCGTATCGCACCGTGTGGATGGAGGGGGCGACGGTGCGGATGATCGACCAGCGGTGGCTACCGCACCGCTTCTGCGTCGCGGACCTCGCCACGGTGGCGGCGACCTGCACGGCGATCCGCGAGATGTGGGTGCGCGGTGCCGGCGCGATCGGCGCGACCGCCGGCTATGCCATGGCCCAGGCGGCGCTGCTCGCCGAGGGTCATGGCTGGCGCGCGCAGATCGCGGCCGCGGCAGAGCAGGTGCGGGCCACCCGCCCCACCGCCCAAAACCTCTTCTTCGCGGTGGCGCGCGTGGCAGCGGCGATCTCCACCGCCGCCGATCTCGCGGCCGCGCGCGCGCAAGCGGTCGCCGCGGCACAAGCGATCGCCGACGCGGATGCCCACGCCTGCGAGGCGATCGGCGCGGCGGGGATGGAGCTGATCCGCGACGGCGCGCGGGTGCTGACCCACTGCAACGCCGGCTGGCTCGCCTTCGTCGACTGGGGTTCGGCCCTGTCGCCCATCTACAAGGCGGCGCGCGCCGGCCGGCGCGTGCGGGTCTTGGCAGACGAGACCCGGCCGCGCGGCCAGGGCGCCATGCTCACCGCCTGGGAGCTCGCCGGCGAGGGGATCGACCACGCGATCATCGCCGACAACGCCGCGGCCCTGTTGATGGCGCGTGGGCAGATCGACCTGGTGATCGTCGGCGCGGACCGAATCGCGGCCAACGGCGACGTGGCGAACAAAATCGGCACCCTAGAGAAGGCGATCTGCGCCCGCCACTTCCACCTCCCCTTCTACGTCGCCGCCCCCACCGCCACGATCGACTGGGACTGTCCCACCGGCGCGGCGATCCCCATCGAGGAGCGCGACGCGGACGAGGTCCTCACCGCCTGGGGGCGCGACGCGGACGGCGTGATCGTTCGGGTGCGCACCGCCAACCCCACCTCCCCCGCCCTCAACCCCGCCTTCGATGTCACCCCGGCGGAGCTGATCGCCGGCATCCTCACCGAGCACGGGATCGTCGCCCCCGCAGAGCTGGCGCCCATCCGCCCCCCGCGCCCCACCTCTGCGCACGGGTAGGAACGATCTCCCGCGCACGCTCCGGCCGCCGGCCGGGGGGGCTCCGCACGCCGGCGGGCGGCCGGGGGCGGCCGGCCGGGGGGCGGGGGAGGTCAGGGGCGAGCCCGCACGACGATCCGCCCCCCGCGACCCCCGCGCGAGGCCGGCCCCCCCCAGCCACTGGGCGCCGCGCCCGCGGGTGTGCGAGCCACGGTTAGGAGTGCGGAACCCCCTCCCGGCGGCGCCGCCGCGCGGGGGGAGGAGTCTTCTACTTTCTGCCTTCTACCCTGCCGGTGCGGGGAAGGCGGATGGCCACCGGGCGCCCTGCCCTACGGTGCGATCACCTTCACCAGGTCGCCCGCGCGCGGGTTTGGGGCGCCGCCGTAGCCGTTGAAAAAGGAGAGCCAGGTGGGGTCGTGGTCGGGGGTGGGGTCGCTGCCGGCGAGGGCGGCAAAGGAGGTGGCGGCTTGGGCGCGCTGGATCCGCAGGTGGAGCGGTTGGGCGCGTTGGATCTCGGATGCGGTGAGGGGGGCGAGGGTGGCGGTGATCTGGTCGAAGGCGGGGGCCAGCCGCGCGAAGGCTCCGGCCGGGGCGAGGGCGGTGACCACGGTGACGTGGCCCTGGTGGACCCAGGTGGTGATCCGCACCCCCACCGGCTTGCCCGCCGCGCTCGCCGCCGCGTCCACTACCTGCGCGCCGTGGGGGTGGAGCGCCCACGCCGGCCGCGCCGGGCTGCCGACCTGGGCGAGGAGCTGCCGCATCACCGTCTCGCTGTTTTCCCCCGCCTGCGCCGGCCGCATCTGCGCCTCCCATGCGACGCCGCCACCACGCGGGGTGAGGAGGAGGCGGCCGCGCGCGGTGCGCGCCTGCCAGCCGCCGGGGATGGTGAGGGCGACGTCGTAGGGGACGTTGAGGTAGCGCCCCTCCACCACCCGCCCCTCGTCGGGCGACGGCCCCACGGTGATCCCGTCGATCGCCTGCAGATACGCCTCGCGCCCCACCTCTTTGCCGCCCGGGTTGGCGCGCTCCAGGCCGCGCAGCCGCTCGATCCGAGCCTGGGTTTCCGGGTGGGTGGCGAAGAGGCCGTGATAGCCGCCGCCGTCGGCGTCGCGCTCCTGGCGCTGGAGGGTTTCGAAGAAGTGGTGGAGCTGGCCGGTGTCGTAGCCGGCGGCGGCGGCATAGGCGAGGCCGAGCTCGTCGGACTGGAGCTCCTCGTTGCGACCGTAGCCGCGCACGGTGGCGGTGAAGGCGAGGTCGGAGAGCTGGGTCCAGTTGGCGAGCCCCGGCTCCAGCATCAGCGCCACGCCGCGCAGGAGCTGGTAGCCCGCCTGCTGGGTGTAGCGAGTCACCCCGTGGCGGGCAGTGACGTGGCCGATCTCGTGGCCGATCACGCCGGCGAGCTCCGCCTCGTTGTTCAACTCCGCGAGCAGGCCGCGGGTGACGTAGACGTAGCCGCCGGGGATGGCGAAGGCATTGAGGATCGGCGAGTCGAGGACGGTGAAGTGGTAGGCGATGCCGGGCCGGTGGGAGCGGGCCGCGAGCCCCTGCCCAACCCGCGCCACGTAGTCGCGTACCGCCGGCGCCTGGAGCTCGCCGTACTCGGCGAGGATCGCCGGATGCTCATGCGCCCCGAGGTCGACCTCCTGGGCGGTGGAGAGGAGGGCCACCTGTTGGCGCCCGGTCACCGGGTTCACCGCGCACGCGGCGACCAGCACGAAAAGGGCAGCAAGCGGCCAGCGGGCCATGGGGCTACCGGTAGTCCTTGATGAACTCGGCATTCTTGCGGATCGAGGCGGCGGAGGCGTCCATCAGGGCCCGCTCCTCCGCGTCGAGCGGGAAGTCGAGGATCTTCTCCACCCCGTCGATGCCGAGGACGCACGGCACCCCCATCATGATGTCGCGGATGCCGAACTCCCCCTCCAAGGCGGCGACGCACGGCATCACCCTTTTGGAGTCCGTGACCACCGCGCGCGCCATCTCCGCCACCGACACCCCGGGGGCGAAAAAGGCGGAGCCGGTCTTCAGCAGGGAGACGATCTCTGCCCCGCCCTTCTGGGTGCGGCTGACGATCTCCTGAAGTCGATCCGCGGAGATCAGCTCGCGCACCGGCACGCCGCCGGCGCTGCACAGGCGCAACAGGGGCACCATCTGATCGCCATGGCCGCCGAGGACCATCCCCACCACGTCCTGGTAGCTGCACCCGACCTCCTCGGCGACGAAGGTCTGAAAGCGCGCCGTGTCCAGCACCCCGGCCATCCCCAGCACCCGCTGCTTCGGCGGGCCGGAGAGCTGGCGGACAAGCTGGGTCATGATGTCGACCGGGTTGGAAACGACGATGAAGATAGTGTCCGGCGAGTGTTCGAGGATCGAGCGGGTCACCCCGGCGACGATCTTGGCGTTGGTGCCGAGGAGGTCGTCGCGGCTCATCCCCGGTTTGCGGGTCACGCCGGCGGTAATCACGGTGACCACCGAGCCGGCGGTGGCGGCGTAGTCGTTGGTGCCGGTGACCGTGGTGTCGAAGGCACGCAGGGAGGCGGACTCTTGGATGTCGAGCGCCTTGCCCTGGGGGATCCCCTCCACCACGTCCAGCAGGACCACCTCCTGGACGCAGTTCATCTCCGCAAAGGCGCGGGCGGTGGTGGCGCCGACGTTGCCCGCGCCGACGATGGTGACGCGCTTCTTTTCCATGAGCTCTCTCCCGTACTAGAGGACGTTCGTGGCGAAGCCTCCCTCCCCTACCCCGCCCGCGACGCGGCCAGTGTAGGAAGCCCCCGCGGAGGCGACAAGGCGGCGCGGGCGCCCGCGACGGCGCACGGCAACGCCACACGCGGGTCGAGGCGCCAGCCGGACGGGGGGGGATGGCGACCGCCGCGACCAGGGCGACGCCGGCGCTCCCGGCGAACAGGAGGCGCGCGCCGAGGGGGTCGTAGAGGAGGCCGCTGGCGCCGTAGCCGAGGATCATCCCGATGCCGAAGGAGGCCAGGGAGTAGATCGACTGGCCCGACGCGCGCAGGCCGGCGGGGAAGGCGTCGTGGGTGAAGTGGATGGCGGCGACGTGAAAGGTGCCGAAGGTGAAGGCGTGGAGGAGCTGGCTCGCGCCAATCACCCAAAGGTGGGTGGAGGTCGCCAACACCCCCCAGCGGAGCGCCGCCAAGACAAGCGACAGGGCCATCACCCGCCCCTCACCGAGGCGCGCCACCAGCCGGCTTGCCGCCGCCATCACCACCAGCTCGGCCACCGTGGCGATCCCCCACAACAGGCCGATGGTCCCCGGCCCCACCCCGATGGAGGCGAGGTAGATGGAGAAGAAGCCGTAGTAGGTGGCGTGTGACGCCTGCATCATCACGCAGGCGGCGAGGAAGAGGACGAGGGCGGGCCGGCGGAGCACCGGCATGAGCGGCGGCACCCGCTGCGCGATCCCGCCGAGGCCCGGCGGCAGGGCCTCGACGGTGAGGGCGTTGACCAGCGCCAGCACCGCCATCCCCGCCACCACGCTCACGATCGGCAGGCCGTCGAGGAGGCGGCCGAAGCCGACCGACAGGCAGATGAAGCCGAGGGTCCCCCACATTCGCACCCGGCCGTAGTTCCAGCCGTAGTGGCCGACCCCCTCGAGGGTCACCGCCTCTACCAGGGGCAGAAGGGGGACCGACACGATGGCGTAGGCGGCCATGGCCAGGAGCAGGCCCGGAAAGTGGTGCGGAAAAAAAAGGGCAACGGTGGCCGCCACCGACCCCCAGGCGGCCACCCGCATCACGCCGCGCTGGCGGCACCTCCGGTCCGCCCAGTGGGTGATCGGGAAGCTGAACAGGACGCGCCCCACCGGCACCGTCATGGAGAGGGCGCCGATCTCCCACGAGGAGAGGCCGAGGTGCTTACAGTAGAGGTTGAAGTACGGGAGGAAGACCCCAAGGCCGGCGAAGTAGGCAAAGTAGAAGGCGGCGAACCGCCCAGGCTGGGCGCGGTCCACCTACGCCCCCGCCACGCCCGCCCCGACCCGCACCAGCTCCCGCGATGGCGCGTCGCTGCCGGGCCCTCTCCGTCCCACCCCAGGGAGGCGGGCAGAGTGGGGCGTTCGTGGCGCAAGCAAGCGGGCGCGCGTCCGGATCGAAATCCGTGGGTCGAACCGCGTGGGGCTAGGCGCCTGTCGGACTTGATCCCGATCGAACGCAAAGCAGCGCTGCGGGGCGCGAAGGGCTCCCCTCTGCGTGGCCTGGCCCCAAGACGCGCTAGGAACCGCTCCCGACTGACTCCTAGGGAACGAAGAGCAAGCGCCGATCGGGGCCCGCGCTCCGGCCATAGCCCGCCTCTGCCCAGTCGCTCGGGACAAAGTCCGGCAGCCTCCGCGGGCCATCCCGTTCACCCGCCCTGGGTGAAGGCCACCAGCCGCTCCAGCACCGTGGCGGCCGCACCCGAATCGATCGCCGCCGCCGCCTGGGCGATCCCTGCCGTGATCGTCGCGGCGCGCCCGCCCGCCACGAGGGCGAGGGCGGCGTTGAGCAGCACCACGTCGCGCTGTGCTCCCACCGCACCGGCCAAGACTTGGCGGGTGATCGCCGCGTTCGCCGCCGGGTCGCCGCCCACCAAGGTCGAGGCGGGGTGGCTGGCGAGCCCCACCGCCTCGGGGGTGATCACGCCGGGGTGGACCGTTCCCCCCTTCACCTCCGCGTAGTAGGTCTTGCCGGTCACCGTCGCCTCGTCGAGGCCGTCGTCACCGTGGACCACGAAGGCGTGGCGGCAGCCAAGCTCGGCGAGCACCCTCCCCACCGGCTCCACCCAGCGACCCGCGAAGACCCCCACTACCTGAAAGGGGACGCCCGCTGGGTTGGTCAGGGGGCCGAGGAGGTTGAAGATCGTGCGCGTCTTCAACTCGGCGCGCACCGGCCCGGCGTAGCGCATCGCCTGGTGCAAGAGCGGTGCGAAGAGGAAGCCGAGCCCCACCTCGCGGACGCACGCCGCCATCCGCTCCGGGGTGAGGTCGAGCCGCACCCCGAGGGCGGTGAGGAGGTCCGCCGAGCCACACTTCGACGACACCCCCTTGTTACCGTGCTTCGCCACCGGCAGGCCGGCGCCGGCGACCACGAAGGCCGCGGTGGTGGAGATGTTGAAGGTGTGCGCGCCGTCGCCGCCGGTGCCACAGGTGTCCACCGCCACGCAGTCGCCCAACTCCACCCGGGTGGCGTGACCGCGCATGGCGCGCGCCGCGCCGGTGATCTCCGCCACGGTCTCCCCCTTGGTGCGCAACGCGACCAGCAGGGCACCGATCTGGACCGGCGTCAGCGCCCCATCCATCACCTCGGTGAAGACCGCCTCCGCCTCCGCGACGGTCAGGTCCCGCCGGTCAAGCAGCCGTGGAAGGATCTCTTGAAACATCTCGGTTCTCCTGGGAAGAAGACTCTCGCCCTAGGCCGCGGTGGCAACGGTCATGCGGAGGAAGTTGCGGAGCAGCTCCTTGCCCACGGTGGTGAGGATCGACTCCGGGTGAAACTGCACCCCCTCCACCGCCAGGGTACGGTGGCGCAGCCCCATGATCTCGCCGTCGTCGGTGGAGGCACTCACCTCCAGCACCGGCGGCAGGGAGTCGCGTTCCACCGCCAGGGAGTGGTAGCGGGTCGCCGCGAAGGGGTTGGGCAGCCCCACGAAGAGGCCGCGGCCATCGTGGTGGATCATCGAGGTCTTGCCGTGCATGAGGGTCTTGGCCGCAACCACTCGGCCACCCAAGGCCTCGCCAATCGACTGGTGGCCGAGGCAGACCCCGAGGATCGGCATCACCCCGGCCAGCTCGCGCACCGCCGCCACCGAGATCCCCGCCTGGCTAGGGGTACACGGCCCGGGGGAGATCACCAGGTGGCTGGGGGCGAGCTCGCGGATCTCCGCCACCCGGATCCGGTCGTTGCGGTAGACCTCCACCTCCGCCCCCAGCTCGCCCAGGTATTGGACGAGGTTGTAGGTGAAGGAGTCGTAGTTATCGATGATCAGCACCATGGCCGGTCCATCCAGCGAGGAGTCTCTCGGATTTTGTCGATCGTGGGGGGAGAAGTGGCGGGCGCGCGTCCGGATCGGGAGCGGTTCTTCGCGCGCCGCGGGGTCAGGCAACGAAGAGGGGAGCCCGCCGCACCCAGCGCCGCTGCTTTGCGTTCGGTCTGACCAAGTCTGCCAGCCTCCCGGGGTGAAGTGGGCATAAGCCCGCGCGCCAACGAGACAAGCCACGCGCCGCCCGCGCGCCGCACCCCCCCGGCTCCGACTCGCGCACCCCCACCGCCGGTCGCCAGCGCATCAGCGTGCCAGGGTGGGCGACGGGTAGCCACGGCGGCAACCCCTTCACTCCGCCTCCGGGACCACCGAGTCCGCCACCCAGGCGAGGTAGGCAGGCAGGCCGGCGGCGACGTCGAGCACCATCGCCTCGGGGACGTCGTACGGGTGGAGGGCGGCAAGGCCGGCGAGGCACGCGGCCTGGCGCTCGGCGGTGGTCTTGATCAGGAGCAGCCACTCCTCGGCCACCGCCACACTCCCCTGCCAGCGGTAGACCGAGGTCACGCCGGGGAGAATGTTCACGCACGCGGCGAGGCGATCCGCCACCAGGCCGTCGGCGATCCCCTGCGCCGCTTCGGACGAGTCGACGGTGGTCACCACCAGGCGCACCTCAGCCATCGCCGCCGCCAGCAAGCGCCAGCCGCACCGCCCGTGCCCGTGCCTCGACCCCCTCCGCCTCCGGCGCCTCGCCGCGCTCCCGCAGGCAACGCGCCAGCCCCTCCAGGGCCTCGGCGAGGCCGGCGTCCTCGGCCATCGCCGCCGCCTCGCGAATGGCGAGCTGGTGGCGGTAGATCGACTCGGCCGCGGCGTGTTCGCCGGTGAGGGCGAGGACCGTGGCGAGCATGGTGAGGGAGAGGAGGCGGCGCTCGTCCGTCTCGGCGAAGAGCTGCTCGGCCTCGGCCAGGGCGTCGCGGAAGACGACCACCGCGTCAGCGAGCTCACCCTTCAGGAAGTGCTCGGTCCCGCCGCTCATGAGCTCGGACCACCCCGCCATCACCGCCTCCACGCCCGCACCACGCGGGGTGGCGGACTCTACCAGAAGGTCCAGTTGCGGGTCGCCACCACGTAGATCCCCAAGCCGAGGTTGGTCACCGCATGGGCGACGATGCACGGCAACAGCCGCCGCCGCCACACCAGCAGGCCGCCGTAGACCAGGCCGGCGACGATCCCCACCAGCCACCGGTCGTGCTCGAAGCCGAACGCCACCGCGACCGCGAAGAAGGCGAAGGGGTGATAGAAACCCAGCGGCAGGGCGAGGAAGTCGGCCCGGACCATGTAGCGCATCAAGAAGGCGCGCCAGAAGAGCTCCTCCATCACCGGCACCACCAAGGCGGCGCCGGCGATGCGCACCGCGATCACCGCCCAGGTGGCGGCGGGCGAGAGGCCGAAGCGGTACGGGTCAAAGCCGGTCGCGGCGCCGATCTTCAGGGGCGCGAGGAGTTGTTCCGGCGCCACCCACACCCCCAGCACCACCACCCCGGCGACCGCCGCGATCCACCAATCCGCCGCCGGGGCGCACCAGTCGAGCTCCGGCAACCGGCGGGCAAAGAGAAACAGCAACGTGCCGACCGCCACTGTCTTCGCCACGTACCAGGTGTGCGCCGCCGCCGGCTGCGCCGAGCCGCCGTAGGTAAAGAGGGCGAAGACCAGGAAGGGGGCGACGTACGGCAGCCACGCCATACGGCGCCCGGTGATGGCGGAGGGCGTCGTGGTCACAGTGGAGAGAGCGTCGGCCATGCGGGTGAGGGGGGACAAGCGGCGGCGTGGTGTTGGGTTTCCTGTCCTATCGGCAACCACGTCGATCCACGGAGACCCCCACGGCCAGGAAACAAGCCGGCCGATCAACCCCCTGCCCGGCGTGCCGATCCGGCCGCCGGGAGCCTGAACATGCGAACCCTCGTCTACCTCCTCCTCACCCTCGCCGCCGCCACCCCAGCCCTGGCCGGCCGGACCGCGTCGGTGGTCGACGGAGAGCTGATCGTCGGCCTGAAGGCGGGGGCGGTGACCACCGCCGCGATCGGCGCGGTGGCCGACGTTGCCACCCGCACCCACCTGCTGCGCGTCGACCCCGGCGAGGAGACCGCGGCCATGGCGCGGCTGGCGCGCGATCCGGCGGTCGCCTTCGTCGAGCGCAACCGCCTCCTCCCCCCGGCGGAGATGCCCAACGACCCGGTGGTCTCCTACCACGTCACCACCGTCCACCTGCCAGAGGCGTGGGACCTCGCCCACGGCGACCCAACGATCACCATCGCGATCCTCGACTCGGGCGTCGACGCCACCCACCCGGACCTCGCCGCCCAGCTCCTCCCGGGCTGGAACTTCTGGGACAACAACGGCGACACCCACGACGTCTTCGGCCACGGCACCGAGGTGGCCGGGGTCGCCTCCGCCACCACCGACAACGAAACCGGCGTCGCCGGCGCGGCGTGGGGGTGCACCCTCCTGCCGGTGCGGGTAACCAACAGCGACGGCTACGCCTCCCTCTTCGCCATCCTCCAGGCGGTCACCTGGGCGGTGGACAGCGGCGCGCGGGTGATCAACCTCTCCTTCGAGGGGATCCACTCCTCCACCGCCCTGGCGAGTGCCTTCGCCTACGCCCGCGGCCACGGCTGCCTGGTAGTCGCCGCGGGCGGCAACAGCGGCGTCTACGACGCCACCGCGGACCAGCCCAACGTCCTCTCCATCGCCGCCACCGACGCTGCCGACGACCACCCGGCGTGGGCGAGCTTTGGCCCGTACATCGACCTTGCCGCCCCCGGCGTCGCCATCCGCACCACCGCCCGCGGCGGCGGGACCGCGACCGTCTCCGGCACCTCCTTTGCCAGCCCGTTGGTGGCGGGGATCGCGGCCCTGCTCCTCTCCGCCGCCCCGGACCTCACCCCCGCCGAGCTGGAAGCGGTGCTCGAGTCCACCGCTGCCGACCTCGGCGCCGCGGGCCGCGACGCCACCTTCGGCGCCGGCCGCGTGGACGCGGCCGCCGCCCTCGCCGCCGCCCTGCCCCCGCCCGACACCACCCCGCCGCAGCTTGCCCTCACCGCCCCGGCGGCCGGCGCCACGGTGCGCGGCGCGGTGAGCGTGACGGGATCGGCGACCGACGAAGGCGCCATCGCCCGTGTCCA
>Ga0210050_1005220_pt1 | contig 10346 bp, 10 predicted proteins | sample CryGey132114_all_FD_185463 | JGI IMG/M metagenome (GOLD analysis project Ga0210050, IMG submission 185463) | Groundwater microbial communities from aquifer - Crystal Geyser CG22_combo_CG10-13_8/21/14_all (SPAdes) (version 2) | ecosystem: Environmental > Aquatic > Deep subsurface > Groundwater ...
AGTGAAGCTGAGAATTCCAGACCAATGGTAAACAGCAACAGCACAACACCGAACTCGGCCAGCAGCCGAATCTGCGCCACATCGTAGACCAGTCCCAGACCATAAGGACCGACCGTGATACCAACTACCAGATAGGCGAGTATGGGGGGGAGCCCCATACGTAAAAACAACACCACAACAAAGACAGTCGCAGCCAGCATGATCAGGGTGTCGTTCAGGTAACTGTATTCCATCACGCCTCCGTCAGATCACCGGCACCGTATCATTTCGTCCGCATCACCAGTTGCAGTATAGCGGTAATAAGCGGCTCGATAAATAACACCCCCGCGCCTGCAGCTGACAATCTCAATCGAGCGCCTGTTCAATGCGTTCGCATAGTGTTTTCAGTAACTTGATGCGTGCGAATCGCTTGTCATTGGCCTCCACCAGTGTCCACGGGGCAATGTCAGTACTGGTACGATCCACCATATCACACACGGCATGATCGAACTGCTGCCAGTTATCGCGATTATGCCAGTCATCCCCGGTGATTTTGAACTGTTTGTAACCAACCTCTTCGCGTGCATGGAAACGCTTTAGCTGTTCCTCTCTGGTGATCGCCAGCCAGAATTTCACAATAATCGTATCGTGGGCAATGAGCTGCGCCTCAAAATCGTTGATTTCCTTATAGGCTCGCATCCAGTCGGCTTCATGACAGAGTTCATCCACCCGCTCCACCAGCACACGTCCGTACCATGAGCGGTCGAAGATGGTAAATTCACCGTTACCCGGCACATGCCGCCAGAAACGCCACAGATAGGGCTGCGCCAACTCCTCATCGCTGGGCGCTGCAACCGGAATGATACGGTAGTGGCGGGCATCCAGCGCCTGACTGATGCGACGAATGGCACTCCCCTTACCGGCCGAATCCAAACCCTCGAAAACGGCAATCAGGGACTTGTTGCGAAATTTCGCATGGCGCATGAGCAGGTTCAGTTCACCCTGATATTTAGCCAGTTGTTGCTGGTAGGGCTTTTTGCCCAGCGACAACGAAAAATCGAGCGAGCTGAGCAGTGTTTTGTCATCCAGAGCCGGTGGCAGTGGCGGCACACCGACTGGAGACAAAGGGGAGGGTGTGGCAAGTCGCTTGCGTATTGCTTCCAGCAGATAATTGCCGGTAGTCAGATTACGAAAGCGAAAGTCACTGCTCTCGATGACAATCCACGGTGCTTCTGCCGTATTGGTTTCACGCAACACATGCTCTGCCACCTTGATGAACTCGTCGTGCAGTTTTAGGTGCTGCCAGTCCGTATCGGTTACACGCCAGCTGGTATCCGGGTTTTCAGCAAGCTTTGTCAGACGTTTTTTCTGGACTTTTTTCGACAGGTGAAGCCAGAGCTTGATAATCAACCCCCCTTCATAGGTAATCATGCGCTCGAAGCTGGTGATCTCATCGATACACTGGTCCAGTTCAGCGCCTTTGATATTGCCCTGCATGCGCTGCATCATCGGGTGGGTATACCAGGAACCAAAAAATACACCTATTTTCCCCTTGGGTGGCAGTGCGCGCCAGAAACGCCACATCATCGGCCGGGAACTCTCTTCATCGGTCGGCTCGGCCAGTGCATGCACACGGATATGGCGTGGATCCATCCATGCGTTTAACAGATTGACCACTTCACCCTTGCCAGCCCCATCCACGCCACCGACCAGCAGGATGACCGGAAAATGCGCCTGCTCAGCCAACGCGTATTGCACATCCAGTAAGGCCTCGCGCAACACTGGCACCTCTGCATCATAGCGCTTTTTGTCGATGCAGTGACCGAGTTCGGCCGATTCAAACATACCATACCCCCTTTGTTTCAGGTGTACCGCTCAGCCCGCAGCAGGGCAATTAATCCGTTCACTGCAGGGTAATGCATCAGGGCATGATCGGCAATCTCCTGCAACACGGTGTGCATCACCGCTCATCTAAACTGTTCAGCGCCCGCATCACATGGCAGAAACGAATGCGTAACGATAATCTGTCTCCGGCAGAGCTACCCGGGTATGTTTTTCGCTCTGTCTGCAGGGCCGCAGTCATCCACCTTTGGATTAAAACCTGAGTATCCGCTATATTCGCCGTCATATTTGAGAACATGGGAGCAGCCAATGAGCAACAGTTTCGGCGCTAAAAAAAGTCTGTCGGTCGGTGACAAGACCTATACCTATTACGCATTGAAGGCTGCGGGTGATATCGATCGTCTCCCCTATGCAATGAAAATCCTGCTGGAAAATATGCTGCGTCGCGAAGACGGTGTGAACGTCACCGCCGATGACATAAACTTCCTGGCCAACTGGGATGAAAAAGCAGAACCGAATCATGAAATCGCCTATATGCCTGCACGCGTACTGATGCAGGATTTCACCGGCGTTCCCGCCGTAGTAGATCTGGCCGCCATGCGTGATGCGATGGCAGCCCTGGGTGGCGACACCTCCAAAATCGAACCGCTGGCACCGGCAGAACTGGTGATTGACCACTCCGTTCAGGTCGACACATTCGGCTCGGCCGATGCGGCGACAAAAAACACCGAGATTGAGTTCCAGCGTAACCGTGAGCGTTACAACTTCCTCAAGTGGGGCCAGAACGCCTTTGAAACCTTCAAGGCAGTTCCGCCGGGTACCGGCATCGTGCATCAGGTCAACCTGGAGTTCCTGGCGCGCACCGTATTTGTAAACAAAGAAGGCATTGCCTATCCGGATACACTGGTCGGCACCGATTCCCATACCACGATGATCAACGGCCTGGGTGTACTCGGCTGGGGTGTTGGCGGCATTGAAGCGGAAGCTGCCATGCTCGGCCAGCCGGTATCGATGCTGGTACCGAAAGTGGTCGGCTTCAAACTAACCGGCCAGCTGCCGGAAGGCGCCACTGCCACCGATCTGGTCCTGACCATTGTCGAGATGCTGCGCAAGCATGGCGTTGTCGGTAAATTCGTAGAGTTCTACGGCCCGGGGCTGGATAGCCTGCCGTTGGCCGATCGTGCCACCATCGCCAATATGGCACCGGAATACGGTGCCACCTGCGGTATCTTCCCGATTGACGATGAAACACTGAACTACCTGCGCCTCTCCAACCGCTCCGCAGAGAACATTGCGCTGGTTGAGGCCTATGCCAAGGCACAGGGCATGTTCCGTGACGCTGACAGCCCGGAAGCGATCTACAGTGAGTATGCCGCACTCGATATGGCCACCGTTGTACCGTCACTGGCCGGTCACAAGCGTCCGCAGGATCGCATCGCCCTGACCGAGTCCAAAGCCATGTATCAGCAGGCGGTCGAAGCGGTCAAAACAGAAGCCGGCATTACCACGCACGCAGTTACCACCACAATCAACGGACAAGAGGTTACCATTGATAACGGCGCTGTCGTTATTGCCGCGATCACCTCCTGCACCAACACCTCCAATCCGTCCGTCATGGTTGCCGCCGGTCTCGTCGCCAAAAAAGCGGTTGCACTTGGCCTCAGTGCAGCACCATGGGTCAAAACCTCGCTCGGTCCCGGTTCGCTTGTGGTCACCGAATATCTGGACAAGGCAGGTCTCTCACCCGAGCTGGACAAGCTGGGCTTTAACACCGTCGGCTACGGCTGCACCACCTGCATCGGTAACTCCGGCCCCCTGCCGGCAGCTGTTTCTGCCGCCATCGCTGAAGGCAGTCTGGCGGTTACCTCCGTACTCTCCGGCAATCGTAACTTCGAAGGCCGCGTCCATGCCGAGGTGCGCATGAACTATCTGGCTTCCCCGCCACTGGTCGTCGCCTATGCCATTGCCGGCACGATGAACATCGATCTCTATAACGATCCGATTGGTCAGGATGCCAGCGGCAAGAACCTCTTCCTCAAGGATATCTGGCCGACCCAGAAAGAGGTGGCCGATACCGTGGCTGCCTGCGTCACGGCCGAGCAGTTCGAAGCGGCCTACGGCAATGTTTATGCCGGCGATGCCAACTGGCAGAACCTGCAGGCACCAAGCGGCGACCGCTTTGCCTGGGACAGCGACTCCACCTACATCCAGCACCCGCCCTACTTTGAGGGCATGACCTTTGATCTGGATCCGATCACCGACATCAAGGGCGCGCGCGTTCTGGCGCTGCTCGGCGATTCGGTCACCACTGACCACATCTCGCCTGCCGGCGCCATCAAGGCCGATTCCCCGGCTGGCCATTACCTGCAGGAGCGCGGTGTGGAGACAAAAGATTTCAACTCCTACGGCTCGCGTCGCGGTAATCATCAGATCATGATGCGCGGCACTTTCGCCAATATTCGCCTGCGCAACCGGCTGGCACCGGGTACCGAGGGTGGCGTCACCCTGCACCAACCATCCAATGCCCTGATGAGCATCTATGATGCAGCCATGCAATATATCGACGAAGGTGTGGCCAGTATCATTCTGGCAGGTAAAGAGTATGGCTCCGGCTCCTCGCGCGACTGGGCAGCCAAGGGCCCGCGGCTGCAGGGTGTTCAGGCCGTTATTGCTGAAACCTATGAGCGGATCCATCGCTCCAACCTCGTCGGCATGGGCATTTTGCCACTGCAGTTCAAGGCGGGTGAATCGGCCGAATCACTGGGTCTGACCGGTCAGGAGAGCTACGACTTTACCGGCATCAATGATGGCTCCGCCAGGGAGCTGCATGTTACCGCTACGGCTGCTGACGGCTCAGTGAAGTCGTTCACGGTGGATGTACGTATCGACACCCCGAAAGAGGTGGAGTACTACCAGCATGGCGGCATCCTGCACTATGTGCTGCGCCAGCTGGCTGCTGAGGCCGCCTAAACCGACGGCCCCCTGCGTACGACATCCGTACGCAGGGGGCCTGTCTTGATCCCTTGCCCTGTGGATCCACCCCGAGCACCCGATTCGACAACGCCTCTTCCCTCGCCGCATGGAACGCTGCACTATGCAGTCGTCATGCTCTGCTGGAAGGGGCAATCAAAGCTGAGCAGGAAGAACGTCAACGTGTTACCTTGTGCCCTACATCATGCAGTCATGACGACAATGATGATACGGGCCTGCAGCTGTTCAGGCACAGGCATGTATGATTGTCGGGAGGGGCTTATGGACAGGTATCGTTGTATATTGCTCTGCTTTCTCCTGCTGATCGCAGCACAGGCTCGTGCAGATGACGGTATCGGCATCTGCACAGGCATCACTGACGCCGATACCCGACTAGCCTGCTACGATAAAGCAGCCGGCTACCAGCCGGCGGAAACAGGCGAAAAAGCGGCCGAAAGCATTCTCTCGGCCAAGCTGCCGGCTGCGCCACCGGCGCCAGTAGACGCTATCCCTGACGGCCGAGCCACCAGTTATCTCGAGCGCATGTGGGAGCTAACCGATGCCAGCAAAAACGGCACTTTCCGCTTTAGTCCTTATCAGCCGAATTACTTCATACCCTGGCGACGCTCCAGCCGGCCAAATATGCAACCCTTCTCACCCACGCATCCAAACGCTGCCACAGCCCACCTGCAACCGACCGAGGTACGTTTTCAGCTAAGCTTTAAAACCAAACTATGGCAAGATGTAATAGGCTCTCCCATCGACCTCTGGTTTGCCTATACCCAGCAGTCCAACTGGCAACTCTATAACCGTGCCCGTTCATCGCCGATTCGCGAAACAGACTATGCGCCTGAACTGATTCTCAGCATGCCCATGGACATCAGGGTACTCGGCATGCACTGGAAAATGCTCAATGCAGGTTTTATGCATCAATCCAATGGCCGCTCCGGTGTATATTCACGCAGCTGGAACCGCGTCTATCTGCAGGCCGGTCTGGAACGGGATAATTTCCTGCTAACGCTTCGCCCATGGTATCGCCTTCCGGAAGCTGTCAACAAGAACGACAACCCGGATATCCGTCAGTTTATGGGCAGTGGCGATATTCGCGCGAGCTGGATCGGCGAGGAGCATGCACTAACCGTACTTGGCCGCTACAGTTTTCAGGGCCGTAAGGGCGCACTCAAATTCAATTGGGTATTCCCGATCAAGGGCCGCCTGAAGGGCTATGCCGAGTATTTTAACGGCTACGGTGAAAGCCTGATCGATTATAACCACCACCAACAGATTCTCGGCCTGGGGCTGTTAATTTCCACCTGGCCATAATCCGATCACAACCAGCTCACCACCCTGGCACACACAAACATAAGCACTTGATATCATCGGCGCCATGCCACCTTTTCTGGCTATAGATCTGCTCTGGAACTAGTATGAAAATCGACTAGTTACCAATTGCCCGGATTTGCCCGGGCGTTCATACAAGAGGTAAAAACATGCGAAACAATATTTTCATGATCACGATGCTGCTGATGCTGGGCTTCGTGATGACAGGCTGTGAAGTCGTTTTCCCGTATGACCATGGTTATCGCTCAGGGCATAGCGACAATAGCCACGAAAGCAGCAGGGATCATCATCGCGACAAAGACCACGAGAAAGAGCGCAAGCATCACAATTGATTCATCAGTCCCGAGGTGACGCATTGATGCCAGCGCAAGATGCATCAATACGTAGACGTGGGTAAAACCAACTGCGAAAGGAGTTTATAATGAACAGACTGAAACAAACAGGCATGATACTCATGGCATTCATGCTGCTGGCACCACTACCGGCTATGGCTGCGAGTGCGGTCGAGATTAATGCCAAGGTCACAGCCGCACTGGCCGATTTTTATAAAACTGTCGGCGGCGGCAAGGAGCTGGCTGCAAAATCCCGCGGTATGCTGGTATTTCCCGAGGTGTATAAGGCCGGCATCGGCATCGGCGGCGAATATGGCGAAGGTGCACTCAGGGTCGGCGGCAAAACCGTTGATTATTACAACACGGCTGCCGCATCTATCGGCTTCCAGCTGGGCGCACAGGTCAAATCACAGGTGATCCTGTTCATGACCGCCGATGCACTGAAGAAATTCCGCGCCAGCGAAGGCTGGAAAGCCGGCGTTGACGGCAGTGTAGCGCTGGCCACGCTCGGAGCTGACGGGTCTATTGATAGTGATACCGCGCAAAAGCCGATCATCGGCTTTATCTTCTCCAACAAGGGGTTGATGTATAACCTGACCTTTGAAGGAACCAAAATGAGCAAAATCAAGAAGTAGCTACTGTTTCGATTTGTCGTTGCTATCAAAACAAACAAGGGAGGCTAATACCTCCCTTGTTTGTTTTAAACCGATAGCGCTTATTATTCAGACACCCGCGTAGCGGTAACCTCTACCTCCACGCGTCGATCGGGTGCCAGACAGGTGATCAGCGGGTTACCATCCTTGCCCTCACAATCCGCCAGCGTTGTTACCGGATTTGATTCGCCAGCACCTCTGGCTGTTATTTTATCGGCAGGGATGCCGCCGAATTCAACCAGATAGCTTCTGACCGCATTGGCACGGCGCTCGGAGAGCTTCTGGTTATATTCATCCGTTCCGATCCGGTCTGTGTGTCCCGTCACGACCATGTTGTCAAAGCTTGCGCCATGCAGATCTTCCACAAACTTGTCGAGTGCCCGCTTCCCCTCAGGCCTCAGGGTTGCCTTATTAAAACCGAACAGGGAATTTGCCGAGGAGTCCGAGGCAAAAACCGTCTTCACCGGTGCCGGCGGCGGTGTTATAACCACCGGCTCAGGCTCCACTACGGCCACCGCTACAGGAGCAGGCTCTTCCATACCAAACCTGTAAATCAGACCGAGCGAGTACAGATCGACATTCCCCTTACCACCGGTGGCATCATTGATACGGTAGCGCTCTGCTTCGGCACGGATACCTAAAGAGCGGGTCACATCATATTCAACGCCCACACCATACTTGGGGTTCCAGGCCCACTTGTTCGGATTGGGGTTTGCCGGCAGGGCAAGCGCGCCAGTGGTGGAAAAACTGTCCCTGCTCTGGGCATAGGTCATGCCGCCCCGGCCAAACACGGAAAACTGATCGGTGAGTGGCAGCCTGAGTATGGCATCCAGATGCATGCCCCTGATTTTGACGTTGCCGATCAGAGAGCCAGCTGGTGTAGTGGTCGATGTGAAATTGTGACGTCCCAGGTCAAACCAGCCGCTTTCAAGGGAAAAATAATCATTGGCCTGATAACCGCCATAGAGTTTGTACCCGATATCACGATTATCCCTGTTCACTGACGTGATACTGAGGCCCGGGCCCGCAACACGGTTAGTCATCCCGCTCTCATCCAGATGAGATACGGACTGGCCAACGTTACCGCCAAGATAGAATCCGGAATCCACGGCCAGTGCCGGAAAAGCATTGCACACTGCATACCCGGCAAGAGCCAGTATGCCTGCGGTTTTCATCATACCCATTTTTTTCCTCCCGAATAAGTCGAAACATCAATCTCTGAAAAATTACTGCAAACAGTGACTTCCAACAGCATCAGGAGAGTTGCTTGATAAGCCGTATCGCCACCTGATGCCGCTCGATTGACTCTCTGACATTAGACCTATATGCATATAATTGCAAATTTCATCTCATCAGATCACCGGCCTTCATACGCCTTGATGAGGTCAATCCGGAACTCCGGCAGTGGAAAATACGCCAGTGGTTCGGGGTGATCTCTCCGGGTATGTATGCCAGCGCACAGATCTGACACCTGAGCAGAGTAAAATATCTTAACTGGCAGGCAAAGAATGACAATGTGACGCCTGCATCCGGATTGCCGGATTGATAAGAAGAGAGGTATGATAATATGTATAAAAAACTGATGATCACCATGCTGCTGCTGATAACGGGCGCCATGATGGCAGGTTGCGAAGTCAGATATGATCCGTTCGCTGATGGTGGTTATAGAGGCGATCATCATCACAGCAGTGATCGTGGTGATCGCAATCATGACAGAGAGCACGAAAGGGAACACGATTGATTGGATAACAATCCCCCTACTCTACCATACTGGCCTGAATTACTATTTGTAATACAGGTGGATAGACTGCTAACATGACAATAAATTGTTGAAAGGAGGTCGTAATGAATATATTGAAACGATTGAATATGCTGTTGTTGCTCGCAGCATTTTTGATGCCGCTACCGGCACTGGCTGCTAGTGCGGCTGAGATCGATGCCAAGGTTACAGCCGCACTGGCCGATTTTTATAAAACTGTCGGTGGTGGCAAGGAGTTAGCTGCAAAATCACGCGGCATGCTGGTATTTCCTGAGGTGTACAAGGCCGGTATCGGTATCGGCGGCGAATATGGCGAAGGTGCACTCAGGGTCGGCGGCAAGACCGTTGATTATTACAACACGGCTGCAGCCTCCATCGGCTTCCAGCTGGGGGCACAGGTCAAGTCGCAGGTGATCCTGTTCATGACCAAGGATGCACTGAAGAAATTCCGCGCCAGCGACGGCTGGAAAGCAGGTGTAGACGGCAGTGTAGCACTGGCCACGCTCGGAGCTGATGGATCTGTCGATAGCGATACCGCACAAAAGCCGATTATCGGCTTTATCTTCTCCAACAAGGGCTTAATGTATAATCTGACCTTTGAAGGAACCAAAATGAGCAAGATCAAGAAGTAGACATACCACCAGCGGCCCGGCTGGGGGGCGTTGGTGGTAGACCCGGGGAGCACTCATGCTATTAGAAGACCTTGTACCGGCACTACAGCTGTCGATTGGACCGATGATTGTGATTTCGGGTGTCGGCCTTATCCTGCTCTCCATAACCAACCGCTTTGCGCGGGTAATTGATCGCTCAAGAAGCCTGGCCGAGCTGCTTCGCAACGATAGCCGTTGCGAAACGCATCATGTGCAGAGCCAGCTCGGTATTCTATCACATCGGGGACGACTACTCCGCCTGGCCATCGAGTTCGCCGCAACCAGCCTGCTGCTTGCAGCCTCACTGGTGATTGCACTGTTCCTGGTTGTATTGCTGGAGTTTGAAGCCTCTTTGTTGATCAGTGCACTATTTATTTTCTGCATGCTCTGTCTGATTGTCAGTCTGGTCTTCTTTATTGCAGATGTGAAAGTATCACTTTCAGCACTCAAGCTTGAAATAGGCCGGACAGAACAATCTGAAATAGCTGATACCGGCAAAGCTCAGAACTTAACATGAATATGCTGGAACAGATCAGTGCCACATGCCCGTATTGCGGCGAATCCATTGAACTGACTATTGAACAGATGCAGCAAACGCAGGCCTATAGCGAGGATTGTCCCGTCTGCTGCAGGCCGATCTGCGTGGAAGTAGAGGCGGATCTCACTGTTGTGCTCCGACGGGAAGACGAATAGAGGCTAGGAGCCTGATTCAGCCATCTTCTCTTTCTGCCCGGGCAACAGACTGCTGACAAAATCATTGCCATCGAACGGCATCAGGTCGGCCAGCGTTTCGCCGACACCCACATAGCGGATCGGCAGC
>Ga0210050_1005221_pt1 | contig 10346 bp, 9 predicted proteins | sample CryGey132114_all_FD_185463 | JGI IMG/M metagenome (GOLD analysis project Ga0210050, IMG submission 185463) | Groundwater microbial communities from aquifer - Crystal Geyser CG22_combo_CG10-13_8/21/14_all (SPAdes) (version 2) | ecosystem: Environmental > Aquatic > Deep subsurface > Groundwater ...
CTAGTGGTACGTATACCGAGGTTATATCTGGATTTTGGGAAAGAGCTTGTTGTGTTACGACGTCGATCAATTTTCCAAATAGAAATGTCATTACTAGTCCACGAGAAGAAGATGCTATTCGTGCGACCATTAAGAAGAGTGTCCGGACTGGAGACATTCTGAAATAAAGCGTGAGAATCCATTTAACTACCTTGAGAAACTGTTTTACGTCAATTTTAGTTTGTATTTTTACTTCCATATCCGGTTATTTTAGTTTCTGCCTGTAGATTAATCAATTCTGTCTTTCAAATATCTGTTGACGTATAATGTATGTGTGGGTTTTTACACAAAATATTTATACTTTTGCTATTTCTACCACTAGTTTTTCACGAAAAGGTTTATGCTGATCCTCCTGATAATACTGATTCCTATCTATATATCTTGAATGAATCAGATGGAGGACGTTTGAATGACAATGTTATTAAATCCTATACGTATATAAATTGGTTTCAGTCAGCTTTACTTGTTGAAAAATTCAATGGAGTTCAAGCTCAAGATATTCAGGAGTTATTGAATTACCAAACTGTATATAACGATTATGTTAAGGACCATTTAATAATTTCAAATAGTGGCAAAGTTTGCGAAGAAATTGTTGATGAATCTCCTGTTACAGAAGATCAGATTTCTCTTTCTCTTGGAACTAGGATCATAATTACATATAAGTGCGAAGATCCTATTGAAAATGTCACCGTTAATAATACTTTGTTTAACATCGAATTCGAGACTGGGATTAATTATTTAAATATTTCAAACGGTGAAAACACATTATTCCAAACTGAATTCAACAGAGAGAAAACTGAATATGTTTTTGCTTTTAGCGATGAAAGCAAACCTAAAATAACGCCAAATGAAAGTCGAAAGGATGTCAAAAAAATTGGGATTTTGTCTAAATTCAAAGATCTTCTTTTTTTAAAATCAGATCAGATCAAAAACGAATCTCTTGGTGTAATGCTAATTTTTGTTTTTGTTCTTGGTGCTTTACATACGCTTGAAGCTGGACATAGCAAGGCTATTTTGGCATCTGCGATGCTTCATAAAAAAATGAGCTTTAGGCGTGGAATCGCATATGCTGTAATTTTTACAGCTACTCATATAGGAGACATTATAATCATGGGAATAATATTTGCAGTTGCGAATAATTTTTTCCAATTCTATGCAAAATTCACACAACTTGGAACATCCGCAGGATACGTTTTATTGGTGACTGCAATTTGGATTTTAATTAAAAACACATTAGATTACAGGCATAATAAAAGTCATGAGCACGGACACGAACATACACACGGACATATGTACGAACATGTGCATACACATGAGTTGAAAACCGATGTAAGTTTTAAAGAACAATTATTTTTGGGATTTATAACTGGAATCGCTCCTTGCTTATTTGGTTGGTCAATATTTATGTTGGTAGTTTCAACTGGAAAGATGTGGAACTTAGTTCCAGTAATTCTATCGTTTGGTCTTGGAATATTTTCAGCACTTTCACTTACAGTATTTTTGATTTCAAAACTAAAAAACAAAACATATGGAAGATTTGAAAAGCTAGCGGAAATTTCGCCAATATTGTCGGGTGTGTTTTTATTAATATATGCGATTATTACTGTTTTATAAGAAGCTTTAGCGTTTTTTCGGCCGTTTTTTCCCACGTATATTTTCGGGCAAGACTATCTAAATTTTTTGTTAAAGGATGCGAAATTATTTCTAAAAATCCGTGTTTGATGCTTTTAACGTCGTTTGGATTTATATAAATTATTTTGTCTTCTCCTATCTCTCTAAATGCAGGAATGTCAGAAACCATCGCAGGTGTTTCACATGCCAATGATTCTAAAAGTGGCAATCCGAAGCCTTCTTCTAATGAACAACTTATAAATGCATGTGCGCCTGAAAAAAGTATTGGAAGGTCTTCATCCGGGACTTGTCCTGTGAATATAACGTTTTCGGAGATTCCAAATTTACTAGGTGCCTCAAGTGACTCCTCGTACATCCAACCATTTTTTCCTGCAATAACAAGCTTAATATCTCTGATAGATGGATTTTCCTTAATCGCATTTCCAAAACCTTCAATCATTTTCGGTATATTTTTTCTTGGTTGAATCCTTGAAACAAAAAAAAGATATTTTGAATCTCCGAGTTTATATTTTGTTCTAATGTCCGATATTTCACGTGGAGTTCTCTTATAAAAATCGTCACTTACGCCTTCTGGTATAACTTGTATCTTTTGGGAATCTATACTGAACGATTTTAAAATCGCATCTTTTGTAGCTTGCGACGGTGTAATTATTATTTGGGAAAATTTTAAAACTCCAGAAAGTATCAATGGATGAATAAAAGCTTTAATTGGCGAATTTATATATTGTCTATTAGTTTTGTATTCAAGACCATGAATCATTGAAACAATTTTTAGTTTTGGATTATGTAAAAATGGAATTGAATGTGTTGAAGTGAAAAATATATCGAGAGGGCTTGATAGGAGTTCCTTTGCCAATGAAAACTGCATCCAAGATATTGAATTAGGGAGTACTTTAAATTCGAAATTTTGAGGAAATTTAGATTTAAAATTTGCGAAGTTTTTTTTGTTTATCCTGTTTGATAAATAAACTATAAATGAACTTTTGTTATCAATTTTTGAAATTCCTATTAAAAGATTTGTAAGGTATGTTACAGGGCCAGTTTTTTCGATTTCGTCTATAAAAAGTATCTGGCCATTAATGCCTATTCGCATGCTGAAATTCTAACACATGAATTATTTGGTATTATTCCGCTATGGAAACGGAATTTATAACTAAATGTAACTTGTGCAAAAGCAAAAATATTGAAATGTTTGATGAAGAAGTCGGGCTTTATAGATGCGCGGATTGTCGATATATATTCGACAATCCGTGCCCAACTTTAAAAGAAATTATCAATTATTATTCAAAATCCTCAAAATATGACGGATGGCTTTCGAATCTATCTTCGCGCAAGTTACTTTGGCAAAGACGTGTTAAAAAAATGCGGAAAAACATAAAAAAAGGGACACTTCTTGATGTTGGATGTGGAATTGGTCAATTTCTTGATATTGCAAAACCATACTACACGGAAGTTTTCGGAACTGAAGTTTCTGACTCCGCTGTAAAAATTGCAAAAGAAAAATATAATTTAGATATTTTTCATGGAACACTTGATGATATAAATTTCAATGGAAAAAAGTTTGACAATATCTCTATGTTTCACCTTTTAGAACACGTGAACGATGTGAATGGGACAATCTTAAATGTTCATAAACTCCTCATTCCAGGCGGAATCCTAACAATCGCAGTTCCAAACGACATATATAGCTTAAAAGCAATTGTCAAAAAAATAATAGGGAAGCCATACCTCAAGAAAATCAAACTAGACGGGAGTGTTGACGAAATACATCTCTCTCACTTTACACCGCAAGTGCTAAAAGATTTCTTAATCAAAAAGGGATTTGAAATTATTGAACTTGGTCCAGATCCATATTTTGCAAATGAAGGACTAAAACTCCTGAGGCTTCAGATTTACTACTTTATCTGCAACATTATAAATAAAACCTTGGGAATAAACGTATTTGATACTATTTGGGTTGTTGCTATCAAAAAGTAGTTCATGATAAGGCTACACATTCTATTATAATAGAATGTGTTGACGGATATATTCTAGTATAATAGAATATGTCCATGAATAGATATTTCCATGTAGTTAATCCTTGGTGGGAAAATAAAACCTTTGACTACGGAATTATTCGCCCAGATTATCTCAATAAGCTAGAAAAAAACTTTGATCAAACGATAATTCAAATATTGACAGGACTTAGGAGGGTTGGGAAAAACACGCTGTCACTACAGCTAATTCACATTTTGATAGAAAAGAAAAAAGTAAATCCTAACAGAATATTATTCTTTTCTATAGAAGAACCATTGATATCGAAAATTTCTATTATCGATATAATAAATGAATTTCGTCTAGAACATAATATAAAATCAGGTACGAAGATATTTGTATTTATTGACGAAATCCAATTTAGGGAAAATTGGGAACAAGAAATTAAGTCTTTATATGATTCCGAAAATATTAAATTCGTATTAACTGGCTCATCTGCTGTGTTTTTATCTGACAGATTATCTTACCTTACAGGTAGATATCTCAAAACACAGGTTTTCCCACTTAATTTTGCAGAATATTTGAGTTTTAAGAAAATTACATATTCAGAAATAGATAGCTTTTTGATGCAAAAGCATTTGGAAGATTTTTTAGATAATGGTGGAATACCAGAATATGTTTTGAATAAGGTAGATCGTTATCTCGAAACAACAGTAGAAAGTATCCTATTTAAGGACCTTGTATCGAAGTTCCAACTGCGTAATCCTAGTATATTGACTGATTTAATATATCTTTTGTCAGATAGAGTTGGTACAACTACAAGTTCTTTAAAGTTGTCGAAAATTCTCGAGATAAATAAGGATACAGTGTTAACTTATTTGGATTATTTGAATAAAACATATATAACATCGGAATTAAATAATTATTCTACTTCAAGGAATAAGGAAATTTATAATCCGCCAAAAATATACTTTGACGATACTGGTATCTGTAATAAATATTCAAGCAAAATAAATTTAGGAGCGTTAGCCGAAAACGCTATATATAATTCTATTAAAACGGCCTTGGTTGGCAAGTTAAGAATTAAGTTTGGTTACTGGTATGAAAATAAATCCGAAATAGATTTTGTTATATCTCAAAATAATAAAAAAGTTCTAATTGAATCTAAATATGTAAGTAGTGAGAATGATATAAATTTTAGCGCATTGGAATCCGCGTTAAAAGTTATAGAGCCTGAAAAAATATTGTATATTACTAAGGATTTAGTAGGAAAGTCGAGAATCGGTTCAAGTACGGTTAGGTTTATACCTTTACGCGAGTTCCTATTAAAAGGTATTGAGGAGTATATGAGCTTTTCATAATCTCTAGTTGTGTTTTCTTGTTTACACAAATAAAGTTATTGACTAGTAATACAATCTTAATACAATATCTCTACGGCCACTATTAATGTTTCTATTTCTGTAAAAATAAAAGAGAAAGGGCAAAAGTTAGTTGATGGTGGATATTTTTCTTCGTTTAGTGATTTAATAAGAACTTCGTTAAGAAATGCGATTGAAAAAAACCCAATACGATATTTGGGCAGGTGAGGCGAAGGATGATTTAAAAAACGGGCGTGCATATACCTTAAACGATAAAGAAGATATTAAAAAGCTAATTAAAACTGTTAAAAAGACAGCAAATGTATGAACTTATTACATCAAAAATTTTATGGGAAAAGATTTCTTAGTTTTCCTAAGAAGCTTTTTGACTTCTTTGGGTATGCAGATGGAAGATCATCATACCCAGGATCTCCTGGAATAGATACTTCTTTGCCATCTTTAGTCCACCGAATCTCTGTGTCTGGATATTTAAAGGCTTCGATTAACTGTTGGCTTCTGGCCCACATCTCCCACCTATCAGTATTATCAGATGGTTGATCATCAATATCAGTTTCGGTTGGATTTAGGACTTCATCCCTGTCCTGTTTTTCTATTTCGCCTGTGTTCATAATTGCCACAATTCTATCAAAATCCAACTAGTTTGAATAGTTCACAATTGTAAGCTCTTTGAGCTTCTGTGTTATTAATTCCACTTGTCTATCTACTTTATTGCTCCAGCTGTGTTTTTTGGCTAATTCTTTTCGTGCTTTTCTTTTTGCAGTGGAGTCTTCATCGATTGCAATTTTTATGTTTTTTATGAATTGTGTTTCGTCTTCTGTAATATACCCATCAACGTCAAATTCTTTTACAGATGATAGCATTGCGATTGTTGGGAGTCCTGCGGCCAGGCTTTCAAAATATTTAATTGGATGTGAGCCAATTGTGTAGTCATTGATATTGTATGGAATGAAAAAAGCGTCAAAGTGGTCAAAGTACGTCGGAGTTTCTTCCCATGGTTTTGATCCAAGAAAGTGAACGTTTTCCATGGATTTTAATTTACTTAGATCTAAGTTTGGATCAGAAACTTTTTCGGGCCCAATCATTATAAATTGATAATTTGGATATGTAGCAGCACATTCTTCAATTAGCGGAATATTAGTTTTATATGTGTCTATGGCTCCTGTAAATCCGATTCGTGGATGTGGAATTTCTTTTAAATCTTTTGGTTCTTCGAGTTTTTTTTCATGGTCAAATTTTTCAAATATGACTGCATTTGGAAGATACTGCACATCTTTTCTCCATTTATTTAGATGTGTAACTATTCCAGGAGCGCTTGCAAAAACTAAATCGCAGTTTTTACATAGCCATTTTTCTTGATCATCAACCCAGTTTTTTAAGCTTAGCCCATTTTGATTAAATTTGATTTTTAATGCGTCGTCCAAATGTTGAATTAGAGAAATAATGGAAGGATTAACCTTTGCTCCTGTTGCATATTCTGGGAATTCTGAATAAATATCAACACAATCATAAACTTTAACGTCGTGTTTAAAATCTTTTATAAAGTCTCTTAAATCAGGAAAATCAAAGTGATAAATATATAAAACTCTTTTTTCATTTTCTGCTTTTAGAATTTTAATTGCGTTTTCAATAATATTGACTTGTGAGATTGTATTTAATTTAGAAATCGGTTTGAAATTTAATAAATTAATCGGTTTATAAACAATCAAATTATCTGACTTTTTGTCTATAACCTTTGAAAAATTCTTTATCGCCTTAAAACGTAAAGGTGGATCTACAAAAATAACCTTATGGCCCTTTGCTACAAGCTGATTTGCAACATGCCACTTATTAGTCTTCAAATCAGAATCAAACTGTTGGTTGGATAAAATAATAAAAAGCATTCGTTTGAAAAGATTTTAGCATACATGTTTAATCTTTCTTCATGCATACAGTGAATCTTTTTGCTACTATGTTTGTGTGATTTCTAATTTAATTTTTTACCTTTTCCGTTTTTATTTGTACGATTTCCACCGTAAGTATTTTCGCTCTTTGTATAGACTTTCCGCCATTTTAAGTCATCAATTTGGAACAGTCGCAATGGTTAAAAGCTTATTTAAACCGCTTTTTGGAATGCCTGGAATTTTTTCTAGGATTAATGGTTTTGTGATTAGAACTGTTGCTATTATTCTTTCAAGTATTATAGTCCTTGGAGGAGCAGTCATTGGACTTGTTACATATGCAGGATTAATTGCAGGTCTTCCATATTTATTTTATGAATATTTCTTGATTGGCGTTTCAGTCGCTTTATTCCTACTTACATATAGAACTTGTTTCTTCTTATTTTTTCCACTTTCTAAAATTAAAAATCCATCCGACATAAACGAATATCATTTAGCGGGAAATCATTCGCTTAGAAGCTTATTCAAAAAGCTCCAAAGCGGAAACTTTAAAAGCATTCCGACTAATTTTAGATCAAGTGATAGCGTTATAACTTTTCTTAAAGTTTCCGAATTAGACTTTCAAAAAGTGTTTGAGTATTTAGACGCGAATCAAAATCCCGCGAACGCAAAGCTTTATATAGAGAAACTTTTATCTATAAATACACAAATTAAGAATAATTCACACTTAACGATGGAACTTTTATTTGTAAGTTATCTTTTACACTTTGTAGACTCCGAGGAATTTTTAAATAAATTTGAAATCACAACAACAGATCTAATTTCCGCATTGGATTTTGCGAATTTTCTAAAGATAAAGCCATTTACAATTTGGAGTGATGAATATAAGCTTCCTCCAGCTGGAGGAGTTGATAAATCGTGGGCGGTTGGATATACAAGCAACCTCAATAAATATGGAACTGACCTCACAAAACTTGCTTTAAAAGGTTTAATGCCAAAACTTGTCGGAAGGGAAACTGTCAAAGAAGAATTTATCAATATATTAAGTAAATCATCGAGAAACAATATAATGTTAATAGGCCAACCTGGTTGTGGAAAAACTACATTTGTTAAGGCCATGGCCCGCGAAATTGCCATTGGCACAAAAATTCAAGCATTAAGATTCAAAAGAATAATTCAACTTGATACAACTGCTTTACAGTCTGGAACTCCTGGAGAAGTTAATGCAAGAATCACAAATATAATAAAAGAAGTCCTAGGTGCTGGAAATATAATTTTATTTGTCGATGAAATCCATACACTTGCAGAGTCTAAAGAAACAAATCTATTTAATGCTTTTGAACCACATTTATCATCTGCAGAATTTCAATTTGTAGGTGCGACAACGGGGAAAGGTTACGAAAAATATATTGCTCCTATTGCATCTTTTGCCCGTGATTTTGACGTTATAAACATGCCTGAAGCCACGGATTCAGAAACAATTGAAATAATTCAGCACTTAGTCAAAAAAAGTCGTGGAACTAAAGGTTATCCGCTTGTAACTTTCCCATCGATACTTACATCAGTTGCACTTTCTAAAAAATATCTGCATAGAAGCGTAATGCCAGATAAAGCAGTTGAACTTTTTATTCAAGCCGTATCAAATTCGAAAGGTAACGCAAGCAATATTTTAGATAGGGAATTTTTAAAGAAAGTTTTTTCTGAAACTTTCGATATTCCCGTTTCTGCTTTAAATATTGACGAAAAAAAGATTTTAAAAACGCTTGAAAATATTTTACACGAAAGTATCGTTGGTCAAGATTTAGCAATCACTTTAATTGTGAATGCACTAAAAAGGTCAAGGGCAGGTGTAAGGGATGATAAAAAACCTATAGCAAGCTTTTTGTTTTCAGGACCAACCGGAGTTGGTAAAACCGAAACAGCCAAGGCTTTAGCCAAAAATTATTTTGGTCGTGAAGATTTTGTAACTCGAATCGACATGAGTGAATTTAAAGACGCTTCAAGTTTAAGTAGGTTAATTGGCGATACTAATGGCAATGTTGGAATTTTGACTTCGAAAGTTAAGACTCATCCATATTCTTTGTTATTTTTGGATGAAGTAGAAAAGGCTAATAAAGATGTATTGAATATTTTCCTTCAAATTTTAGATGACGGAAGATTAACTGATTCGACAGGTGAAGTTATTGATTTTACAAATACGTTTATTATAATGACGACAAACGCTGGAACAAGGGAAGTTATAAAAACAATTGGTGAAAATAAGTCTGATGATGAGATTACTAAGATAACAATCGAAGGACTTAAGGATTATTTTGCACCAGAATTCTTAAATAGATTTACTGCACTTGTTCCATTTACTCCGTTAACTATGGATCAGGTCAGGAAAATTACAGAAATCAAACTTAATAATTTGGCAGAGAAAATGCTTGAAAAAAATAAGATAAAATTAAGTTTCGATTTTGTCTTAATAGAAAAATTAAGCAAAGAAGGGTTTTCAAGAGAATGGGGAGCAAGGCCTTTAAATCGATTAATCGAAGATAAAATTGAAACTTATATTGCTGACAAAATAATAAACGGAGAGGCAAAAGCAGGGGATGAGATCTTGATTGATAAAATATAGGTTTGTACTATGAGACCATAAGGTTTATTATATAGGTCAGAATAAGTCTCTATGAAATATAAAACAAAATTTAAAAATTATTTTCAAATTTTCGCCCTGTTGTTTTATTTCTCTACATTATTCTTTACTCTATCTTCTTACACATTTGTTACACGTGTCCAAGCTGGTGAAATTACTATTTCTGATGAAAATGCGAATGAGATTGTCATCGATGAAAGTGCATTAGGAAAAGACGAGGGGATGAGGTAGTTTTTTCTTCAAATTCAAATTCAGATTCAGATAAGGAACCTCAAGAAGACAAAATATTTGAACCAGTATTGGTACCTACTTCGACTATAGAAACTATACCACTTGTATTGACGACTCCGATTGATTTTACTTCACAATCAATTTCAAAATCGATTTGGACCTTTGAAAATGTAGAGCTAAATAAAGAATATGTTTCACCACAAAATAGTGAAGTGAGGTTGACATTCACAAAACTTCCAAATCCTTCTGGCAATATCAAAATTGAGGAAATTAAACTTACAAAAGAACAAATTGAACAAACCGGTTCATTATCAGAAAAAGCATACGACATAACATCAGACATGAAAAATGGTGATTTTAAATACGACCTTTCACTTCCAATTCCAGAATCCTCAAAAGGAAAACTTATACAAGTAAAATACGCAGAAAAAATCTCAGACATCCATGCGATGGAAAAAATAGACAACGAAATAACTAAATCGGACACGTCAGTATCTGTAAAAAGCTTAGATCATTTTACGATTTTCATAATTACTGATGATGAAGCTACGTATTCAACCGGTACATGGGTTGATT
>Ga0210050_1005223_pt1 | contig 10346 bp, 8 predicted proteins | sample CryGey132114_all_FD_185463 | JGI IMG/M metagenome (GOLD analysis project Ga0210050, IMG submission 185463) | Groundwater microbial communities from aquifer - Crystal Geyser CG22_combo_CG10-13_8/21/14_all (SPAdes) (version 2) | ecosystem: Environmental > Aquatic > Deep subsurface > Groundwater ...
ATGGCAGAAAGCTGCCGCGGGAGTACGCGCAAGCATTTAAACTGGTGGCTCAGGCAAGAGACAAGGCAATTGATTTTTTTAAAAATAGTTTAAAAAATAAAACAGTGCCGTTGGGGAAAGAAGCGGATTCGGTAGTGAGAAGTTATTTAGAAAAGCACGGCCATCGCGATAGATTTTTACACGGCACCGGGCACTCGCTCGGTTTTGCCAACCCTCATGGTCGAAGAGTGAGAATCAATCGTAAAGGCAGGCAACCGTTGCCGTTAAACGTCGGCTACACCATTGAACCAGGAATTTATTTTAAAAATCAGTTTGGGATACGCAGCGAGATTAATTTTTATATTGATATAAATTATAAATTAATAATAACCAGTAAAATTCAGAAAAAAATAATTATAATTTAAATTTATGACTACGCAACAAATTTTTGACTTAGCCGTAAAAATGGGCGTAAAGGCCGATTTGCGCGGGCCGGAAAAAGTAAAAAAATATTTAGAGCGCGCTAAAAAAAATTATGACGAATTAAGCGCTAAACTTAAAGAGGAGTTTGACAAAGAAAAATTAACTAATCCGTATAGCGATACCAGGGTTTTGGTTGATTTAAAGAAAAAGAATATTAAGAAAATTATGGTCGGAGTTGATATGGAAGGCGCAGAATTGCTCTTGGCGGAAAAACAAGGCGTTGATTTGGTGATCGCCCATCACCCGGAAGGCAAGGCTTTGGCTGACCTGTCCAGCGTGATGGATTTGCAGGCACAGGTGTTGGCCGATTACGGCGTGCCCATCAATATTGCCGAATCGGTGATTAAGCCAAGAATCGCCGAAGTGGCGCGGGGCGTCTCGCCCATCAACCATAATCGCGTCGTGGATATGGCAAAAATTTTAGGCCTGGATTTTATCTGCGTTCATACGCCAGCCGATAATCTGGGAGCCAGGTTTCTCGTGAAAATTATTAAAAATAAAAAACCGGAAACCGTGGGCGAAGTGGTGGATATGCTTAAAGAAATTCCGGAATTCAAGGAAGCCGTAAAATATAACGCCGGGCCGAAAATTTTTGTCGGTTCGCCGGAAGCAAGCTGCGGCAAGATAACCGTAACCGAATTTACCGGCGGCACCAGCGGCGCAAAAGAAATCTACGAAAAAATGGCGCAAGCTGGCATCGGCACGGTTATCGGCATGCACATGGGCGAAGAGCATCGCAAAGAAGCGGAAAAATATTATATTAACGTGGTAATCGCCGGCCATATGGCCTCGGACTCTCTCGGGCTTAATTTGTTTTTAGACGAGCTGGAAAAGAAAGACGTAAAAATCATTCCCTTGTCCGGTTTAATCAGGGTTAAGAGAAAAAAATAATCATTATAAAAAAGCGTTTCTTTAACAGGGAAACGCCTTTTTTTTATTTAAAAAATAAGTTATAATATAATCATGCCAAATAACCAATCAATTGAAGACTTGATCAGCGATGCGGTTGGTCAAACCGGCGCTGACGACAGCGCCACGGCCAAGTTTGCCAGCCAGTCTAAAAAAATCAAGGTTAAAGAACTGGAACGGCTGACCAAGCAGGCGGCGGATAGCGCCGGGCTCTCTTACGTTGATTTAGTGGGTTTTCCCATTAGCCCGGAAGCTCTGGTTTTAATTGACGAAAAGGAGGCGGGAGAACTTAAAGCCATTTGCTTTTTCTATAATGGCGAAAATATCCGCTTAGCCAGCCTTGAGCCGCGAGCGGAAGAGGTTTTGGCTTTGGCCAAACGGCTGGGAGAAAAATATTTTTGTTCCGTTGATACTTATTTAATCAGCGCCAATAGCCTGGCTTACGGCCTGAAAATGTATAAAACCATCCCTAAGGCCAGGGAGGTGGTCAGGGGCGTAAAAATTACCGAAGAGGAGTTAAATAAATACGGGAAAAAATTGTCCAGCTTCAAGGATTTGCAGGGAGAAATTAATCGGGCGCAGGTCACGGAAATAGTCACGATGATTATGGCCGCGGCCGTTAAATCCGATTCTTCCGACATCCACATTGAAGCCGAGGAGAAGGACATTAAGGTCAGGTTCCGGGTGGACGGGGTTTTGCATGACGTCGCCAGCGTGGATAAATCATTGTGGGAAAAAATAATTTCGCGCATGAAACTGTTGGCCGGAGTGAAAATTAACGTTACCGACAAGCCGCAGGACGGCCGCCTGTCAATTTTTTTGCGTGACGACCGGATTGACATCAGAGTCTCTTTCCTGCCCACCAACTTCGGCGAAAGCGTGGCCATGAGGCTTTTAAGGTTCGGCGCCGTCGGGCTGGAATTTACCGACTTGGGCATCCGCGATCGCGCTTTTGAGCAGCTTAAACGCGAAGTCGAGCGGCCTAACGGCATGATTATCGCCACCGGTCCGACCGGTTCGGGCAAAACCACCACGCTCTACGCGATTTTGAAGAAATTAAATAATCAGCAAACCAAGATTATAACCATTGAGGACCCGATTGAATATCAGCTGGCCGGAGTTAACCAGACCCAAACCGGTAAAAATTACACTTTCGCCCAAGGCTTGCGCTCGATCGTCCGCCAGGACCCGGACATTATCATGGTTGGAGAAATCCGCGATTTGGAAACCGCGGAAATCGCCATCCAGGCGGCTTTGACCGGCCATTTGGTTTTGTCCACTATCCATACTAACGATGCCGCCGGCACGGTGCCCAGATTTCTGTCCATGGGCGCCAAGCCGTACCTTTTAGCGCCAGCCCTAAACGCCATGATCGGCCAAAGATTGGTGAGAAAAATTTGCGCGCGCTGCAAACAGGAGGCCAAGCTTGACGACGAGACTATGAAGCGGGTAAAAGAAGCTTTAAACCAGCTGGCCGAGGCAGACAAGAAAAACCTTAATTTTGATAAATTAAAATTTTTCGAAGGCCAAGGCTGCGACGTTTGCCAAGGCATCGGCTACAAAGGCCGGATCGGCATTTATGAAGTCATGACCATGAATCCGGAAATTGAAAAATTAATTTTAGGCAGCCAGGCCAGCGAATACGACATGCGCGATAACGCCAAAAAGCACGGCATGATTACCATGGTGCAGGACGGGCTGTTAAAAGCCCTGGACGGCATCACCAGCGTGGACGAGGTCCTTAGAGTGGCGGAATAATTAATTAAAATAACCCCTTTAACAAAGGGGTTGCCCGCAAGGGCGGGGGATTTTTAAGGTGGAATATGTAAATCCCCCTAACCCCCTTTATTAAAGGGGGCAATAATTTATGATTAATAAAAAATTCATAGAGAAATTAAGGGGGGAGTATGTAGCGCATGAAAGCGAGCGGCGCCAGATTATCAGCTTGTCTAACGTGGTGTTATATGATTCCAAAAGAGTAATTTTTTCCCTGCACCGCGGGGATGATAAAAAAGCCGGTCAGTCTTTGGCCGAGATAGAGAAAATTTTAATTAAGCTGGAAAAAAAATTCGGCTACACCAGGCTGGCTCAAGAAGGCGCTTATAAAGCCGGAGCGGAAGAATATGTTGAAGCGAAAATGTTTTACAAATTAACCAGCGGAGAAAAAGTCGAGGCGATTAAAGGGCTAGAGATAAACGCGGAAAGTTATTTATCGGGCATCTGCGACCTGACCGGCGAATTAGTGCGCCAGGCGGTTAACCGGGCCGCTCAAGGCAAATATAAAGAGGTGGCGAAAATAAAAAACATGATTGATGAAATTATGTCCGAATTAGTGGAATTTGATATGACCGGCTATTTGCGCACCAAGTACGACCAGGCCAAAGGCAATTTAAGAAAAATTGAGCAGATTAATTACGAGATAAATTTGAGAAAATAAGCCTGTACGCAATATGACAAAAAATTATTTGCTGGCAATCGTCACTTTGATGGGCACGATTATTGGCGTGGGTTTATTCACCATTCCTTATGTTGTCAATAAATCGGGCGTAATCCCGCTTTTTATTTTCATGGCCGGTTTGGCCGCGATTCAGTATTATCTGCAGCTGCTTTTCGCCGAAGCGATTTTATCAACTAAGGAAAAGCGCCGCTTACCCGGCTTGATTGGCTGGTATATCGGTTATGGCGGTAAAATTTTTACTTCGGCAGTGGAAATCGTCGGCGTCTACGGCTCAATCCTGGCTTACATTATCGTGGGCGGGATTTTTTTGCATCAACTTCTAGGCCCTTATTGGGGCGGCGAAGTTTTCATTTACGCCACCGCCTTGTTTGCCACGGTAACTTTGATAACTTTTTTTGATTTAAAAATGCTGGCCGGCGCCGAACTGGTTTTAACTTCGCTTTTGGTTTTGGCCATTGGCTTGATCGCCTGGCGCGGCTTCGGCTATATTCAGTTAAGCAATTTTCAGTTAATTGATTGGCCTAACGCCTTGTTGCCTTATGGCCCGATTTTTTTCGCCGTGGGCGGTAGCGCGGCCGTTCCGGAAATCTGCCGCTTATTGGCCTACGAAAAAAATAAAATCAAAAGCGCCATCGCCTGGGGGACTTTTATTCCTGCGGTTTTAATGACACTTTTCGTTTTAGTGGTTTTGGGCATTACCGGCTCGGCTACCACGCCGGACACCTTGGTGGGCTTAGCCGCGGTAATGTCTGACGGCATTGTGACTTTTTCTCTGATTTTTGGGCTGTTAGCCATTATTACTTCCTATATTGTTTTTGCCCAGGCCATGGAAGAAATTTTTCAATGGGATTTGGGGTTGAATAATAAATTGGCCTGGTTTCTGGCTTGTTTTGTGCCATATGGTTTGTACTTAATCGGCTGGGACAATTTAATTAAAGTGGTGAGTTTAACCGGCGCGGTTACGGGCGGCTTATCCGGCATAATTTTAATCTGGCTGATGTTTAAGATTAAAGCCAAGCCGGAAGTCGTTTCGGTGATTAAAAATAAATTGACCAGGCCGGTGGCTTGGTTTTTGTCCCTGCTTTTTGTTTTGGGATTTATTTATGAAATTTTTAATAATTTCTGATATTCACGATAATCTGGCCAATCTGGAAAAGTGCTTTAATTGGGGCAGGGGCCAGGACATTGCCAACGCAATTTGCTCGGGCGACGTGGTTAATAGCGAAACTTTGGCGTATCTGGCGAAAAGTTTTAAAATTATTTATTTGGTGCGCGGCAACTTGGAAATATACGACGAGCCTGAAGTCGGCAAATATAAAAACATAAAATATTTGGGCCGGTTTGGCGTTTTTGAATTGGGCGGAAAAACTATCGGGTTATGCCACGAACCTTGGTACGTAGAAAGTGTTTTGAAAATAAAGCCTTGCCGGATTGTTTTTTACGGCCATACTCATGAACCTTGGATTAAAGAAAAGGACGGCGTGACGCTGGTCAATCCGGGAACTTTGGGCGGCGTGTTCAATAAGGCCAGCTTCGCGGTTTGGGATGATGAAACTAATGAGCTGGAGTTGAAAATATTAGAACTCATATGAATCAGCCAATAAAAAAAGTAGCTTTAAGCGCGGTCAGACAAGTCGGCAAGCGATTAATTAAAGAATACGAAAAATTTAATCGCGCCGAGGTGATGCTAAAGTCGCACCATGAAATTTTGACCAAGTGCGATTTAATGTCGCAAGAAATAATTATAAACGAGCTGGTTAAACATTTTCCCGACTACGGCATTATTTCCGAGGAGCGGCCGGCAGAAAAAAATTATTCCGAGTACACTTGGTACTTGGACCCGATTGACGGTACCACTAATTTTTCCATGCATAATCCGCTCTGGTCAATTTCTTTGGCTTTAGCCAAAAGAGGCGAGTTGGTTTTCGGTCTGGTCGACGTTCCTATGCTGGAAGAAATTTTTATGGCCGAAGCCGGCGGCGGAGCGGAATTAAACGGCAGAAAAATTTCGGTTTCTAAAATTTTTCAGGGCAAAGTTTTAAATACTTTTTGTCATGGGCCGCAAGACGCCAACATCAAGAAAGCTTTGGCTTATTGGCGCCGACAGAAACTAAACGAGCTGGATTGCCGGCCGCTGGGTTCGGCGGCCATCGAGCTCTCTTATGTGGCGGCCGGGCGGGTGGAATCGTTCGTGGCGCCGGGCACGCATGATTGGGACGTGGCGGCTGGCGCGCTCTTGGTGCGCGAGGCCGGCGGCAAAGTCACGGATTTTTCCGGCCGCGACTGGCGCTTAGGCCTGGCGGAAATTGTCGCCTCCAACGGCAAAGTGCATAGGCAGATTTTAGGCGCGGTTAGGGGAAAGTAAAGCCTGTATATGAGAAAATTGGTTTTTGTATTTATAATAATTTTATTTCTAACCGCTTGTTCGGTTGAACAGGCGTCTAATGATATGCCGAAAGAAATCCGGCCGCCGGCCGTGGCCGGGCAGTTTTATCCGGCCGCAGCCGAGGAAATTACCGAACAAATTAACGGTTATTTAAAGCAAGCGTCCACGCCGCCGGTGGCGGGTGAAATTAAAGCCATCATAGTGCCGCACGCGGGCTATGATTTTAGCGGTCAGGTGGCGGCTTACGCCTTTAAGTTGCTTGAAGGTGTAAAAATAAATACGGCCGTGCTTATCGGTAATTCTCATACCGCCTATTTTGACGGAGCGGCGATTGACTCAAGCGACGTTTGGCAGACGCCCTTGGGCCAGGTGGCGGTGGATAAAGAATTGGCTGATAAGCTAATAAAAGCCGATAGCGCGATAAAATACGACGCTTCGGTTCATGGCCAGGACCATGTTTTAGAAGTGGAGATTCCGTTTTTACAGGTGGTATTGGCTGGCAATTTTAAAATCGTGCCCATAATGCTAGGCAACAAAGCTGACGATAGCTATAAAAAATTGGCCAAGGCCTTAAAAGATAATTTGGGTGAAAATGACGTGGTAGTGGTTTCTTCCGACATGTCGCATTACCCTAAACATGAGGACGCCAATAAAATTGACCGAGGCGCTTTGGAAAAAATTAAAAGCGGGAAAGTTGACGAGTTGGAAAAATATGTGGAAAGCGTGGAGAATTCTGGCGTAGCCAACGAACAAACTGTGCTGTGCGGCATTGATGCGGTTAAAACTTTATTGGAGCTGGCGCGATTGTCTGGCTGGGATAAAATTGAAGTTTTAAAATACTTAAATAGCGGCGACGTTTCCGGCATCGGCGATAAAAATCGGGTGGTGGGCTATGGGGCGGTGGCTTTCGCTCAAATTCAAACTGCCGGCGGGTTAAATAGAGAACAACGAGAGCTTTTACTAACCATGGCCAAAGAGACGGTAGAGAGTTTTGTTACGACCGGCCAAGCGCCGGAGTTTGACGTTACCGATGAAAGGTTAAAGCAAAAGCAGGGCGCCTTCGTGACCTTGACTAAAAATGGGCAATTGCGCGGCTGCATCGGTCAGATTGTGCCGTCGGATGAACCGCTGTGGCAGGTGGTGCGGGAAATGGCCGTGGCCGCCTGTTCGGAAGACGGGCGTTTTAATCCGGTGGAAAAAAGCGAATTAGATGAACTGGAGTACGAAGTAAGCGTCCTGTCGGCTCCGGAGGCGATTGACGACTGGAAAAAAATCGAATTAGGCAAGCAGGGGGTGATTATTAGAAAGGGCGGCCGGAGCGGCGTGTTTTTGCCCCAGGTGGCCACGGAAACCGGCTGGACGTTGGAAGAATTTTTGGGCCAGCTTTGCTCGCAGAAAGCCGGGCTTAGCCCGAGCTGCTATAAAGATAAAGACACGGAGATACAAATTTTCAGCGCGCAGGTGTTTAAGTAAAATTTATTGACACTTAGCCAAGATTTTAATAAAATAACTTCATATATGAAATACTCAAAGTTATTCGGCCGGACCATGAAGACGGTCTCCAGCGACCTGAAAATCGCCAGCAATAAATATCTGCATCAAGCCGGATTTATCAGAGAATCAGCGGCCGGCCGGTATTTTTATTTGCCTTTAGGCATGATGGCGCGCGATAAGGTGGCGAAAATAATTGAAGAGGAAATGGACAGGAGCGGAGCGCAAAAAATGTTGGCGCCGGTTTTGCACCCCCTGGAATTATGGCGGCAGACCAATCGTACCGAGTCGGTCAGTTTTGAGCTAACTAAAGTTAAGGACCGGAACGGCTCGGAATTCGCCTTGGGCGGCACGGCCGAAGAGATGATGGTTGATTTGGTTAAGAAATTTAACATAAGTTTTCGCGACCTGCCTTTTCAAATTTATCAGTTTTCCACTAAATTCCGCGATGAATTAAGGGCGCGCGGCGGCCTTTTGCGCCTACGGGAATTTTTAATGAAAGACGGCTACTCTTTTCATGCCGACGAGGCGGATTTTAAAAAAGAGTATGAGAAAATGAAAAAAGTTTATTGCAGTATTTTTAAAAGACTGGGGCTGGATACTCTGATAGTGGAATCTGATAATGGCTACATCGGCGGCGAGTATTGCCATGAATTTATCGTGGAAAGCCAAGTGGGTGAAAGTTATTTTCTTTATACTAAAGACGGCGCTTACGCCGCGCATGAAGACGTGGCCAAGTTTTTAAAAGAAGAAAAGAATTTAAGCGACCAGGAGGAAAAGCTAAAAGAGGTAAAAGCGCCGCGCGGCAACACCATGGCCGACGGCGTGAAATTCCATAAACTGCCTTTATGGCAACAGCTTAAAGACGTGATGTTTGTTGATGAAAAAAACAGATTCATTTTAGCCATTATCCGCGGCGACTTAAATGTTAATGAAACTAAATTGAAAAACCTGACAAAAGCCAATGAATTGCGGCACGCCACGGACGCGGAAATCAGAAAGCTAAAAAGCGAACCAGGTTTTATTTCCCCGGTGGGGATTAATAAAGAAGTTTTAGTAGCAGCGGACGATTCTCTAAGAACCATAAAAAATGCTTACGGCGGGTCTAACAAGAAAGACGTTGATTTACTAAATATAAACATAGACAGAGACTATCAGCCGAATTTGGAAGGCGACATCGCCTTGGCGGAGCAGGGATTTTTAAGCCTGTCGGGGGAAAAGTTGCTCTCCGGCAAAGGCATAGAAGTAGGCAATATTTTCCAGCTAGGTTATCATTATAGCGAAAAAATGAAAGCTTATTTTACGGACAAAGACGGCAAAGAAAAATTGTATTATATGGGTTGCTACGGCATCGGCATTGACCGGACCATTGCCACCATCGTGGAAAGATATCACGATGAGCAGGGTATTATTTGGCCGGAAGCGGTGGCGCCGTTTAAAGCGCACTTAATTGCTTTAGGCAAAGAAGAAAAAATTTATAAACAAGCCGGGGAGGTTTATGAAAAATTATTAAAACAGGGCGCGGAAATTTTATATGACGACCGCGCCGATGTTTCGGCCGGAGAAAAATTCGCGGACGCGGATTTAATCGGCCTGCCGTTTAGAATTGTAATAAGCGAAAAGTCGTTAAAAGCGGGAGGAGTGGAAGTTAAGCGAAGAGATGGAAAAACTAGTGAAATTGTTAAGGTTGGAGAGGTAGGAAAGTATATTGGTGAATAATTATTTTAAAAATCAGTTTTCTTTGGAAAGTGGATTTAATGTTATTTGACAAATAATTTAACCCTGCTATAATATAATCATAATAAATAATAGTAGGAATAATATGTATATTAAAAGACAATTGGAAGCACAAATAGAGCCATTTTTAGCTAGAAAAGAGGTAATTTCTATTATCGGCCCTAGGCAAGCAGGAAAAACAACTTTTATTCAAAATTTAGCCAAAAAATTTGAGCAAAAAGGAAAAATGGTTAAATTTATAACTTTTGAAAAAAGGGCTGATTTAGATTTGTTTAATAATAACATTGAGGATTTTAAAAAAATAACCCAGCAATATGAAGTTGTTTTTATTGATGAATTTCAATACAGCAGCGACGGCGGGCAAAAACTAAAATATCTGTACGATACGACAAAAATTAAATTTATTATTTCCGGGTCGTCTTCATTGGAGCTGACGTTTCAAACCGGTAAATATATGATTGGCCGGCTAATTGAATTTTCCCTGACGCCTTTTTCATTCAGAGAATTTTTATCGGCTAAGGACAGAGAAATGTTTGTAGTTTTAGAAAATATATCCGGCGCTGATATTTTCAGCTTTAATTTAAAAGACGCGCTGGGGCGAGAAATAAATAGCCGTCTGGCGGCGCGATTGGAAGAATATTTGGTTTTCGGCGGCTATCCGGCCGTGGTTTTATCGGCTGGCGCCGAAGAAAAGAAAAAAGTTTTAGAAGGAATTTACGATAAATATTTATTAAAAGACATAAAAGATCTGCTCCGTTTAGCGACCGATAATGAATTGGATCGGCTGGGCAAGTTTTTAGCCGGTCAGATCGGCAATATTATAAAATATCAGGAATTAGCCGGAGCCTGCGGTTTAAATTACAAAGAATTAAAAAAACATCTTAATATTTTGAGTAAAACTTA
>Ga0210050_1005228_pt1 | contig 10338 bp, 3 predicted proteins | sample CryGey132114_all_FD_185463 | JGI IMG/M metagenome (GOLD analysis project Ga0210050, IMG submission 185463) | Groundwater microbial communities from aquifer - Crystal Geyser CG22_combo_CG10-13_8/21/14_all (SPAdes) (version 2) | ecosystem: Environmental > Aquatic > Deep subsurface > Groundwater ...
AAGATTTATTGTAGTTTATATCAACATATTTAAACCGCTCGTGTTGTTCAGTTTTAAGATCAGGCGGGACTTCGAATGTTAAATTTTCTTCTACTTTATTAACTACAAATTTTTTACATGAATCACATGTTATTTGCGTTTTATATCGATGCTTAAATAATCTTTTTACTTCTGGTAAGTAATCCATAAGATTTAAAAATAACATCAATCCTTCATGAGCATCTTGTTGACCCATATCAAACGAAACATTATCTTTTCGAGACCGTGCGATATTCATTATTGAACGCCAAATAGGAATACATTTATTCTCTATAGATTGACCCGACATCGCGCTATTATACAAATCTAAAAGATTGGTAGCAAGTTCATTAGTAGCAATATGTTCTAAATGCTTATTTTCTTCTAACACTTGAAAAATCGATGGGCATGAGAGCAAACACTGTAAAATAGAATTAAAATAACAAGTAGCTCCAAGATTACGAAACCCTTGTCCTATAGGCAGTTTTTTCTCGTCATAAGCAATTAAATCCATAGTTGTATTTAAGCCTAGGGTTAATTGTAATATATTAGTATGTTATTTACTTTTAATATTATATATTATTATTTCAATTTTGAAATATATATTTAGAATAAACTATTATACAACGGCAGTTAGCACTAAGACTATTTTAGTATATTAAACAATGACTCTAGCAACATGTTTAAAAATACTTACAAATAATAAAGTAGCATTATTTATTTTATCAATATTGCGAGATATAAGATATGTTTTTAAAGTTGCGTTTTTAACAATTACTAATCAAGCAAGTTTAAGAAAACCTATAATATTAAATGAAGGTGCTAAAAAAACACCGATAATTTTAGTACATGGAAGTGGTGGAACACAATTAGAATGGATAGAATCTATTCCATATATAGAAAAATATTTACCTGATCATCCAATATATGCGTTTTCACTCGATTATATATTTGATATTCAAACAGAACAACAGACTAGCGCGTTACGTATACATTCAATAGAACAATACGCAGAACGGCTATCTGGTTGTATTAATTGGGTGCTAAACCAAACTTACTACAATGAACAAGAAAGAAAACAAGTATGCTTAATTGGTCATTCTATGGGCGGCTTAATTGCTAGCTATTATGCTAAAAATCTAGCTAGTAATTTGAATATAAATAGTAGTATAAATAGTAGTATAGACAGTAGTATAAACAGTAGTATAAACAGTAGTATAGACAGTAATCTGAACCATAATCTGAACCGTAATATAACCGTAAATGTGTTTTCTATATCGTCACCATATGGAGGAGCACCATTGTTAAATTATAAAATATTCAAAACAATATTAAACACTACTCGTCATAAACAAATGACACCCAAATCAGAATTTTTAACTAATTTAACTTCAGATATTAAAGAACAATATAGCATAGATTCAAAAAAACGTATTGTTAACTGTAGAACAATAACATTCGGTTCAGAGCAGGATATACACGTTCCTGATAGTTATGCTAAATCATCTGACGCAAATTACACACATATAACATGTAATGGATACGGACATTTTAGTATCGTATCAGCAGAAAAAATATGGAAAGCTATATCTAATTTGTTAACGCGAGAATTTTAGTCATATGCTACAGCTAATTTTATTAGCAAGAATATTTTCCTACTATACTAATGCTATAACTTGCGACACTTGTATTGATAAACCGACACATCTTTTTTTTGTTTTTTTACTTATAAAATCATAGGGTCTAACACGTAGCTTAAAAACTACTTTTTTATTAAAACAATCAGCAGGCATGAGTATACGCCCTGCTTTGTTTTTACATACTAACATTCTGCCAAGATTTTTAAATTTAAATTCTGTATTATCAAATGGTGTATGATATTCAACCGGTTGTTCTCCTAGAAATTCTATATGTTGTTTTTTCAAATCTAACAAACATCTATAAAAATAATCATTTGATGAATCAACAGTGTTCTGATATTTCGCTCGCGTTTCACTAAGCATATACGCGTATACAGTGCACAATCCAGATCTGTCGGACAATATCATTCTATGTTCGTTACTGTATTTATTATTGTGTTTATTGTTATCCAGCAGTGTAGCTTGTTCCCTTTTCTTAACCGGTTGTTTCTTACTCATAGTTTTGATTGGAATTTTTGATTTTATATTTAGTAGTTTATCCATAGTGTAGACTGCTGTATAAGATTGATTATATAATTAAAAAAAATAATGCTTATTATAATTTACATCTTTCTTTTTATAAGTTTACTAGTTTATAAGTTTACCGGTTTATTTACAAATTACTATTTATTTACCAGTTTACCAGTTTATCTATTAGTTTACCAGTTTACTATCTACCTACAAGTTTATCTACCAGTTTACAAGTTTAAAATAAGTCGTATTTTTTTCCATTAAAGTCATCACTAGTATACGCGTCATTAGATTCGTATTCAGTAACTGTAGGATTTGTAATCTTGAGACCACGAATAACTGGGGTATCGAGGAAGTTTAGATGATCTGTCATGAGAACTCGCATAATACGTTGTAGCTGTACAAACCATGTAATATTACGCACTAGTTTAGTATTAAATCGAACAAATCCTAACTCGGCACAGTATTGAATATCGCGAGTATTCATTTTATTGACTCCTGTTTGATCAGCATATCGCCATTTCTTCATATTAACATCCCAGAATTTAAGACCAGCTGAAGCAACGGGATCAATATTATAATTATTATTTACATTAGTAGTTCTTTTAACTTCGTATCCAGGAGGACCTAATTCTAAATTACGCAAAGCGCTACCATTATTATAGGCTTGTTCTGTCGATGATGTTAGCAATGCTTTATGCCATAACTGATCACTTAGGTAACGAGGACGTCCCATTTTGAGATCGTCGTTACCGTTAAATAACGATGCTAGAATACCAAAATACTGTTTGCCGCTGTTGGGGTCGTCCAAAGGTGCATACGGATGAACTAGCAGTTTAACCATTAATTCACGCGTTGTATCCACATCGCCATTGCGATCGATCATTAAATTGTCATCGGTTAAACCATTTCCCAATTGACGTTTAATATAATCAGGCATAACAAAATCATGAACCATACGATCAAAAGTGTATGAATAATTTAACAGATTTACGAATGGGACTTCACGCATAAATGCATGAACATTAATAGGTACGATGTTCATGTCTAGAATATTATACACACGGAGTTTTTCTCTATCTAGAGAACTTATACCTATTGGTTCATCACCAATAGCTTGCGAAAATTCTTCGTAAGATGCAACAACATTAGGATTTTCAGATAAATTAATTGCAGCGGTCAAACGTTTACCCGACTCTTTTGTAAATTGCCAGGCTTTAGATGCTGTGTTATTTAATATAATATCTTTCTTTTCGGGGTCGGCTATTGCTAAATCATTAGGGACAGCACCAGCTGCGGTAAGAACTAATTTTCCTTCTAATTTGTTAACTTCTTCTATCATACTAGTGTGTATAACTTGAATTGCTGCTGCATCTGCTGTAATATTTTGATAATCGTTATATACATCTAGCTCGATTTCTAAATGTCTATAAACATTAAATGATCTGTCAAGATTTTTTCGTTCTATAGCTTGAGGTGCTGCTGTAATATTTAACAATGTTATATCTGAATCTGTCGTATTGAACAATCTAGAATGTGAAGCCCCATCACCTGCAAATCTAGCCATTAATACTAATTTTTTTACCGTATTAGCATAATCAACAGCGGAAATCATGCTTGTTTTGTTACACACTGCTGAGTATTTATTATAGATTACCTTTGCTCCTGGAATATGTTCCATTTGAGGCTCGATTTCTGAACGTGCTAGTAGCAGTCGTGCAGCATAGTTAAACCGATACGCGTGACTTCCATTTACTCGCGTGGGTAATAGCATTTCAGCATCAGCTGATGTTTCCCATAGTTCTTTCTCCCCAGAAATTGTTACAATAGGAAGCAACACATTAGACGCGGGCATTAAAGGAAGTACACCATAACGCTGTTTGTAGTCATTAATAAAATCTCTATGAGTATCCATAAAATATGGAGCTGTATCCTGTAGTTCTTTGTAAACTAAATCAGCGCATTTCTTGATACTCAACGACAACTCAACAAGTCTTCCTAACATACCATTCAAGTAATCAACATTGGTTTTTGAATCGACCGCTGGTGCAAAATTCAAATCGACCGATCCATTTACACGATATGCAAACACATATGGATTCGCTAAGCCATTATTACCATGTATACTGTCGCTAACATGTCGCAAGTTGTCACGCAGTGGACTAAATGAAATTAGCTTGCGTAACATTTCCGCACGCTGATAAATTTCTTCAAACAATTTACTATAATAGGGTAAATTGGTTCGCATGCGTTCTTTCATATATTCAGGGACTTCGGCTAAACTTTCATAAGCATGTCGTTTTCTTTTAAGTTTTAAATCCATCGTATTAGCAAATGCTTTCATAACGATTGCTGATGATTGCCACAACACTGCATTATCGGCAGGTCCTGGTGTAAAACCAGCCGCTATACCATTAGTAGGAGAGTTCAGTCTATCGTTTATATTACCACCCCCCAAAGTAAAAACATTCGGGAACGCTTTACCCTGAAGAACTTCTTGTGATGCAGCGCCCGTCATAAATGATTCTACTAAAGGCATATAAAATTTAAGAGTTCCTTCGTCCATATTTTCTCTAAGATAATTATGAACAAGTTTATTAAAACGTACTAACAATGATGATTCTCTGCTGTTGAAACCCCATTTATTAAGATTCATATTAGATGGATTAACCGAATCGTGATTTCTAGCAAGTAGAGGAGTTGCGGGTGCAGGATTGGGATCTTGTGTTGCAGTATTTCCAGTAAATCCTAAAACGGGAATACTTAGCAGATTATTAGCTTGTAATCGTTCATTATTTGATAAATTTTGATTTGATGATAACTTCTTCAATGCATTTGTTTGATCATCATTGCGATTATCTTTATCGACAAGTATTGGTGCTACATTAAATGGGAATGTCTTTAGATCGTTAACTGTGTAAGATGTTGATACGAAACCTACATCGTTATTGCCTGGTCCAGTTAGTTGCTTCCAGAATACAATACCATTAGTCCAGTTGAGCATAGATTGTCCAGCAATATTATCGGGGTTTTTGGCATATTCTAAACCCCTTACGAAGTGTTCAGACAAAGCTACATCTAAACCGGTTTCGTCGCGATTATTAAATACACGTTCAACAAGATGCTCCTCTAACCATGCAATACTACCTAGTTTTTTGCCGTCGTTGTAATTATCAAGCAAACTAGCAATGTTGCTCTTTACAAATTCGAGTCGTAATTTATTAAGATTATGTTTGATTTGACTTAGCATTTCTAAACAAGCTTCTTTCAATGGTGAAAAATCAACATTAATTACACCCGATGTGCCTACCGAATAAGTTACCATTTTATTAGGATTCGCACATAAATCCATCAATGCACAGATCTGATCTCTTACAATTAAATGATACTTGGGGGCATCTTGTATATTTGCATTACCTAACACAGCTACAGAAGCCGCATCTCCGATGAAGGGTACACCAACACCCGGATCATCTATTCCCATATATCCTCTATGACCAGGTAATGCGACATTAATAGCAATATCAGAACCTAACAACGCAGCAACTAGTTGTTTCCTGTCGTCGTTTCGAGCGTTGGGGTATTTCATTTCTAAAAATGCCGTGTATGCCGTAGAAATGGCTAGTGCTGAATTAAGCTGAGCTCTGACCGCTGGTGGAGATGCTACAAGTTGTCTAGCTCTATTCCATTCAGCTAAATTAATCAAAGATGTGCCATGTAGTAAGTGATTAAATTTTATAATAACCTTTGCGACCTTATAAAGAAGTGTTAGAGGAGCCGCTACCGCTTCGTGTAGCATAATATGCTTATCAACACTTGAGCGAACCATCTTATTTGTTCCTTGAATCATTCTTAATACAACATCGTATTCTTCCTTGTCTGTTTTAGCATTCTTAACTTCGATTTTGTAATTTCTAACAGTCTCCTTAAAACTGTATTTAGCATTACCGGTTTCTTGATGTGTTCCTTGATGCATGCTGCTTCTAAATGAAACGTCCATTTTCTTTCGTAGTCGTTCAATGGATTCTAATAAAAACATAGATTTTCTTTGACTCGCTTTGTATTTTTTATCATCGCCAACATTAACAAATCTATCAGATGGCGCAGCTCCGCGATTACCCTGATCTTCAGAATTTAAAATATCGTAATTGAGAAAGTTCTTTTCTTCGTCTTGCCCGTCGTAAATACGCTCATCAAGGTATTTTCTACGATCTCTAAGATACTCATCAATTTCATTCTTTTTAAGAAAACCAAATACGCGATTCATTTCAGCAACAAACGATTGCATAACCGATCGAACCGATGCTTTTGTTTTGCTCTTATACACTTTGTATATTTGATTAATACATTCAATAATTTTCTGAGTCTGTGTTTCAGTGTAATTTCCCTCACTTACGTAACTAGTGTCGTCAAAGATAAGTTTAATCAAATCTGACCAAACGCCATCGACGGACGGCACGATAGCCAGTTTCCACTCTTCATCTACACCAGCTGCTAGGGGGTTAGCTAAATTCTGCACTATAAAGTCTGTTTTGCGTCCTTTAAAGCCGAACATCTCACGATACCATTCAGCGAGCAGTGGTAATCGTAAATATAATTCTACGGCTTCAGGTAGAATCTTAACATGTGATTTGACAGCACCACCATCGGCACCACCGATAATAGTACGTAGCGGAGTCAAACTGCTATATAGCGACTTATCAGCAGTAGGTCTATGAAACATGCGATAAGCATCAACAACCGTTAGCACTTTGCATACAATGGATTTCATTGACATTTCAAATAGCAAATCGGTATCATAAAAATGATTTGCCCAACCAGCAGAGTCTAATTTGTCAGCGTCTCTATTTAAAGCATAATTATGATACTGCCATTTAGATTGTCTGGTGCCAAAATATGGAACACTAGACATAGCGATAGATCCACCAAATTTAGATAAATCATTAGCCGCGCCGTCGTTACTGACCCCTGAAAGAACGCCAAAACCCGTTTGTTTGCCATCTGCTGGATATCCAGCAAAATGTCTTACGTTATTACCATTAACTCTAACATTAACTGCTTTTGTTATTGGAACATAGAAATTTGAGCGTAGTGGTGTGATGTTTGTGCATTTACTATCTACATGACCAGGTAAAAAGCCAGTAGTCAATGACGAGCATGTTACATATTCGCACAGCGCTGTAAATATCTGCGCGGGATTCATAAATGTTCCTTCTTGTGGTGATTTGTTTCCAAACTTGTTACCGATTGAAGCGAAAGCGGATAAAATATTCTCTAAAGCACGCATTGTTTTTAGAGTTTTTCCAGTAAGATCTAGCAAACCATCTACGAACTTTTCAGCATTTTCATCGCTGCCAACGGGTAAACCGAGCGTTGGATTACCAGGAAGTGTAGGATTACCTTGATGATTTTTTTCTTCAACCCATGCGTAATAGTGCTTTCCACTAGCTGCTTTATCTGGAAGGTTTGTTAATTTACCTTCTGCGTTTATAGGTTGACTAGCGTCACTGTATACAGGAGCTACTCCGTTATACCCGTATGGAAAAGATTCAAATAATCCTGTTAAGTAATCACCAGATCTTTCATTAAACCACTTAGCTACAATAGTTACTTGATCTAGCATTTTAATAATTGATTTTACGCTATCGGGATCTCTTGCAATAGCATCAGAAAACGATCTAAGATACAAATCGATAGCTTGTGAAACTTCAACTAACTTAACCTTAGCATCTCTCTGTCTAGCCCATAGCTTTCTCATAGCTTTATGATGACTCTTTTTCTGTTCGGTTGACCATACTGCAGGTATCGCTGCTTTATAACCTGTAGCTAATCTAGTATACATACTAGCGTCAGCAGGTACAACAGGAGGCTGTATCTGTTCCGGATTAGTTTGATCGATAAGCGTGTTAAAATCCTTCTTGATCTGATTAATAATATAACCTGCTTCTTCACCTAGTACAGATTCATAGTCTCGACCAAAGAATTCGATATCACCGGCTGCCTTTTGCATATTTTGTTTAACATCAGCAATATTAAATCGGTATACCATCTCGTTTTTAATACGATCAAATTCAATAAACGATCCGCTACCTAGAACGTCATCGTATTCACCACGACCGAAAAAGTCCTTAGCCACGCGTCTAGTTTCTGATGAAATTTCATCAGGGCGATCGATGTGAATTTCAGTGATAGCGTTAACCATTTTATCACTGAAGTTATCCATTTCCTTAATCATAGCTGATACAGCAGATGATAATCCTTTAAATGCTGAGCCGCCAGACCCTTTACTTAGTGGTTCTATAGCAGTTAACAGTAAGCGGTATCGATTAAGGAAATGCTCGCGTTTACCTTTGCTATTCACATCTTTAGGATAGCCACTAAGTGCAATATAAAGAGTGTCTTCATTAAGCGTATCTAGACCTGAGAAGATAGTAATAAAACGATCTAGATCATCACTTACCGAAATACTATTTCCAATATGATTAGCAATGTCAGCAGCAGAAGACACAATTTTAGCATAATGTGCAGACATAAGCTTTTTAAAATCTTTCAATAGCATCTCTCTAAACTTAGTCTTTTTCTTAATTTTCTTGCTAATAGACTTCTTAGCCCAATATGCTGGTAGATCATCATCCTCATCACCACCTTGTACATTAGGCGTGTCACCACTATCGCTAGTAACATCATTGTTATCGTAGTCAGTACCACCATTAGCTAGATTTTTAACAGAATCAGTAACATCAGCAACTTTATTCAGTTTAGCTCGAACGTCAAAACCGCCTTTAATAGCAGCAGCAATAGCACTGTGATTGTAATCATGCTTGTAGATAACTTCAGCAGCAGCCATTAACTTATCAAGTTGTTGACTTGAAGGATTTTTATCTTGAATTTTATCAAAAATCTTCAATCGCAAATCTGTTAAGTTTTTAGCTTTCTTAAATTCTGCTACACTCATACCTAGTTGTTTCAATGCCTTTTGAATTACATCCGCTGCATATGCAACAGATGATACACCAGACAACAGATATGATAGTTTTTTACTAAAATCAGCACTGCCTGCGTCACCCTTAAGATCTCTAATCATGCCTTGAAAATCTTTGTTTTCTTCTAACAAAGCGATTAGATTTTTACCAGTAGGACCGATGGAAACATTAATCATATTTGCTAACATGCTCATCTGACGATTAAGTTCTTCTTGTAATTTTTCATAAACTTCAAATGATTGATCGGATCGCATCTTTAAATTAGCATCTTGGCTTTCACTAACTAGGTCTTTTTGTTTTTTATACGCCGCATCTAATGTCGTATGAAGAAGTTGCATATTTTGCAATGTGCGTAGTAGATCACCAGCAACTGTCATAAATTCGGTATGTAAACCAGTTAGCAATGTATGCATTGTTTCAGCTACCTTTTGACATTTAACAGAATCACTATCATTGATATCAATTAAAGTGCCTCCGTAGTGTTTATTCAATGCATGAACAAGTACATCACAAACACGTTTTTGTTGAGAAGAACTATTTTTAAAAACATTACTAAACGTTCCATTCTTTTTAGGATTGCCTACAACCTTAGCAAGATGCTTAACAATTTGGTCAATAGGTGCCGATTGTGCGTTTTTTGCACCAGGTAGTTTAAGCGCTTTAAATACTTCTTCGGCAATATTACGAATTAATTTTTCTTTTTTTTGCGCATACATAGAATTAGCATACGATTGCAATTCATCACCGCCTAAAACATAACCACCTGTCATCTCTTCTGGTTCTTCATCGCCTCCTGTTTTAACCTCTTTGATGGAATTTAGATAAGCTTCGGCATCTTCATTACTAAGAAAGAATCTATTAAGATGATCCTTCATAGTTGCTGAGAGCTTCGCCGGTCCCATCTTGGTTTCCTCGAAGATGCTAAAAGAGCTTTGTGTTGTTCCCATCTTGTGTGTTTGGAATATATATATATAAACAAAAATTGTTTTTAATTTAATTTATTATCAAAAAAATAATACTTTAAAGTTATGATGTTTTTACGTTTTTATAATAATATATATTACTAATATGTTTATAGCTAATACAGGATTAAAAATCCTTTGTCGACTGCAGTTAACTATTGTATAGACTCATCAAGTCTTTTGGTCAACTTCGTTGACTGTTGTATAGACTCATCAAGTCTTTTG
>Ga0210050_1005237_pt1 | contig 10329 bp, 10 predicted proteins | sample CryGey132114_all_FD_185463 | JGI IMG/M metagenome (GOLD analysis project Ga0210050, IMG submission 185463) | Groundwater microbial communities from aquifer - Crystal Geyser CG22_combo_CG10-13_8/21/14_all (SPAdes) (version 2) | ecosystem: Environmental > Aquatic > Deep subsurface > Groundwater ...
TTTTGCGTGGAATTAGACAAAAAATCAGACGAGGCGAACTTTCGGCAAAAGCCCCGCTCGGATATTTCAACGAACCTCGTTTGAGAACGATTGAACCCGACAAAAAAACTTTTAGCAAAGTGAAAGAAATTTTGCGGGCTTTTGCCACTGGCGAATACACTTTAACGAAAATCCAAAGCAAAATGTTTTCTCTTGGCTTGGTTGGCAAAGACGGAAAACTGCCTCATCTCTCCACAATCCACAAAATTTTGACCAATCCGTTTTACTACGGACATTTTCGCTATCGTGGCGAAGTGCATCAAGGATCGCACAAGCCAATGATTTCAAAGAACCCCACCCTCTATGTTTTTAGATAGCTGAAAATTATTTAAGAAAAGAAAGTCAACTCCTCCTTGTGTTTAGGGACAATTACTTACTTAGTAGAGGGCGGGGTTTCTTTGCCAGACGATTGGCGGGAGAAATATCTTGCCAAAGTGAACGAATGGGAAAAAGAAAACAGCCAATCGTCAAACCTTTTCGCTCAAAATCTCAAAACCGAACTTTTCGCCATTAAAATAAAAATAGACCGCTTAATGGACGGCTATCTTGAAGGCAGTTTTGAACTGGCAGAATTTCAAGAAAAGAAAAATAAACTAATGGCGGAAAAGAAAGATATTGAGGAAAAATTATCTGATTTTGAGCGAAAAGGTAATCATTGGCTCGAACTCGTCCGGAATTGGATAATTGAAGCCAACCAAACCAAAAATCTCATTTTGTCTGAAAATTTTTCGGAAATGAAAAATTTTCTCAAAACCGTCGGCTCGAACCGCCGCCTTGCGGCGGGAAGATTGGCGATTGGTTTCAAAAATCCGTGGAATTATCTTGCCGAAATGCCCGCCGAAGCGAGGGGCGAAGCCCCGAGCGAGGCAAATTCCTCTGTAAATAAGCTTTGGTGGACCCGGCCGGACTCGGACAGGCGACCCCAGCACCAGAGCATAGCTCGGTGCGGGGCATGCCTCCACACTGCGCCCCGTACTAAAATTTTATGGACCCTACCAGAGTTGAACTGGTAACCTCCGCATTGCAAATGCGACGCTCTAACCATTGAGCTAAGGGCCCCCAACAAATAAAATTTTTAGTGCGGGGTTGCAAATGTGGCGCTCTACCAACTAAGCTACAGGCCCCAAAGTGGTGGGCAATAATTGATAATAGTCGAACCTATTTTCTATGATGGTGCGAGAGTTAAGCGATTTCAAACTTTCTCCATTATCCTACCAAATTTAATTCACCAAAGCAAGAAAAGAGACCTGAAAAATTGAAAACCTTACCCCCGACTATATACTATTTAGATGGGGCTCGGTCGCTCGCTCTCGCTCGCTCCCTCGCCCATATCTTATATTCAAAAATATCCGAAAATACACTCAAAAAGGGGTAAAAAAAGTCAAAAATATAAAATTAAGATCGGGCTAATACTATCGTTCTGGCTTGCGAGAATTATTTGAGGATATAAAACAATCTGAAAAAATTGATATTATTTTAACTTACAAACTGATAGGTTTGCCCGTTTTCCAAAAGATTTTTGTCAACTAATAAAATTTAATACCTCTATTCCAGCAAAGATTTTAAGAAACATAATGCTTACTTTTGTTTAATTTGAATTGAATTAGCGATAAAAGAGAAAGAACAAAGATAAAATGTTTGAGGGTGCCAGAAAGATTGATAAAAAGCCAAAAATGAGTTAAATTAAAAGAAAGTAATTTTTCTACTCTTTTCTTTAATTTTTTGGTATAATTACAGTAGTTATGGACAAACAACAATTTCACGAACAACTCACAAAAACCTCTAAGGCATTATTAAGAGAGAGAGTAAATAACGCTCGGGGCGTTTTTGATTTTCTAAAAATTTTTTTAATAAAGCACTATTTTAATGGTGCTTTTTGATTTTCTAATTTTTGGCAGAAAAAATAAAAAGGTCGAAAAATCTCTAAACCCAAATAATAGGGCAGGTCGATAGAGATTAAAAATATAACCCCAGTAGTAGAAAACTTCGTTTTCACTACGGGGCAAGAGGATTAAAAAAAGAGAAAACAGAAAAATATGGAAAAGAAAATTTTATTTTTAGTTGGTGTTTTGGTTTTGGCAGCGACCCTAATTGTATCAGTGACAGTTTTAGCCAGTAATGAGGCTACCCAGTCGGCGTCAAGCGCCAAGGCGACCACTGTAACCGTCGTGGGCAAAGTAGCAGATACTGCCATAGCCACAATTACATTCCCTGAGGGCGCGCCTAGCGCTACGGTTTCCGTCCCTTACAACGACGTAGATACTTCAAGTGACCCCCAATTCCTCGACACAACTGCCAGCGAGCCGGTGGTGAGACTTAAGAACACCTCAGCTGGAACTCTTAAGGTTTGGCTTGAGATAACCACCTGGGCGAATGGTGTTGCAGCATCTGAGGATTATGAGCTAGTGGTTACTACTGATACTACTGTTGCAGTGGTTGACAATGTGCTATCCAGCAATGGCAACGCTGCCAGCGTTGATACCACAGTGCAAATACCCACTACCGAGTACAGGGCCCTTTATCTAGAACTAGTCTTAAGCAGTTTGGCTGGAAAAACAGGAACTTCAACGCTTACTGTTCTGGGAGAAACGCCATAAGCTGGCTTTGAGCTCTTATCTTTAAAGGGCTTCAAGATAATTTTTAATGACCGGAAATCACAAAATGTATTGTAAAAGCACCATACTATTTGCTTTATTGCTTGGCTTGTTATTTATCCCTGGCTCTACTGCGCTAGCAACAGCGGTTGACCGAAATTCACTTTGCAATCTGGAGGGCTATCCTGGTAAGACCATAAGCGCGGAAATAACATTAGAGGGAACTGACCCAGAGGAAAGGGCTGGCTTTTGGTACACCTATTACAAGGAGGTGGAGGGAGACGATGACAGAATGGATATTACATCCTGGATTACGATTGAACCAAAGGATTACACCATCAAACAGGAAGAAATCAAGGCTTTTACTGTTAAGGTGAAAATACCAGGAGATGCAAGGCAAGGATTGTGGGGCGCAACTTCTGAAGAGGCAGCCAAAGAAGGGCACTCAGCCGAGAGAAGAACATACATCGTATTCAAAGACGCCATTACCGGGGGAAATGTATATTCCGGACTTCTAATACCAGTCTCGGTGAAGGTTCTGGCAAGTCCAAATCCATTAGCGCCGGTGATAAATTTTGTTAAGCAAAACATAATGACAATTGCCCTATCTATTGTCATTATAGTATTGCTGGTAGCGCTATTAGTAAAGAGAAGAAAGCAAGTTGGCAAAGGATAAAAATAAAAGCAATGGGATACCCTATTGTTAAAATAAGCCGATTTTTGCTTGCCCCGTTAGAAGTAAGACACTATCAGCGTCTATCTTTTCGTTATCTGCAAAAAGGACTTCTAATGGGGTTGGTTTTTGTTTTGGTTTCGGCGTGGATATTTAGTGGCTGGCCGCAGATTTGGCAAAAACCATCCGTACCACCAAGAGTTGAAATAGTTTGGGCTCAAACAACAATTAATGTTCTACCCAATGCTAAACACGCCAATGATACCAGCGGTGAAGCGATAAGCGAAATTACCGGCGATGACTCGACTGTTAATCCGGATACCCTTTCTAAAGTTACGGCTGGTGACAACACCTACACTGTTGATGGCGGTGGTAAAATTATGCAACTTGATACCTTTGATGTCTCTTCTATACCAGATGGTTCAACAATTTCAGCAGCAGTGCTTCATTTACAGTATGGCGCAGAGGACGGATATACTGGCACGAATCCAGTGCGCTACGACAATGGTGCTGGCTTAACCACTACTGGAATAACTCCCACCGATATAACTGGCTGGAGCGCTGATTTAACTTACGACCTTTATGCTCAAGGTGTAGATACAAAAACCGAGCTCCAGAATGTAGATATAGAATTTACCAATAACGATCCGCCAGCGGCTGATGCTATCCATTTTGATTATCTCTGGATTACGGTTACCTATACTGCACCACCTGCAACAACTTTCTTAATTGGGGGCACAGAAACTCTCACAAAGGACACCGCTGTGACTACTATCACTTTCCCTGAGGGCGCGCCTGAAGCTACAATTTCTGCACCCTACAACGATGTAGATACTTCGAGCGACCCCCAAGTACTCAGCCCAACTGCCAGCGAGCCAGTTGTTAAAATCAAGAACACACACGCCAGCGCAACTTATAATATCATACTGGAAATAACCACTTGGACAAACAGCCTTGTGAATATGGAGTACTACAATCTGGCAGCTGACGGCGCCACCGATATCCAGACAGTCACAGCTGAGCTATCAAATGCGAACGGCGCTGCGAGGACAGTAAGTACTGGTGTGTCAATTGCCGCTGGGGCATACAAGGACCTTTATCTAAGGTTGGTCTTGGCTTCTGTAGCCGGAAAAACAGGAACTTCAACGCTCACCGTTCTAGGAGAAGCCCTATAATAGTTACCCTTTCATATTATGAAGAGTATAATCGTCACGGTATTTTTGATATTGCTGGCATTATTGTCAGGTTCTGTCTATGCATCTATCCAGGAAGCTAGCACAAGCTTAATTTGTGGCGATGGCATTTGTAGTGGGAGCGAAACTTGTAGTACTTGTCCGGCGGATTGCGGTACTTGTCCTCCGTCCGGCGGTGGTGGAGGTGGAGAAGCCTATATTCCGCCAGCGCCAGAAACAAAAGTTATTTTTTCTGGTAGAGCATATCCAAAAAGCACAGTAACGCTTCTCAAGGACGCTCAAATTGCCGCAACTACTATTGCTGGCGTTGACGCCAATTTTCAAATGAGCATCTCGGGGCTTTCAGCCGGAAATTATATTTTTGCTTTATACAGCGAGGATAAAGACGGCAGGCGCTCGAGCCTTCTAACCTTTCCCGTAAGTGTGACCGCTGGGGCAACAACAAATGTTAGTGGTATTTTTATTGCACCAACCATTGATGTAGATAAAAGCGAAGTGAAGCGGGGTGACAACATTGCTATTTTTGGTCAAAGCGCGCCACAGGCTGATATAGTTATTTCAGTTTCTTCAGAAGAAGAATATTTTGCTAAAACCATCTCCGATAGGGATGGCATTTATTTACATAATGTCGACACTACAATACTTGATTACGGTGTTCATTACACTAAATCTAAAGCTTCCATTGGTAATTTGTTGATTAGTAGTTATGGACAAGTAATTAGTTTTAAGGTCGGAACTATAACGGTCCTTAAAGAAATAAAACCAGAAATTTCCAAAGGTGATTTAAATAACGATAATAGAGTGAATCTTGTTGATTTTTCTATTGCTGCCTACTGGTACAAACGCCCCTCGCCACCATCTTCAGTTGATTTAAACGGCGACGGCAAAGTTGATTTAGTGGATTTTAGTATAATTGCATACTTCTGGACGGGTTAGTCCAGGCAAATTCAAAATTCAAAATGAAAAATTCAAAATTACAATTCAAAATTAAAAATTATTTTTTTGCAGTTTCGGTAATTTTTGCGTTATTGTTGATAGCAGTACCAGTTTTTGCTGCTGAAATATATTTCAAAACAGATTCAACAACCGTAAGACCCGGCGACCCTTTGGAAGTTCTAGTCTCGCTTAATACCGAAAAAGAGGATATTAATGCGGTTGAAGGAACTGTTTTATTTCCTGACGATATTTTAAAACTAGAGAATATAAACGAGGCGAATTCAATTTTAACTTTCTGGCCGGAAAAACCAAGAGTTTATGATGGAAACAAAATTAAGTTTGCCGGTATAACTCCTGGCGGCTACCAAGAAAAGACAGGACTGCTTTTTTCAATAACTTTTCAGGCAAAAAAGGAAGGTGCTGGGATAATTGAAATAAAAGATAGCCGAGTTTTATTAAATGACGGGCAAGGAACCCCAACCGATGTGAAAACTCCTAACTTCCAATTTTCAATTTTCAAAGAAGCTCCAATTTCTAAATCACAAATTTTAGTTTCCAAAGAAGATAAGGACCAGCCCGAAGAATTTAAACCGGAAATCGCACAAAGTCCCGAGATGTTTGAAGGTAAATACTTTTTGGTTTTTGCCACACAAGATAAAGGATCTGGAATTGATCACTACGAAGTATGCGAAGGGAGCAAGAAAAAGTGTGTAATTGCTGAAAGCCCATATCTTTTACAAAACCAAGAATTGAACCAAGAGATTTTTGTAAAAGCTGTTGATAAAAGCGGCAATGAGCGAGTGGTTACGATACCTGCGCAAAAACCCCTGCCGTGGTATAAAAATTATTTTGTTATCGCCATACTAATAATAGGATTAATTATTGCCGGCGCTATTTTGCGAAAAATTTTATGGCAAAGATTTATAAAATCGCGCTAGTATTTATATTCTTGGGCATGGTGCCTCTTGTTGCCGAGGCGGCGACTTTATATTTTTCTCCATCTTCTGGCGCTTATACTGTCGGGGGTACTTTATCTGTTAATGTCTATGTTTCGAGCGCTGACCAGGCAATGAACGCGGCCTCTGGCGTGATTTCGTTTTCGCAGGATAAATTAGAGGTTGCTTCTCTTTCTAAAAGCGGTTCAATTATTACGCTTTGGGTGCAGGAACCAACGTTTTTAAATAGTGCTGGAACCGTAAATTTTGAAGGTATTGTTCTTAATCCGGGATTCACGGGCGTTGCCGGAAAAATCATTACCACAAACTTTAGAGTAAAGGCGGCAGGCCTTGCCAATCTTAACTTTTCTTCCGGCTCGGTGCTTGCCAATGACGGAAAAGGCACCAACATTTTGACGAGTTTGGGAAATGCCCAGTTTAGCTTGGGCTATGCCGGTCCAACTGTTCCTGAGGCGACCACTCCTTCTGCGGTTTCAGGCGCGCCTTCTGCACCCCAAATTTCCTCGCTAACCCATCCCGACCCAAATAAATGGTATGCAAAGAAGGATGCTAAATTTACTTGGTCAATCCCTTCTGATGTTACTGGCGTTCGATTACTTGTCGGCAGAATCCCGGCTGCCATTCCCACCGTCACTTATGTGCCGGCAATCAGCGAAAAAGAGGTGACGAATCTTGGCGACGGCATCTGGTACTTTCATGTCCAGCTCCGCAACGCCAGCGGCTGGGGAGAGGTATCTCATTTTCGTTTTCAGATTGACACCGAGCCGCCAGCACCATTTGAAATAAAATTTGTTGACGGCAAAGAAACCACCAATCCCCGGCCAACAGTGATATTTGATACTACTGATTCTCTTTCCGGAATTGAATATTATAGAGTTAAGATCGGCGAAAGTGATTTTTTTACATTATCTAGTGAAATTGTCCAAAGTAATCCCTACACTCTTCCTCTCCAAGATCTGGGGAAGAGAACGATTTTGGTTCAAGCCTTTGATAAAGCCGGCAATTACACGACGGCTGTTGAAGAGTTTGTAATTTTACCGATTGAAACGCCGGTTATTACTGATTATCCTCAAACTTTGCTTCCCGATGCTACTCTTTCAATAAAAGGAACTAGCGTGCCAGAAGCTCAAGTAAAAGTTTATATCCAAAAAGATGAAAAAGAAGCGAAAACCGAGGAAACAAAAAGCGATAAAGAGGGAAAATGGTCTTATATTGGAACCAATCCTTTAGAGAAAGGAACTTACAAAGTTTGGGTCGAAGCTATAGACTCTTTGGGAGCAAGGAGTGAACCATCAGAAAAAGTTATTATTCAAGTTATTCCTCCAGCTTTCATTAGAATAGGAAAATTAGCCATAGATTATCTTACTACTATCATTACTCTTTTAATTTTAATTTCAGTGATTGTCTTTGAAATAATTTGGAGTTGGCGAAAGATAAAACAAAGAAGAAGAAAATTAAGAAAAGAAATTACCGAAGCTGAAAGAGCCCTGTATCAAGCTTTTAAAGCATTGAGAGAAGAAACAAAAGAACAGATAGCAAAACTGGATGGAGAACCTGGCTTAAGCGAGAGAGAAAAAAAGATATGCGATGATTTAAAGAAAGCTTTGAAAATTTCTGAAAAATTTATAGGCAAGGAAATCAAAGATATAGAAAAAGAACTCCGATAAAAATGTAAATCAGAAATAAGAATCCTCTTCCTAAGCCCAAAAAAGTTGACATTCGGGAATGTCAAGTGAATGTCAACTTTTTATTCCTCGCCAAAGGCGAGGTTTTAAAGGATTTTTGACTTTTTTTACCCCTTTTTGAGTGTATTTTCGGATATTTTTGAATATAAGATATGGGCGAGGGAGCGAGCGAGAGCGAGCGACCGAGCCCCATCTAAATAGTATATAGTCGGGGGTAAGGTTTTCAATTTTTCAGGTCTCTTTTCTTGCTTTGGTGAATTAAATTTGGTAGGATAATGGAGAAAGTTTGAAATCGCTTAACTCTCGCACCAGAACCAATAGACACGAACTTACTTTGTTGAGGGGGGAACGAAGTTCCATTGCTCGCGTCCAGAAAATTTGCCCTGCCTTGCGAAAGCAAGGCAGGGCTTTCTTTAGTTTCAGAAACTTGAAAATCTTTCAGATTTTCCGAATAAAATAGGTTAATTTTGATGTTTTCTTTCTGTGGATATTTATCCACAGTTTTAACTTTCTAAATTTTCCAAAAATGTATTATAATAAAAATGTAGCCAGTTAAGAAGCACACGGAGGATATAATTCAGTAATTGTATCACCAAACGGGCAACTTCTGTTCAATCGTGTGCTTCACGGTTGGCTACAACAGGGTTGCCCTTTTGGTTAAAAAACATGAACAAAAAACAAATCAAACAATGCGCCATTTATACGAGGGTCTCAACCGACCTGCAAGCTGAAAAAGAGTTTTCGTCTTGTGAATCACAAGAAGAAAAAATTAGGTCCTTTGTTAAAAGCCAAGATAATTGGCAGATTACCAGCGTCTATACTGACGCTGGTTACACCGGAGCTAATACTAATCGTCCTGCCCTACAAAAACTATTAGAGGATATAAAGCAAAATAAAATTGATATTGTTTTATCTTACAAAATTGATAGATTAACCCGCTCTCCAAAAGATTTTTATCAACTAATTGAGGTGTTTGACAAGTACGGAACCGACTTTATCTCTATTACCGAGAGATTTGATACCTCTACTCCAGCCGGCAGATTATTAAGAAACATAATGCTTACCTTTGCTCAATTTGAAAGAGAATTAACTTCAGAAAGAACCAAAGATAAATTGTTAGAGCGTGCCAAAAAAGGGTTTTGGCATGGTGGTTTAGCGCCTTTTGGATACAAAAGAGAAAATAAAAAACTAATTATTAACAAAAAAGAAGCTGAAATTATTAGGTTGATGTTTGAAACCTATCTTAAAACCGGCCTTGTAACCGAAGTTTATAATTTTCTCAAGGAGAAAAAGATTAAAACTAGGCAGGGAAACTCTTTTACTAAAGCAGCTATTGCCTCTCTCTTGAGAAATGTTGTTTATGCTGGCAAAACTAAATACTCTGCCCAGATTTTTCAAGGAGTTCATCAACCTATAATTTCAGGAGAATTGTTTGAGCTTGCCCAGAAAACTCACAAAAAAAGAATCAGAAAATTCCGGATTTACCGTGATTTTCTTTTCGGTGGTTTAATCAATTGTCAAGAATGCGGTCACAAAATGACTTCTTGTTTTACCAACAAACATAGAAACGGAAAACTTAAAAGATATTATTACTATCGGTGCACTAGCACTAACAAAAAAGGTTGGCAGGCCTGCTTGACAAAGGAAGTTTCAGCGGAAAGAATAGAAAACTATATTTTGGAAAATTTAGAAAGAATTTCTCTCGATAAAAGCTATTTAGAAAATTTAGTTTTTAAGCTAAATCATGGCTTAAAAAGTTCGAAACATAGCTTAAAAAATTTAGCTCCGGCCGTCGGAGAAGGACTCGAACCATCAGGTTTATGCTCCAAATTCACTAAATTTTCAGCAGAAACTATCGTTTCCATTCTTAACTCTTTTCTCTCTTTTCTTTCTCAAAGAAGGGGGGTTGAAAGAAATCTATTGGCAAAAAGGTTTATTAAAGAGATTCTTTATTCTAAAGAAAACATCAAAATAACCCTATTTTATTCGGAAAATCTGAAAGATTTTCAATTTTCTCAAACCAAAGAAAGCCCTGCCTTGCTTTCGCAAGGCAGGGTAAATTTTCTGGACGCGAGCAATGGAACTTCGTTCCCCCCTCAACAAAGTAAGTTCGTGTCTATTGGTTCTGGTGGGCGCGCGTGGACTCGAACCACGGACCTTTACATTATCAGTGTAACGCTCTAACCAGCTGAGCTACGCGCCCCAATTTATATTATTTTATCAAGAAAAGCTTGTATAGCCATCATTAATTCC
>Ga0210050_1005244_pt1 | contig 10319 bp, 9 predicted proteins | sample CryGey132114_all_FD_185463 | JGI IMG/M metagenome (GOLD analysis project Ga0210050, IMG submission 185463) | Groundwater microbial communities from aquifer - Crystal Geyser CG22_combo_CG10-13_8/21/14_all (SPAdes) (version 2) | ecosystem: Environmental > Aquatic > Deep subsurface > Groundwater ...
TTTGTAACAGAGAATGGCCAGTAAGGCGGAATGAGTACGCCTGCAAACTGGTAAAAAACGTGACGGATGAAGCGCTTGAGCTGAATTCGGCTTTTTATAACTCGAAACCACCTGAATTCCCAACGGCAAAAAAATTGGCCGATGGGCGATGCTGAAAATTTAGGTGGTTTCTGGATGAGAACTGACTAAGCAATCAAGCCCGCGAGGGGGCTTCCCCTAAAAATATATGAACTAAAGCTCATTATTTTGAGTGAAAAAACGATTGCAAAGTCACTACTTATAAGACAGCAAGCTGGCAAGTGTCTGGTTATCCCAAAGGGCGAGGGGTACAGTTCGTCGCTGCGCGAGTTTCACGTTAACGCAGTTTGAGCGTTTGTGTAAGAAATTCTTGAATTGTCCGACTAAACGGTGTCTCCATTCACATAAGAGCATTGATCATGCATGAGATTGTTAAGGATTATTACGGCAAACAGCTTCAAACTTCTGATGACCTGAAGACCTCCGCCTGCTGCGATGCCAGTGCCATGCCCGCGTGGCTGAAACCGCTGCTGGCGCGCGTGCATCCAGAAGTGTTGGCGCGCTATTACGGCTGCGGGCTGGTGTGTCCGCAATTGCTCGAAGGCTGCCGCGTGCTGGATATGGGCAGCGGCTCCGGGCGCGATGTGTATGCGCTGGCGCAACTGGTGGGCAAGTCGGGCGAAGTGGTTGGCGTAGATATGACGCAGGAGCAATTGGCGGTCGCTGAAAAATACCGCGCGCATCATGCCGAGCAGTTTGGCTATGCCAATGTAAATTTCCTCGAAGGCTATATCGAGAAACTCGATACCCTCAATCTGGAAGCGGGTAGTTTTGATGTGATCGTATCAAACTGCGTGGTCAATCTGTCGCCGGACAAGGATGCCGTATTGCGCGGCGTGTATCGCCTGTTGAAGAACGGCGGCGAATTCTATTTCTCCGATGTGTATGCCGACCGCCGCGTGCCGGAAGCGGTGCGCGACGATCCCGTGCTGTACGGCGAGTGTCTGGGCGGCGCGCTGTACTGGAACGACTTCATCCGCCTCGCGCATCGCCACGGTTTCGCCGACCCGCGTCTGGTCGAAGACCGTCCGCTGGAAATCACCGACCCCAAACTCGCGCCGCGCGTGGGCAATCTCAAGTTCTACTCGGCGACCTATCGCCTGACCAAACTGGATAGCCTGGAGAGCGCGTGCGAAGACTACGGCCAGGCGGTGATCTATCTCGGCAGCATTCCCGACCACCCGCACCGCTTCGTGCTGGACAAACATCACCACATCGAAACCGGCAAGGTATTCCCCGTGTGCGGCAATACCTGGCGCATGTTGCACGACACCCGCTTTGCGCCGCATTTCCAATTCATCGGCACCTTCGATACCCATTACGGCCTGTTCGAGGGGTGCGGCGCAGCCATCCCATTCGACAACAAGGATGTCAGCGGCGAAAGCTGCGCGTGTTGCTGATACGCGGTTTTTGTAGCCCGGGGGTGCGCGGTGCAGCCGTTAACCCAAGCTGTAAAAGAGCGGCAGTCTGGGAGAGATAAATGGAATGGCTAATCCTCATCGCGGCATTGTTTCTCGCCTTCAGCAATGGCGCGAACGATAATTTCAAAGGCTTCGCCACGGTGTGGGGTTCAAACACGCTGAGCTATCGCCAAGCCCTCGCCTTCGCCACGCTGGCGACCGTGGCGGGCAGCCTGGCGGCGTTGTTCCTGGCGGAAACACTGGTGCAGAATTTCTCCGGCAAAGGGTTAGTCGCCGATGCGGTAGTCAATGCACCGATATTCATCTTGAGTGTCGCCTGTGGCGCAGCGCTCACCGTTTTTCTGGCGACCCGTCTCGGTTACCCCGTGTCCACCACGCACGCGCTGATTGGCGGATTGCTTGGCGCGGGTCTGGCGCAAGCCGGGGGAGACGTGCATTTCGATAAATTGATGCAAACTTTTTTGTTGCCCTTGTTGGTCAGCCCGCTGCTGGCGGCGATGTTGGGCGCATTGGCTTATTCGGCATTACGCCTGCATAAAGCGGAACAGGATTGCGTGTGCGTGACCGAGCCTGCCATCCCCGCAATGGCTGGAGGAATGGCACGCATAGCCGCGCCGCTGTGGGTGGTGGGCAGTGACGATGATTGTGCCCAGCTACCTGTCGTCGCGCGCTTCTCCATCACACGCTGGCTGGACAAGTTGCACGTTCTATCCGCACTGGCGATTTGTTTTGCGCGCGGCGTGAACGACACTCCAAAAATCGCTGCACTGCTGCTTGCCTCCAGCCTGCTGGATGCGCAAACTTCAGTGGGGTGGCTGGCCGCCGCCATGGCACTGGGCGGCATCCTGTTCGCCCGCCGCGTGGCGGAACGCATGAGTTATCGAGTCACGCGGATGGATCATGCTCAAGGTCTGACCGCCAACCTGATCACTGCCATGCTGGTGCTGTTCGCCAGCAAACTGGGCGTACCCGTTTCCACCACCCACGTTTCAATCGGGTCCATCGCCGGGGTCGGGATGCGCGCGCAGACGCTGGATTGGGTCGCGTTGCGCCAAATCATGTTGTCCTGGCTGGCGACCCTGCCGCTCGCGGCGGCACTGGCTTTTGCCGTCGGCAGCCTATAAGTCTTCCTGTTGCGCCGCGCCATGCAGCGCGCTTCAATGACGGCAACAGCCTTACGGTACGGCTGAACGACACACAGGCGGGCGAAGTCCGTTGTTGCCAACGGAAAATTCGTACTGACGCTGCCGACCCACGAACTGCGCGCCGAGCGCCTGCTGGTTGTCACGGGACGCACCGCCAACACGCATAACCTGAATCCAGAAGCAGCAGGGGTGGTGGTCAGCCCGCAGGACAATATCGTAATCGACGACCACCTGACTGATCATTGTCGAGAGGCTGAAGCTGTGTGCGCAGGCGTTTATCAAGGACGTGAAGCAGCTTTCGTGCTGCGCGGGATAAGCAAGATTCGCTCGGCCGAGTTGCCCATGGTATGTTGGTCGCCGTGGCTGACTGGCCGGGGTGCAGATAACATTCCCGCCGAACGGCCTGATTGAGGAGGCCGTATGGATTTCGGACAATTCGTATTAACCAACGAGCCGATCATCCGGCTCGGTTTCTTTCTTGGCGTGTTTGCCGTGATCGGTCTGTGGGAACTTGCCGCGCCGCGCCGCGTGCTAACCGTGTCCAAGGGGCTGCGCTGGGCCAGCAACCTTGGTATCGTTGTCCTCAACACCGTACTGCTGCGGCTGCTCTTTCCGTTGGCGGCGGTGGGTGTGGCGGCGTTCTGTACGGCCAACGGATGGGGACTGCTCAACCATTTCCATATCCCTTTCGTGATCGCCGTGCCGCTGGCGGTGATCGTGCTGGATTTCGTCATCTGGCTGCAGCACGTCATGGTGCATGCCGTGCCGGCATTGTGGCGGCTGCATCGGGTGCATCATGCCGACCCCGACTACGACGTGACCACCGGGGCGCGCTTCCACCCCATCGAGATCGTCCTGTCCATGCTGATCAAGTTCGCCACCATTGCCGTGCTCGGCCCGCCGGTGGTGGCGGTGGTGATCTTCGAGGTGCTGCTCAATGCCACCGCCATGTTCAACCACGGCAATATCCGCCTGCCATCCGCGCTGGATCGGGTGTTGCGCTGGTTCGTGGTCACCCCGGACATGCATCGGGTGCATCATTCCATCGAAGACGACGAGGCCAACTCCAACTTCGGCTTCAACCTGCCGTGGTGGGACCGGCTGTTCGGCACTTACCGTGAACAGCCGCGCGCCGGCCATCTTGGCATGACCATCGGTATCCGCGACCATCGCGACCCGCGCGAGGTGGCGCGTCTGCCCGGCATGCTGCTGTTGCCTTTCAAGGGCGAGGTCAGGGATTACGCCATCAACCGGCGCAATTTCCACGGGGATAATAAAAGATCATGAACTGGTATGCCCACCCCGAGACGTGGTCGTTCATCCTGCGCCGCTATCTGCCGCGCCTTGCGATCTGTAGTCTGGCGTGGGGGCCGTGCAGTTGCCGCTCTATACACTGTGGGCGGATCCGCGTCCGGCGCACATCGCTTATGCCGTGGTGCACTGCACGGCAGGCGATGTGCTGATCGGCATGGCGGCCTTGTTCCTTGCCTTCGGATGAGGAAGGTCGCCTGCCTGTTCAAAGGACGAGCCTAGTGCTTCGCCGCGCAAGGATTTTTTGCGCCGCAGGGATTTTTTGTCGCACAAGGATTCATTCTGGCGCCGCAAGGGTTCTTCGCCGCGCACGGATTGGCGGCAGCACAGGGATTGCCCGCTTTGAAGCCTTTTTGCAGTGAGGCACTGTAAGCGGTCAGTGCCGCCAGTTTCTTGCTCTGCCACGGCAAAGTTTTCGACGCCATCGGCACAACCATGCAGAACTGCACCATTTCATCCAGGTGCACGGCTTTGACGCCGGCGCGGTCATCCGTCATCGCCACATAATGCGGGTAGGGTTGCTCAAACGTGGCCTGGAACGCGCCATTGTCGGCATGGCAGGTTTGGCACGACATGCCGTTGCTGCTCAAGCGGGTGTCGCTGAACAGTTTTTTGCCATAACGCACCAGTTCGGCGTTATTGCCCCGGTAGGGTTTGTAGTTTTTCGGGCGCATCACCCCCGTCATATTCATCTTGACCATCGCGGCGGCACAGGGGTTGGCGCCACACGGGTTCATTTTTGCAGCGCACGGGTTCTTTGCCGCACACGGATTTTTCGCGGCACAGGGGTTCATGCGCGCACTGCGCGGCGCACACGGATTGGCGCGACAGGGCGCAGCGATCGCCATGCCGCCGAGGGAAAGCGAGATGACGCCGGAGGTGATCAATGCACTGACGAGTTTGTTGTGTTTCATGGTGGTCTCCTTTGAATGGATGGCTGGGTGCCGGGCATCACTGTTTGGGTGATGGCGCTTCGTCGGCCGCGCAGGGACAATCCTTACAGCGCCGATTCATTTTGTAAGAACCCGCGGTGCGACGCGACTAAACTACGCACCACCGGCTTGCGCTTCAGCGCACATCGCCCGGTATAAAACAGGAGATTTCGATGGCTGAAAAAGAATCGTTGTTGAATACCTTGCTGGGCCTGTCGATGATCGTCGAGGCACGCGATCCCTACACCGGCGGTCATCTGTGGCGCGTGTCGCAATTCTCCAAACTGATCGCGCAGCAGGCCGGGCTGGCGCAGCGCGACATCGCCCTGTGCGAGGTTGGCGGATTCCTGCACGACCTTGGCAAGATCGGCGTGCCCGATGCCATCCTCAACAAGCCCGACAAACTTACTGACGCGGAATATGGCGTCATGAAAACCCATCCCGCTGTTGGCGGACGTTTGCTGGCCAATCATCCGCTTGCCCGCCTCGCGCTGGATGCCGTGGTCGGCCATCACGAGCGTCCGGACGGTCTGGGTTACCCGCACGGACTTGCCGGCACGGTCATACCCGAAGTCGCGCGCATTGTCGGCATCGCCGATGCCTTCGATGCGATGACCAGCACGCGCGCCTACCGCAAGGGGATGCCGATGGAAAAGGCGCTCGCCATCATCCGCAGTGAACTCGGCAAGCAGTTCGATGCGTCGCTGGGCAAACATTTTCTGGCACTCGACCCGACGGCGGAGATCACCCATATCGTCGGCCACAGTGAGGAAGGCATGCCGCTGTTGCCCTGTCCGTCATGCAGCGCGCCGGTGGCCATCCGCCGCGCGCAGCATGAAGGCGAGCACATCTATTGCCGCGCCTGCGGCGGCGAATCGCGCCTGAATAAATCTGGCGACGGTTTGCGCCTGGATATGACCGGACAGATGGGCGATGCCGGCGTGCTGGCACCGGACAGCGACCCGGACCTGATCGGGGCGATGGTGGCAGACCTCGCGCCACACCTGTTATAAGGTGACACGATGAATACCGCGCTGAACCAAACCGTCCGGATCAATGGCCGTTCCGTATCGATCGAGTGGAGCCGGGCCGCCGCGCGCGAACTGGCGCAACGCACCCAGCCGCTGGTGGTCGAGCTGGAGTTGTATTTCTCCTGCCTGGTGAAAAAATTCGTCCACTTCCACGAAACCGCGCCAGAGCGCGAGACGGTTGCAGTGAACGACAAACTGGCAGTTTTCTTTCGACCCGTCACTTCCACCGCCTGCTCGTTCGAAGTCGCCGACCGCTTGGGCCGCCAGCCGGAGATCGAACTCGACACAGCCCACGCGAAACAGATTGCGCCGAAGCGGGTCGCCCTCGATTTCGTGCGCGGTGCGTGGCAGGGGAATTACTGGTTATGAAATTTTCATGGGGGAGAACCGCATGAAACCTTTTTCATTTTTGCCGGGCGCACTGCTGCTGATTGCCTCATCCCTGGCATCCGCAGCGGATGGGTTGGTCGCGCTGAAGAGTCCGTTGAGCGCGGCGGCGACCCTGGACAGGCTCGAATCCCTGGTTAAGCAGCGCGGGCTGACCGTGTTTGCGCGCATCGATCATGCGGCGGGCGCGGCCGGGATCGGGCAAACACTGCGCCCGACCGCGTTGCTGATCTTCGGCAACCCGCAGGGCGGTACACCGTTGATGCAATGTGCACAGACTGCGGGCATCGACCTGCCGCTGAAGATGCTGGTGTGGGAAGACGCGTCCGGCAAGGTGTGGCTGGGCTACAACGATCCGGCGTATCTGGCACAACGCCACGCGGTGGACTCCTGTCCGGTCGTCGCCAATCTGCAAAAGGCACTGGCAGGATTGGCGGATGCGACGGTCAAGCCGTAGAACTGTTCAGTTTTTTTCAGCAAGGGCACGTTCGACCTGCGCCAGCGTTTCTTCCACCGAGAGCGGCATCTGGCTGGTGATGTCCAGCGCGCGATCTTCAAACACATCTTCGCCCGGATGCTCCTCGGCCCAGGCCCACACGATTTCGTCCCGCCGCTGCAGCAACAGCTCGATATGCGGGCGGAACAGCACGAACATGGCGCTGATCCAGCGGTTCAGCGGCCATGAGGGGAACGCGTGGTCGATGACGAAGCGATCCAGCATCTGCATTACCTGCGTGGCGGGATACCACGCTTCGGCGGTGACCCAGCGGTTGGTGGTGAACAGCCCGGTCGGATAGCCGTAGCTGTCCATCGCGATGGCGACCAGATGCGACAGCGCTTCATCGCCTGTCGGCCACGGATCGGTGGCGGGGTAAGCTATGGGGGCGACCCCGGCGGGCATTCCCTTCGGACGCAGGAAAGTGTGAAAGTGGCCGTGTTCGCCGATTTCGCCGCGATGCGCGTGGTAGTAATACTGCGCATGGGTTTCGCGGTCGTACACATCGTCATCGGGGTAGTGATTGAATTCGTAAAATGTCTCGCCCCGGTTCAGCGCGTCGCGCAACACTTCACCCACCAGGTTCAATCCGGCTTTTTGCAGGACGTGGTAACACTGCAAAATCTCCAGTCCGGCTTGCTGCATGGCGTGCAACTGCGCCGGCGGCAGCCGGGCAAGATCAGGTGCGGGTACCGGCTCCGTTGCAGACCCGGTCGTGCCCGTTGGCTGACTTACCACTTTTTACCGGCGCAAGGATTTTTGGCGCCGCAGGGGGTTTTCGCTGCACAGGGGTTCTGGGCGGCACACGGGTTCTTCGCCGCACAGGGATTTTTTGCCGCGCAAGGATTCATTGCATGCTGTTTTTTCGCCTTGCACGGATGCTTGCCCGCGCACGGATTTTTTCCGGCACAGGGATTCTCCGATGCCTGCATTTTTGAACGTGCGGCACACGGGTTAGCCGCACCGCAGGGGGCAGCCATGGCAGCGCCGCTCATGGCGGCAGCCAGCGCACCGGAAGAAAGCAGGGTTTTGGCAATTTGATTGAGGTTCATGGTGGTGCTCCTGAAAAAGTTGGCATGGCCGAAATGGCGGATGCAAGCATTAGTCCACACAGCACCCAAATCCTTACACTGCGCGATCAGGTAGTGCTGGCTATCCGGCGGCACTCATTCCATTCCAGAGTCATAAATAAATCACCCCGCCGCAAGTGGCGGGGTATTGGGTAGTTGGCTTTTCGCAGGTCGGGTTTTAACCCGACTTTCTTTCTTTGATTCGCTAAAATGCACACCAATTCCAAGCCTGATCCTTTGCAAACCGATGAAAAAAATTCGTGTCCTGTTCGTCTGCCTGGGCAATATCTGCCGATCACCCACCGCTGAGGTGGTGTTCCGCCATCAGGTCGAACAGGCTGGCCTGGCGGAACAGATCCTGATCGATTCTGCTGGTACGCACGATTATCACATCGGCGATGCGCCGGATGCGCGCACGCAGCGTGCGGCAAAACTTCGCGGCTACGACATGAGCAGGTTGCGCGGGCGGCAGGTGGAGGCGGGGGATTTCCATCGCTTCGATTATGTGCTGGCGATGGATGAGGCGAATCTCGATCTCCTCAAGCGTTTGCGTCCGCGCGATGCGCAAAGCCATCTCGGTCTGTTCCTGGAGTTCGCTGAACGTCACGCCGACAAGGAAGTGCCCGACCCCTATTACGGCGGGGCGGACGGTTTCGAGCGCGTGCTGGATATGGTGGAGGATGCGGCGGCGGGTTTGCTGCGGCAGATACGCGCGAAGCATCTTTGATTTACTTTTCTGCTGTTAGAACAACTGTCCCAGTTGCAGATACATCCGGGTGTTGCCGGGATCGTCCAGACCTCGCGCGATGCCGAGACGAAGGGGGAGGGGGATGAAGTAATACAGCTTGATCTCGCCGATCAATTCGACACCCACCCCACGATAGTAATGCGGGGGTTCACTGCCGCTGTCCCAGGCACGACCTGCATCCAGAAACACGGATGCCGAGAGGCGGTTGATGCCGACGGGAGGCGTCATGGCGTGGCGGTCGATGTCGGCGATGGGGGTTCGCCATTCGATGCCCATCGTGCGTGTGTTCTGGCCCCGCAATTGCCACTCGCTACCCGCATAGCCGCGCAATGGCAGATTGCGCCGGTTGAGCATGGGGGGTTGCGTCAGGCTGTGCTGGAATGCGCCGCCGAGCTGGAACGGCTCGGTATTTCCCGCTGCGCGCACTTCTGTCCAGCGTGCGCCCAGCACGGTGTTGCCCAGTGGCCACAATCCCTGCGCATCCAGGCGCGTGAGGTGCCCGTCGTAATCGCCTTGGAACGGACTGTAGGTTTCAAACAGCAGACTGGCGAGCGCGCCACGGTTGTAGTCCGTCGCATACCAGTTCGATCCGCGCGTGTCGTATTTCACAAAGGCCGCCGCGACGCGTTCCATTTGCGGTTGGGTGGTGATCCCGGCGATATACACGCGCTCGGTGCTTTCCTGCGCAGCCCCGATCCCCGCGTAGATGCGCCGGTCGCTTTGCAGCCATGGCAGCATCGATACCCATTGTGCATCGGTGGTGCGGTCGTAGATCGTCGTGGTTTCATTTCCGTTTCCGCCGATCCATTGCCGCGCCCACAGGTTGCGCGTGATGCTGAAGAAATGTTCGCCAAGGTAGTTGTAGCTGAAATTGCCCATCGCTTCCTGTTGTGTGGTTTCCCACAGCAGGTTGGCGCTGTAGTTGTGCCAGCCCAGCGCGTCGCCGCCGAAAGTGAATACCCCATAAGCAGTCAGGCCGCGATCGGCAAATGCCGCAGGGAACCAGCTGCGCGGATACATTGAATACCAGGCGTGGTAGTTGCCGGCTTCTCCCAATGGATGAGTGATGGGCGCTGTGTCGCCTTGCGGCGCGGACGTTTGATGGGATTCTGTTTGTGCGAGCGGTGCGCCGATTTGCATGCGCCGCAGTTCGGTGCCGCCCGCAGCCAGCACCGCCAAAACGACCGAGCCATCCCGGGCGATGCCGCCATGCAGCAGCAGGGCGGTGTAGGTGTGGCTCAAACGGCTCAATTCCGCAGCGTTGGGGACATAGCGCCAGAGGTTGTAGATGCCATCCTTGGCGGTGATGAATTCCAGACCGTCGCCGGAGTGCGCATAACGCAGACTAAATATCGGCGCGTCGTGATGGAACAGCATACGCGGTGCGCCGCCCGCACTGTCGAATTCCAGCACCTGCCAGGCGTGCGCCTGCTTGACCGACAGCGCGATATGCCCGCCGTCCGGGCTGGCAGCCAGATCGACTGCTTCAACCTGGTCGGGCGACTCATATAGTTTCTGCGATTCGCGCCAGCCACCTTCGTGCTGCTCAAGGACGCTTAACGTGGAAATGCCACCTTCCATGCGCAGTGCGGCGATCCGCCCGCCCAGCCAAACCGCGCGGCGATAGCGCCCGCATTCCGTAATGCGCTGCATGCCTGCGGCGGGGCTCCAGGTGTAGAGGTCGTAGTAGAGGTTGTAAT
>Ga0210050_1005247_pt1 | contig 10315 bp, 10 predicted proteins | sample CryGey132114_all_FD_185463 | JGI IMG/M metagenome (GOLD analysis project Ga0210050, IMG submission 185463) | Groundwater microbial communities from aquifer - Crystal Geyser CG22_combo_CG10-13_8/21/14_all (SPAdes) (version 2) | ecosystem: Environmental > Aquatic > Deep subsurface > Groundwater ...
ATTGCAGAGGCATATTTGATTAAATATACAAAAAAAAATTATTCTAAAATAATTGATGAACTTGGTGAAAAAGGCTTGGTTGCAGTATTAACTCAGACGCCTTTGGAAAAAACAGGACAAGAAAAAGATGACAGAGTTATTGAATCCTTTGAAAAGCAAAAAGAAATTGCTGAAAATTCACAGGATATAGACCCTGCCAGAAAATATCTGGAAAAAACCACAAGAAATAATCCAGAGGGAGACAGGATGCTAATTGATTATTTTCTGTCAGATGAACGTTTTGTTATAAGTATGTTAAGAGCACGTCTGAAAAAAGAAGGAGATTTTATTAAAAAATTATATTTAGGTCTGGACAAAAAAATGGATAAAGAAGAATTTAGAAACTTCTTATATAGGACTGCAGAAAAGAAAAAAGACGACCCTGAATTTTTGAAAAATATTTCAGAGATTCTTTATATTAAATTAATCAAAGATGGAATTAATGGGAATGAGAATGGAAAAGAAACACAAGAAGAATTACAAAGACGTAAATTATTGGCAATGGGTATTGATACAGAAGAAAATTTCTAACTCACAAATTCATTAACCAACTTTGCCATCTTTTCCAGGAACTCTTCTGTTTTTTCCTGCCACGCGTCAATCTCAACACCTTTTAAATCAGAAATTTTTCCGTGTGAAATATCTTTGTGAAGTGCAAGCAAGTCACGATACCAGATTACATATTTTTTGTCTAATTTTCCACCTGTGACAAATACATTATGCAAATCACCTGTTATGTGTTCTGGCGACGGGGGGGTATTTCCTGCGGCTATAAGTGCTGCGTGAGCAGAATCAACCATTGCCCAGTATAATCCTTCAATTGAATTTAATTCTGCCGCCTTGCTTCTTGCAATATGAATTGGTGCTCTCTGAAGACAAGTATAAATTGCTTCTGGTGAAGGACGGATTTTTCCTGTTATAAGAAGATATTGCAATGGCATAAAAAATCCAGCAATGTCAATTAATGGTTCGCTGTAACGCAGAATATTCATAACAACCGGGTCTCCCCGAAGCAAGTCCTCCCACCATGTTGATAATTTTATTGTGTTTATGTGAAGAGATTTCTGATAAGGATTTATTTCCAATAAATCATTCAGTCCACTGCGATACCAGGTTTTCATTTTGTCATCCCAAAGAATTGTTGCATCGTCGAGGATTATTATTATATCAATATCAGAACCAACAACAGAATTTTTTTTCACAGAAGAACCAAAAAGAACAATTGATTTTATTGTCTTGTCAAATTTTTTATATGCTTTTATTGCAAAGTCCATTGCAATGTCATGTTCTGATTTGAGATTTAGCGACGGAAAATCTTTACTGGAAACTTTAACTTCCTTTGGTCTCTGATTAGAACCTACTTTTACCTTACCAACAACTTTTAGTTTTGCTTTTTTAGAAAAATATTTATTGGGAATCTCATTTTCGGTTTTTTTATGAGAAGATTTCTTTTTTTTCACCATCTTTTCTTTTAATAAGGATTAATTCGATGATTACAGCAAAGATTAATGCACCTATTGAAAGGTTTATATCTACTGCTTCAAAATATCCTTTGTTTAATGTTTTTAGTCCATTAAGACTATCACTGCAAAATTTACAAGCAGTGGTAATGCTCTTAACATCTTAAACTAATCCAAATGCCCTTGCAAGTAATGCAATGATTATGATAATTCCAATTATCCATAATATTTTATCCAAATTTCTTTTGAACCAATTTTTCTTTTTTTTCACCATCTTTTTGTATTCTCTATTATATATTTTAGTTTATAAAATTATTCCATTGGCCTGCCACTCATTCTGCTCCCTTGCCCCCCAGGCATTTGCCCGCCGAGTTCTATTGGCAGCGACGACATTGAAAATCCAGAGCCCCACATTTGATAATTATTCTGAGGAAGCATCATTCCATATCCTCCAAAATAACCCTGTTGCAAACCAATTGTTTGATTCCAATACGGGCCAACACCCTCGCTGTAAATTGGAGAACCAAATGCTTCAAGAGTTGGCTGAAAAGGAGGCATTTTTCCCTGTTCTGAAAAGTGCTGCCACCAATGCATTGCCTCGACAATTTTTTTACCTTTATATCCTTTTTCACCAAGTTTTTCCATAATTTCTTTAATTGGAACATTCCCCATTCCCATTGGCAACTCTGTGTGCTCCATTCCAAAATTATCAGAAAGATGAACATGTTTTGTAAAAGGAGCAATGAGCTTTGTTTGTTCAATTATATCTTTTTCAGAATAACCATATTTTCTTAACATATTAATATGCCCGACATCCCAGGTTGCACCAATCAACTGCTCTGCCTGTTTTTGTGCTTCTGATCTTGAAACACCTTCTTTTGCTAATTTGTCGACGAATTTTTTTCTTGATCCTTCAATAATTTTTTTCAGGTCCTCTCCTGTATTAAAAGCAGTTGTGCCTGCAGGAGGATTTTCAATGCAGATTATCGGTGCTTTTTTTCCTTTTTTTGTAAATTTATTGTAAGTATTCATAGCAACATTTGCAAAAGTTTCTGTTGTTTTATCCTCGGCAAATTTATCAATTCGTTTTAAAATTTCAGGAGGTTCAGACAATTTATCAAAAGTCGTCAATCCGTCCTCAATTATTTTTGTCATTTTAAGAAGACTCTCATCAGAATGCGGGTTTCTCCATATCTGGTCTGATTCTTTTTCTACTTTTTTATAAAAATCATCTAATATTTTTTTGTCTTCTGGATTTGCATTTTCATTTTTTGAAACAGCATTATAAGCAGTATCATAAAGTCGTTTTAATTGTCTGTATGAGTCAGAAATATAATTTCTTCCCACATGAAGATCAATAGAAACTTCTTTTCCTGATTCTATTTCAGCCCTTCCTTCTTTCCAATGACTTATTCCCATCGTCGCTGCATAACTTAAAGAAGTCAACTGGCTTTTCCACTGGTCTTCATTTAATCTTTTTACTTCTTTATCAATATCAATTTCTTTTTCTCCAGGATAAAATCTTGTTTTAATAGGAATTTTGTTTGGCGTTCCTGTTTCAATATCAACCACATAAGTTTCTTCTGCTTTTTCTCCTTTTGGAATCATAAAAGCAGGAACTGCTGCTGATGAATGAAAAGTTACTGGAATGTTTCCGTTGGGGTTTAAAAGATGCGCGCGCTCAACTGCCTGCTTCATTTGATTCTCAACGGCAATTCTGTTTGATCTTGTAAAACCCTGTTGTGTCATTCCAGACGGTTCAATAACTGGTGCGTGGAAAGTTATGTCAACACCAAGAAGGTCTGCCATTCTTTTTGCTTCTTTTAATTGCTCATTTGGAACAGAATCAAATGTTTCTGGAAAAACCTGATTTATCTCAATTGTTCTTGCACCTGCAGAAAGATTTTGCGACGCTGTTTTAACAATATTTGCAGAACGTGCGTCTGTTGACATTCCAATATCTCCGACACTAATTAGTTCAGGAATTGGTGAAAGATTTTGCGACGGGTCTAAAGATGAATAACCACCCTGATAAAAATTTTCAATTTTATAATCACCTATTTTTGCCATATTTAATAATGTAAATGTTCTTTAAAATCTTTTGCAAGTGCATTAAACTTTCTTTCAGATATTTTAATTATTGTCTCTATCTTGCTCATCTTTGAATTAATCACAAAAAGATAACTTATAATCAAAACTAATAATGATTGTTCTATTATCGGGCTGTTGCCAAAAAAATACCACCCGACGACGAATAGCGAAACTGCAAAAAGTATCCAAACAATTATGTCTTGAATTCTCATTTTACAAACCAAATTATTAACAAGATTACTGCTAATGCAAGAATTATCCATCCGATTATATCTCTCCAATCAACTCTTTTCATTTTATTTTAAGTTATTTTATTATTTAAACTTTCGTGAATGATATTTCTGGGCGTCGTCGCTTCCCTTGGTTTCCCATTTTTTTGGAGCAAAATATTCATCGCGGGAATCTTCTTTTTTAAATTCCTGCAATCCCAAATTTTTTCCGACGCTGTCGCGAACTCCAAAGGTTACAGAAGAAGTATCATCAGAACTCGTTTCAGAATATTTATTTGAAGTTTCATAACCATTTATAATTGTATAGCTTTTTTCCCGAGGATTTTCATCTTTATCTTGCGTACGTGCTTCGCTTGCAACATTTTCAAGACGAACTTCATTTTGCAAATTCACAACTTGTTCAAGAACAGGAGAAACGAATTCTTCCTGCGGGAGAAAAAACATTAATTCACTTGAATCAAATTTCGGTAAAGAATTATGGTTTATTTTTTCCACAACTTCTTCAATCTCTTCTTCTTCGGTGATATCTTCAAGTTCTGAATCCTCATCTTCTTTCTTTTTGGGCATAGAAAGTTAAAGAATTAAATTATATAAATATTAGTAAATGCTCTAATCTTCTTCATTTTCAAATTCTTCTTCTAATTCTTTTTCAAAACATTTAGGGTTATTTAAATTGCCTCTAATAAGTTGTTCCTTCATTTTCATAGGGGGTGTTAAAGTATATAAATATAACTTTTAGAAAATTTTATAAATTAATTTTCTATAAATCGTATGGTTGAGAGGTTTGTTCTCTGAACGCGAGTTACTCGTTTCAACTTTGATTCCATAAAGTGTGCACTTTTCTTTTATTTTTAGTGGAAACTAAAATTTACAGATGGTTAAAAAAAATATAAATAAAAACAAGAAAGGAAAAATAAACTTTAGGTATAACATTAGTGAATACTGGAGTTTATTGAGAAAATATAAGTGGCTGTTTTTCGGTTTATTGATTGTTACCTTGGTTACAGAAGGTCTTTTTGTGGTGGATAAATATTTGTTTAAGATTATTATTGACAGGGGGACAGAATTTATTGAAGGTAATTTTGCATCTGAACTTTTTTTAAAATTAGTTTTGATTTTAGCAGTTATTTATATTAGTATTGTATTAATAAGAAGTTTTGGCAAATGGTATAATATTCATCTTGAAGCAATTTTAGAATCAAAAGTAATTCTTGATTTAAAACAAAAATATTTTAATCATATTATAGAATTGTCGCATAGATTTCACACAACACACAAAACCGGTTCGTTAATTTCCAGAATGACTCGTGGAGCAGGCGCAATAGAGGGCATTACAAGTATAATAACTTTTCAATTTGCTCCGTTAATTTTTCAATTGATAATTGTTGGAATTTCAATTGCTTATTTTAGTTTAATTTCTGCATTAGTTTTATCTGGAATGGTTTTTATTTTTATCTTATATAGTTTTTATATTCAACAAATTCAGCAAATCCCAAAACTTGAATATATTAGTTCAAATGACAGAGAAAAAGGCTTTATAGGAGATGTTTTTACAAATATTGATTCTATAAAATATTTTGGGAAAGAAAAAAACATCCAAAAATTATATTCTAAAAAAAATGAAGACGTCAGGACAAAAGCATTAAAACATTGGGGCTATTATCGCTGGTTTGACGCCGGACAAGTTTTTATTCTGGGTTTTGGAACTCTTTTATTAATTTATTTTCCTTTAATGGATTTTTTAAATAAAGAAATAACTCTCGGAACCTTAACATTTATTTACACTGTTCTTGGGAATGTTATTGGACCCATGTTTGGATTTGTCTATGGAATGAAGGGTTTTTATCGTTCAATGGCCGACTTGCAGGATTTATTTGAATATGGAAAAATTGAAAATGATATTGAAAATAAACCACATGCAAAAAATTTGAGAATTGAAAGGGGGGAAATTGAATTTGAAAATGTTTCATTTAATTATGGGAAAAAACGCGCGTTTAGTCTGGATGATTTTAACTTGAAAATTAAGCCAAATGAAAAAGTTGCTTTTGTCGGGCATTCTGGTTGTGGAAAGACGACGCTGGTTAAATTATTATATAGATTTTATGATGTATTGGAAGGCAAAATTAAAATTGACAGAAAAGATATACGTGACGTGAAACAAGAATCATTGAGGGGAGAGTTGAGCATTGTTCCGCAGGAATGTGTTTTGTTTGATGATTCAATTTTTAACAACATTAAATTTTCAAATCCAACAGCGTCGAGAAGGGAAGTCTGGGAAGCAATCAGGTTTGCACAGCTTGAAGAATTTATCCTTAATCTTCCGCAAAAAGACAAAACAATTGTCGGCGAACGCGGAGTTAAACTTTCTGGCGGAGAGAAACAAAGAGTTTCAATTGCGAGAGCTATTTTAGCAAACAAAAAAATTCTGGTTTTAGATGAAGCAACTTCCTCTCTGGATTCACAGACAGAGTATGATATTCAATTTGCACTTGCAAAACTTTTGAAAAACAGAACTTCAATTATAATTGCACATCGTTTGTCGACGATAATGAATGCTGATAGAATAATTGTGATGAAACATGGAAGAATTATTCAGCAAGGAACTCATGAAAAATTAATTAATCAGGATGGAGAATATAAAAAACTATGGGATATGCAGAGAGGAGGATATTTAAAATAATTTTCTCCAGACCAATAATCCAATTATTCCTACAACACAAATAATTATTCCTATATTTGATGTTAAATTTGAAACACCTATAACAGCACCTGTTAGATTTGTTTTTAAAATTCCAAAGAAAAAAAAGCCAGCAGTAAAAACAGCAAGAAGGATATTAAATAACATTCTATAATCTTGATATGAAGGCTTTGTCAGGTTAGCATAAATATCTTCTCTTTTTCCTAATCCAAATTTTGATAATTCTCCTGCAAGAGTATAAACACCGTCTTCATCCATAATTCCAGAAGTAGTTATTGGAATCGGTTTTGATTTTTCTCCCTTATATTCAACAATCCCTCTTCCCTTTTCTCTTGAAAATTTAATACCTTTTTCAAGTTTTTCAACTCTTTTCGCAAGATCTTTAAATTGGAATTTATCTACCATTCTCTTTTTTTGTTTATCTAGATTTAAATATTTTCCTAATTATCAAAAGGCGGACGCGCGTCAAATGCAGCCATTCCATGAATTTTTTTGTAAACTTCAAAAACTTTGTAAGATGAACGGATTGCCTGTTCTGCTGCGTATTTTCTCATTTGATTTGCTTCAAACCAGTCGTCGGGTTTTATTTTATCGTCGACATCTTTTTTTTCTGTTTTTTTATTTTCTTCTTTTTTATTATAAACCCCAAACATTGCAAGAAAAGGGTTTGAAGTGTCTTTCTTTTTTTCCTTTTCTTCTTCATCTTCTTTCTCGTCGAGAAAATAATCAATTTCCTCCTGCATTTTTTTAAGACTTTCCTCTGTTGCACCTTCAATTAATTGGAATAATTCATTAACATCTGATTTTTCAAGTTCTTTCTGGAGTTTGTTTATTTCATCTTCATTAAGTGCATATGCTTTGAAAGAAATATTTGTTTTCCCACCGAAAACATAATCGCCACGCTGTGCAAATTTTTGAGGAATCCCTCGAAATATAAAATCCACAAGCACGCATTTGTAATATTTTCTCTTTATTTTTCTTTTTTTGTCCATGCCATACTCTTTTAGCGGCTCTACTGCTTTTTTTGCAAGAAGTGTCAATTCAAGATAAATTGTATTAAAAGATTTCACTAATGCTGCATTTCTTCCTTGCTCCTTTTGTTCAAGTTGTGCAGATGTTCTCAGGTATGGCTTTACCCAGCGAGAATAAATTTTCAAAGAATTAACCTGGCTTTTCAAATAATTTCTTTCAAGTTCATATCTTTTTTTTAATTCACTCTCTGATTCTCTTACCCACATGTTGAATTCATAAATTCTTGGCTTGAGAATTCTTTTTACTTTGTCATTAAGGTCAATTTCTTTTCCATTTAATTTTAATGATTCATCTTCAACTGCAAGAAATGCGTCGCGAAGTGTTTGAAATCCGAGCTGTCCTGTTGTCATTGCATTTATTGAACCAGCACCCTTTTGCATGTCAACACGGTCCATCCAGATTTGTTTTAGTGCGAGTCGTGAAGCATCCCTCGTCGCTTTGTCGCTGGATTTTAATCCTCTATAATGTAATAAACGAATTTTAAATTCTTTTAAATCATAAATTATATTCATTACACTTCTAAGAACAGTATTTATGTCGGCAAGTAATTTTGTTCCCTGCTGTTGCATGATGCTTGCCCGTTGCTGAAATTCACCAAAATGACCTGAACCAGGACTTGAAGTAAAATTATCATAAAGTTTTTCAACTTCAAGTCCGAGACGGTCTGACATAAAATCTAAAACCCAGAAATATAATGGTTCCATTTGTTCAATAGAAGAGGTGTAGCGAATTAAATGTTCTGCACTTGGCCCATTTTCAGAAGAAACAGTTGATCGTGGTTTTACTTCTTCTACAGGAATTTTTTCAGCAGAACCATATTTTTTTAATAATTCTTTTCCATTAGATGCATAAAGTTTGGGATTAATTTTTCCGATAATCTGCTCTGGTGTTGCCATAAAATAATAATGAATTTGGATTTAAAAAATGTTTGTATAATGTGTTGTAAAAATTTAAGATTTTGCAGAATATCTTAATTAGAAAAATAAATAAACAAAGTTAATATTTTATTTTATGAATTTAAAAATTCTTTCAAAAAAAGAAGGGGTTTTTATATTGACTTTAATTCTGATAACTTTTATTGTTTATTCTCCTTCAATGAGCGGTAGACTGTTTTTCGATGACGAATATTTTATTTTGAGAAATGTTCATGTGCATGAATTGGGAAATATCCCTCAATTATTCGTAAGTTCTGCAGGAGCTGGTGCAGGACACTTTGGAACTTTTTATCGCCCTGTGCAATTTGTTTTTCATGCTTTGGTTTATTCAACATTCGGAGAAAATCCGTTTGCCCATCATGCCTTATCAATTCTTCTTCATATCGGAGTCGGAATTTTGTTTTTTTATCTTCTTAGGGATTTTAGAATTTCAGATAAAATTTCTTTCTTTTCTGCATTGCTTTTTTTAATTCATTCAGTTAATACGCAGGCAGTAAGTTATATATCAGGATTAGGAGAACCGCTTGGGTTGTTTTTCCTTCTCTCTGCAATTATGATTTACAGAAAAAAAGAAATTCTTTACAAAAAAATTGGAAAATTCCCTGTTTATCTTTTTTTCACGCTGACATTAATTTTTTCTTTTCTCTCTAAAGAAAGGTCATTAATTTTTCTCGGGCTTTTTTTAATAATTGACTTGGCTTATCCTTCTAAAGACAAAAATTCTCTGATTAAAAATTTTAAAAAAAGTTTAAAAGAAAATAAAAGTTATTACTTGATTATTGTTTTAACTACGCTGTTTTATTGGATTGCAACAATAACCTTTTTGAACTTTGGGCAAAAGAGTTTTTCCTCTTCAAGTGCAATCTATAACGAGAGCATTCTGGTAAGATTTTATAGTTTTCTTTATTCATTTTCTGAATATTTAATTGTGATATTTTTTCCAAAAACACTTTACTCTGAAAGGGCATTTGTCGTTATGGAAAGTTTTCTGAACACCAAAGTTATTGTTTCTTTTTTATTAATTTGCTTTTTTGCTTTTTTTTCTATTTATAAATTTAAGACACAAAGGCATCTCTTTTTTGGATTTTTTTGGTTTATTATTGCTCTTTTCCCGACGTCAGGAATTATAATTATGTTTTATACTATGAAAGAACATTGGATTTATTACAGCATGCTGGGTTTTTGTTTTGTATTTACTTTTTATTTTTTTGAAACAATAAAAAATAAAAAAATAGCATTAACAATTTTTATAGTGTTGTTGGTTTTGCTGGGTGCGAGAAGTTTTGAAAGAAATTCAGAATGGTCTGATCCAGAAACATTCTTTCAGAATGAGTTAAAATATAATCCTTATTCAGAAAATGCAATTGCAAATCTCGCTTATGAATATTATAAAAAAGGAGAGATAGACAAAGCAATAAAACTTTATGAAAAAGGAATCAATGTGACAAACTCAATCCAGCTCGCGATGATGTATCATAATCTCGGTTATATGAATTATCTGAAAGGTGATGTGGAAAAAGCAGTTGAATTATATCATAAATCACTTGAAATAAATCCTTATTATTACTACGCATTGCAGGAACTTTCAAAATATTATTATGAAAAAAGAGATGAAGAGAATTTTAAAATATATTATACACGACTTTTAGAGATTGAAAAAAATATTTATTTAAATTAATAAAGATAAATTTTTATAAACACATGATTTATTTGATTATATGGGATTTTTTAGCAGAAAGAAAAATGAAGATTTTGTTGATTTAACAGGAAGATATAACAGACAAAAAGAAAAAGCTGAAGAAATCAGAAAAGAAACACAAAGTATTTCTG